>Ga0208373_1002895_pt1 | contig 17853 bp, 1 predicted proteins | sample RifOxyC2_FD_184036 | JGI IMG/M metagenome (GOLD analysis project Ga0208373, IMG submission 184036) | Soil microbial communities from Rifle, Colorado - Rifle Oxygen_injection C2 (SPAdes) | ecosystem: Environmental > Terrestrial > Deep subsurface > Rock core/Sediment | place: Rifle, Colorado... | reverse complement strand
TGGATATTTGGAAGGGACGGGATACAGTGTGGGAAACCCCCTTACCTCATGGGAAAATATCGCTCATGCAGACAGTTCATTTGTGAGTTTTTCACAGACTCAAAATTCCTACCGTGCAAGAATACTACTTCCAGCAAAGGGATTTAAGACAAGTTATGACTTGAGCGGTTCCTTCCCGCTGTTAGCGTACCGGCAGTATTCCCTGCTTCCCGGCTTTGATACTTCCATTAGCGCTTATGTTACCTCATTTATACGTCCAGATTGCCTGGATAAAACGAAGCCATTTTCTGACAAGATGGCTGATATGGGATATGCAGTAGCTGAATTGGGAGAGCCAGTTGTTGATGTAAGGGTTTCAAGTGATGAGAAAGACATGGTTGCGGTTATGGCTTTTCCTCTGGAAGTTACTGATACTGCAACGGACAAGACCGTGACATTGAATGAGTTTACCTATCGCTTCAATCAAAGGCTTTCTTATTTTTACCATTCATTTCTTAAGCCCCTATTGCAGGACGAGGCAAACAGCATAAAAACAAATGCCCAGAATAATTTAGCAGCCAAGAAGCTGGATGGAATCTTTGTTCAACTTGAAAAGGAATATCTCAATGGAGATGTTTTTGTTGTGACTGACCCGTCATTCTATTTTAGGGGGGAAGCCTTTACGTTTAGGTTTGCACGGGCAGCAACATTTCCCATTTTTACAAAAACACAAGCTCAGGTGGACACTCTTCGTTATGATGGAATTCAGGGAACCCACATCGACGGAGTCCAAGATGCCGGCAATATCCTTAATTTTTGTAATGGGCTTTATTCAGGTGATGTTCTTGGTACTCCCTGCACAGCACCATACTTGTCAAACATGGTTCCAGTTGAGGTCAAAGAAGGGCAGAAAATCACGCTCACCTTTTTAGCAGTAGACCATACCGATGATACCTCACTGAATGATCTGCAGTATGTCTGGTCTAAAAATATCGCAGGCAACAATGCAGACTTCATAGTCGCTGAACTTTTGTTTACCCCAAAGGTCGAGGGGAGTGATAATGATGTTAGTGCTGGGCTGGAGTTTACTCTGTCAATGACTGTCCCCTATACTGCCTTGAATCATAACCATGATACTGGCGTAAGCAAATGCGACCCACTGGATCAGAAAATTACGCTAATCACAAAAGCAAAAGGGAGATTTGATTCGCTTCCTTATGACAGATATCATACTGCGTTGGGCATTACCTTGAAAGATACTGACAGAGCACCGATAATACGTTCTGCAAGCCATCAGTGTGCCCGCATACAGACCAGATCTGATGATACATCAACAAAAGACGTGGATGAAAGCGCGTATTCCATCTATTACCTTTGCTCCATCTCAGCTGAGGTTTTTGAGCCAGATGGAGACCCAGTGAAACTTATTATAGGCTCTGACTCAACAAATGAAAAGTTGCCGATAAGCAGGAATACAGTTTCATTTAGTGACTGGATACTAAGCGGAGAATATCAGTCTAACAGCCCGTCACTTACGCTATACGCAGAAAGCTGCGGAAAAATGTCAGAGCCAAAAACGTTTAACCCATGAAGACGCAGCCAATTATACCTAAGTGGATAGGTTTGTTCCCTGTAGCTGCTGCACTTCTCATACTTTTTGCAGTACAAGGATATGCTGCAGTAGGGGAATGTTGCATTGTTTCTGAGAATCCCTCCATTGCAGACCATTGTACTGATTATCTAGGTAGCACAAGCACCTGTGTTGGCGGAAGCTGGGTTTCAGGAGCTTGCTCTTCCCAAAATGCGTGCGAGGTGGGAAGGTGCTGCATGCTTTTGGATGATGGAACCTATGAAATAAGGGACGCCACCTACCAAAGTGTGTGTTCTGCTGAGGGTGGGTCATTTGGTTCAACGAGTAATACCTGCCAGCAAATAGCCATCGACAGTTTGCAACAAACTCCGTGCCCAACTGGCCAAGTCGTAGCAGGTAACACCTGCACCTGCACTTCTCGCCCGGCTGACAATCTTGCTGGGTATTGCTGTGCGGATGGGAGGTGGGCTGAAAACGCCCAGGGATGCACACCACAGCCACCTGTGCAGGACTGCACAGACAATCAGGTTCATTGCGTCAGGTATGAATGCCGCCGCTCCACTAATGTTTTTCAGTGCGTGCAGTGGGCGCCGAATTCAGGCCAGAGCTGCACGCTCACTCCGTCGTCTTTGTTTAATTCGTGGTGGGGAGGCTCATGTAGGGGGTATGGGGATGGTGAAGAGCCCTGCACTGAGGCATCCTGCAGCTGCGGAAGCACTTCCTGTGTATCAAATGAATATTGCTGCTCTGTGCGAGGCAACTATCAATGCCAGTCAGGCGCATGCACTACTCAGCCTCCAGAGGGTGGTGGGCAGCCTACAACTCTTTCCTGCGGCCAGACCTGCAATGATGCTGACGGATGCATCTGTCCTGCTGGGTGCTACGAAAGCGGCAGCCAGGTGAGCATTGCTCAGGGAGCTACCTGCCCGCAGGCGCCAGATATTACTTCAGGAGCAGTAACCCTCTCGGGAACAGTCACTAACGCAGACACAAGGCAGCCACTTGCTGAGGTGGCGGTAGTCATCAATGGGCAAGCAGGGCTTTCAGCATTTACCAATAGAAACGGAGGCTACTCCATCTCAAATGTGCCAGCAGGAATTGTTCGCGTCTCCTTTGCTAAAGAAGGATTTTTTCCAATAGCCACATCACAAGAGGTTTCTTCCCCTGCAAGCACAGTCAATGCAGTAATGTATCCTGAGCGATGCGTTGATTATACCGGAAATGACAGGCTTGCATCCAGTGTCACCGCAACCCAGGAAACCCAGCAGGCAGAAGGGGGAGTTACCAAGAGGATTACGGTGCAGGTTACTGCTCCGAGCGGTGATGATGTGCCTTCAGGCTATGACATCTATCGCTGTGACGGAGCGTGCGACGAAGATGGCAGGTGGTACAGGATAGCAACCATAGCCTCAGCAGGGAGGCATATTGATGTGACAACTGCATTTGGCATGGGGTATAGCTATGCAGCATCAGCATTCTATGGCATTATCGAGACTGAACTGAAAATAGCAGGGGAAACTATCACCACGGGAAGCAGCATCTGTGCAAACAGGGCAGAGGGTGAAGAATACTGCGTGATAACCGACACGGAAAATGCAGCGGAGCGTTGTGAGGATGGAGAGCCAGCACAAATTGAAGATTGCAGTGGGGAGAGTACCCCCTCTATATGTACTGAATCTGATGACACTGCCCAATGTGAGGCTGTTGCAGGAGAGTGTGAAGCTGGCATCTTTGGGCTGTATTATACTGACCTTGAAGAGATTGCCTATACTGACCGCTCAAGGACAATCATTGACAGGTGCTTTGCAGCCTGCGAGGGCATCTCGCATTGCACCGATTTCCTGTCGGAGGACGCCTGCAAAAGCGACGTGGGAGTGCAGTGTGGTGTCGGCACCTGCGAATGGCGCTGGTTAAATCAGGAGCTTGGCAGCGGGGTGTGCGTTAATCCTTCACCTGAGGCAAACAATTGCCCTTACTGCGCCCCCGACGATGCTGATGAGCGAGAGGGCATCAACCAGCTGCTTGATGGGTGCACGCAAGCAAAAGCAGAGCAGCTTTCAACCTATGATTATGAGGCAGGCGAAGGCCACCTGTGCTATGTTGCAGCCGCAACCACCACAAGCCCAGCACAGGCCTATAGCTGTCAGGAGATGACGTGCGAGGACTATGGCGGCGACAGGGCCGCGTGTGAGGAATCAGGGGATAGCAGCGATACTGATTATTGCGGGATTGGAAACTGCTGGTTTAGTGGCGGTGCATGCAAGAAGCAAGAGGCACAACAGGGAATTACCAACAGGTGCCCTGCTAGTGATGTTGCCTGCAACGATGATGCCACCGCACCAGCGACTCTCGCTGCTTTTGAGCATCAATTCCTGAGGGAATTAAATGCACGGGATGGCCAGATCATCCTTGAGGTTGTGGATGAAAGTGGGCTCCTTACGACGAGATTCTGCGTTGACCAGCTCAATACCTGCGATCCCATGGCGCAAAGGTCATGTGAAATCAGGGGAGCGGGCAAGCAGCGCATCATTACGTTTGAGGGAGTTGGTGCGCAGCCATTGGTATTATTGAGTAGCAACCCTTCCCGCTGCCTGAATGCAGGAGCGCTTCAGGAAGGGGACAATTATCTGCGCTTCCTCACTTACGATCGTGCTGGCAATGCTGAAGGGGTGAAGTCATTAACTATTCCTGTTGACCTCGAGGTAGGGGAGAGTACCACGCTTGAGGTTAGCTCTACGCCAGTTTACCATGCCCCCACTCCACCAACAGGGGCATACCGCACTGACCTGACGGTTGCTTTCGACACCCTACGGGAGATGAAATGCAGGTATTCACTGCAGAGGTTTGCGTCAGGGCAGTTTGCAGAACTCTACCAACAACCGAGTCAATTTGAATCCTGTTTCAGCACTCATCATGAGGTAAGCTTTAGTCCACAGGACATTCCCGCTGATGAGCTGAAGGATGGGACATATTACTTTCGCGCAGCGTGCTATGACTCTCTTGCAGCAGAGCCAGTTTCAGAGAGGGAGCCACGACTGATTCGCTATGACCATGTTGAGATTGTCATAGCAGCAGACAAGCGCATGGAAGCAGTGCAGCCGCAGGGCATTATTCCTTCTAGTGAGGACGCAATCCTGAGCTTTATTGTTCCTAATCAGATAGCGTGCAGGTGGGAGAAGGATGCCACGCCTGACAATCCAGCCAATGCTCCATCGTATGATAGCATGAGCCATGATTTTGGAATTCCTGCGAGCGTGAGTGGGAAATTCCGCTATAGGATTGACCTCTCTTCGTTCTCCAGCCCTGCGCAGGTCCAAAGCGGCGCAAACGCATTTGACATTGCATGCGACCCATCACAGGGTGGAAGAGCAGCACGGGCGGTGTTTGTTGTTGATGACGAGAAGCCAGAGCCTAAGGTGTATTTCTCAAGCGGCCAGCTTGACGCAGGAGCCGAGGTGACTGATTTTGCGGCAAGGTACGTTCCGCAAACATTTGATGTGCGCTGCACCGATGGCCCATCAGGGAATAATGGGGAGGGCATAGGCTATGGTTGCAAGGTGAATTATTGCGTTATCAAGAATGGAGTGGTTACTGGTGGAAACGGGGTGAGGGACACTGAAGGGGGGGAACCAACTGAGTGTGAGCCAGCAGAAGAGAGCGCAAGCACTACACCCCTTACTACAGCAACCTTTAGCGACAGCGCAAAGCTCTGCTTCAAGGCGGTTGAGACTATCACTGAGGGAATAGGTACATCTGAAAGGAGGGCTCCTTCTCAGAGGGTCTGCCAGGACATCGCAATCGCAAAAGAAAGCAGCGCACGCGCAACATTCTCCATCGCTAAATATCCCTTTTCAGGGGATATCATCACCACCCCTCCAGCGCTCAACGCCTATGGTGGAAGGGCAAACCCAGCACGAAAGAGTGAGATTACCATCCCGACATTTTCAGGCCAAACGACCTCTACAACGCTGAGCGAGGGGTATTACAAGCTTGACATCACCCTTTCATCATTGAATCCGAATTCTCCTCCTGCGCTCTACATTGGCGATGCAGCCGATGAGGAGAGCAGGATACAGCTTCCAGCAGAAAGTTTCCCGCAAGGCTCAGTATCCTTTGGGGTGCATGTATTCAGGGACATGACGCTGGAATCACTACAGGGGATAAGCCCCTATGTTGCTGCAACGGTCTTTACGTCTCAGGAGGAATACAGGCCATTTAGGCTTACCGAAAGTGCAGGGCTCTATGAGCTTCCTTTCCTCATCACAGGGTTTGATGACTCTCACGGCTATGATGCGGGATTATCCAGCGCTTTATTTGAGGGAAAATCATTTTCAGGCGAGGTTTCTTATGCTGTTGACATCACCCCGCCGAATACGGTGTCGGTAGAGAAGCTCAGCATCGCAGGCTCAACAGCACCTGCAATCACCTCTTTTTCAGCAGCAACTCCACTCTACGCTCAGGACAGCGGTACTGTTGTCGTTGAATTCTCAGCAAGCCCTGATGCTGATTCCTTCGAATTCTACAAAAAGGCAGGGGAAGGCAGAGAGTCATTTTCGCTGAGCCATGACGCTATTTTGGATAACGGTATCACTCGTTCAGGAAGCATGGTGCAGGTAAGCGACAGGTCAGGAAATGAGGTACGATATCGGCAGAGCTTTTCCTCAACATCCTTTTCAGTTGGGGAGAATATCCTTTATGTCGTTGCTTCTGACAAGCTTGGCAACAGGAAAGTAAGCAGCGAGCAGGCTATCATCTTTAGGGATAGTGCTGCACCAACTGCGCAATTCAGCCCTGCACAAGGCTCTCGCGTAGGAGAGCAGAGGAAGGGAAATGACAGGGTAGTGCCGCTTACCATCACGCTTACTGATGGTGGCACCAATCCTTCAGGCATCGCGACGGAATCACTGAAACTGAAAGTTTTGTATGGTGATACTGTTGTAGGGGATGACGGGACTGGCCATACTACGCTTTCTCAAGGAGCAATTACAGAAACGAGCGACGGAAGAGCCATCATACGCCATGAGGTGGTGACCAACGTTCCCCGCGTTGAAGGCTCGCAGGAGTATAGAGTCACTGTTGAGGGAAGCGACCTTGCAGGGAATGCAATTTCAGGGAATTCCATCACTTTTACGGTTGATGTCACCCTGCCTCCCCAGCCAACGTGGAGCATAGCCTCCTTAGGGCAATATGTTACTGGCGAGGGCATTTATACTTTTGCAGACTTACCAAGCATAGGCATTGACTTTGAAACAAGTGGCAGCACAGTGCAGATTGTTGCGGCGCTCATTACTGATTCAGATGGTGAACAGCACCTGCAGCAAACCTATACAGATGCTTATGATAAGCTTGAACAGATTAGCCCTTCGCTGGATCTTGAGAATGGCAAGAGCTACACCCTGAAGGTTTTGGCTAAGAGGTTGAAATCAAATGTAGGTGGAAGTCAGATTTCAATTGACGGCACAGTTGCAGAGTTTACTACCCCTATTATTGTTGACCAGGATGAACCAGTGCTTACCGATTTCTGGCTCAGGCAGAGCAGGAACGATGAAATCAAATTTCTGATAAAGGGGGCGTATGACGAGGAGCATCTGGAAAGTATCACTCTTAAAATCACAAATAGCCAGGATGAAGCGCTTGATGTTTTGGGTGATGGGAGTGAGGGCAATCCGTTATCAACTGGCTTTTTGGATAGGGAAGATATAGAAGCGGGTAGCGTATCCCTGCTATTCACTGATAAGGCAGGGAATTCTAAAGAATATAGCCTTGTCAATGATATCGGGGGGCTTAGTATTGATCCAAGCAGCAGCTATGCGTATGATTCAGCAAGCTCAACGCTCTTTGCAAAGGCTACTTCGTTTGAGCTGCTTGGGACTGATTTGTCTCCAACTGCGTATTCAGTCAGGACACTTCAGGGCATTTCAAAAGGGAAAGGGGCTGCTGACAGGTCATCCCTTGAGCTTGCTATGCCAGTTACAGGCATTCAGGAAGGGTTGAATGAGCTTGCCCTTTACTCAGTGAGCGGCACGTCTGCTTTTTTCACTTTCCTTGACGTGCTTGTTGATGCCAACGGGCCAACACTGGACAGGACATATCCCATCATCAACGGGATAACTCCTATCACCACGCCAACCATCTCTGCTCAGTTTAGGTCAGCATCGGGGTTGGTGGGTGGTGTGAGGGTGTATGTATATCCTAAGGGGACGTTTAGCACTACATCGTGGGAGGAGGTAGATGAAGGCGTTCGTAATGGCTATCTGATTGACACGGTCGCTCCTGAGGGAGTAGATAATGATGGGCTGCTTTGGAAGATTGCAGCAGACATCCCTGATGATAAGGCTCTCTCCTATGGCGGGGAGTATGAGGCACGTATTGAGGGAATCATGAGCAGGAGCGGGGTTTATTTTGCTACCACAGGCACTTACACATGGGGGTTTATGGCTGATGAGAATGCTCCTGAACTTATCGAGGCAGCGCTCGTGCAAGGCACGCAAAGGGTAGTACTTTATGAAAATGAAGTAGAGACTAATGCTTTAACCAACATCGGAAGGGGAGCAATAGCGCTGACGTTCTCAGGGACCGAGCATATTGCGATAGTGGATAGTAGTCTTCACATTCTTGATAGCAATGGTGACGATAAACGGGTGATAACTGCATCGCCAGCAAGGACCACCGCATCAGACTCAGTCACTCTTCGATTCAACGGGCTAAACCTAAAGGAAGATGGGGATGATGACGGCGCATATACGATTTCCTTTTCAGCGAGAAAGGGATTTGATGCCACTGCCATACCTGCGGAGTATAGCATAGGGTTTACACTCAAGACGTCCTCACCTAGTGATTTGCAGCTTCTGGTTGATGAGCAGGAGATTTATCCAGTACCCGATCCCCTTCCAAAATTTACCAAAGGGGGCCATAGCATTATACTGTATTCAAGCACCGATAGCCTTAGCGCTGAAAGCAGGCTCTTTTGCAGGCAGGGAACAAGAAACATAGTTGAAGCAACAGGCTATACTGAGCAAGAAGCAACTGATAGAAATGCTGAAATCCACGCAGAACTTAACCTTGACAGCTTTTCTGAAGGCACGGTGCAGTGCAAGATTGTTGCCTATGATCGTGCAGGCAATGATGCAGTTATTAATTATCAGGATGCATTTGTAATTGATACGCAAGGCCCGTCATTTGACTTGGGAGGATTTGCAGGGTTTGGCCTTGGTGCAGGCATGTACGTTGATACGCCAGGAACGTTTCTGACTTCCGGCGGAAAGAAGCTTGGCTATGGAATGTATAAGTTTGACATCGCAACAACGGATGCGCTTTCTGCCCCCCCTGCGCTTACGTTTGAAGGGCAAAGCCTTGCTCTGCAGGGAACTACAAGCCCATGGCATTTCACACTGTATCTTGCGCATCACTCAAGTGACGGGAACGTGTTTAGGCTGGAGCAGACAGCGAGTGATTACCAGGCTTCGCTTAATCGTGGTGACGGAACTGTTGTTGAAATAAGGGGGACCTTTGCAACCCCCTTGGACATAAGCGTACATGGCTATGACCTTGCTCAGGGAGCAGGAAGTGAGTGCTTAGGCATTGCACGCCCAGCAGGAACGAGAGGGAATTGCGGCAGCACGGCATTCCCACAGAATAATTTCCAGGTTGATGCTGCACCCCCAACCCTCACGGTAACAAAGGCGGAAGTGAAGAATAATGGCGGGGAGGTAGTGCGAAATTATCTATCTACACCAGGCAATGCCCTCTCTGCTAATACCGTGCTGATTATCGGAAGCAGTGAATCACTCGCCCTGAGCGGCACAGCAGGCGACTTTGCGTCGGTGAAGGCGTATGTCAGCCAAGACACTACCTTTGATGATAATGATGATGTAAAGGATACGTCTACCGCTAGCTCATGGACGCTGGCCATCGCCAATGATGATATTGGCGCTTACCTTTTCATCGTTGCTGTTGATGAAGTAGGCAATGAGGTTATAGCTGGACCGTATGCGACCATCAAAGACTCCAGTGTGCCAACCATTACATTGAACTATCCGCCAGCAGGGGTCATACTCTCCTCCACCAATGAATTCCCCGACAATGCCCAAAACGATTATCTTGCACATATCACTGATTCAGAATCAGGCATTGACAAGGCTTCAGTTTGCGTACAAATCAAAAGCGGGGCTGCCTATTATGGCCAGAGAGGGCGCAGGGGCGGCTTTGATGGCTGCCTCGCTATACCCGACACTAGCCTTGTAGTGAGGGATGGCAAATTACATATTGAGCATGCATTACATGGGATTGCACTGGACAGCTCGTCCCTTTTCAAAGCGTATGAACTTATCATCAACGCTAAAGATAATGCAGGTAATGCTGCTATCCAACAAACTAGTGCATTTACTATAGATTCCAGGCTGCCAGAAAATCCGATGCTTAAAGTTATGTATTTAGACAATTCCGTAGTGGAGACTGGTTCAGACAGCGACTTTGGCAGAAACCCCACTAAAGTACCACCTGGAAGCACCACGAGGTCAACCTATTATGTTGGTAAGGACATCACCCAGATACAATTTACCTTTACCGAGGAGGTTGAGCTTACGGGGGAGTATGCTTTTGCTTTTACCTCTCTGGGTAATAAGGTGTTCACCTATGATGTGTCAACGAATCCTATTGCTGAATCTGTTACCTATCAACTCAAGGCACGAAAGAAGCTGAGTGAAGGCTCAGCACCACCAGAAGCGACGTGGAACATCAGGATTGTGGTTGACCAGAATGAGCCCACGGTTACTGTTCTCAACGCTGCGCCAAAGCACCCAAGCGATGCTGCGCTATCAGGCTCTGCCTCCCCAATCGTCTATGTCCCAGCAGCATTCACCCTCTCTGCTTCGGTTGCGGATGAGGTGAATGGAGAAGGGGAGAACGCAGGGATAGTCGAGTGCAAATATACTACTGATGGCTCTACATGGAGTGGGATTGATGGGGAGGATGGAGGGTATGATGAGGCTACTGATATCTGTAGTGTCGAGATTACCTCGCTAACTTTTGGCGCTCATGTGGTGGGTATCAAGGCAATTGATAAAGTCGGCAATGAAGGCAGCGCAACACATGCGGTTACAGTTGATACTGCTGCACCAACGACTACCTCTACCATTAGCACCAATTGGTACAAAGATAGCGCAACCTTTACACTCACTCCAACGGATGTTGGCTCTGGGGTGAAAGAGACAAGATACTGCGTTGGGGCAGCGTGCACTCCAACTCTACTCACTGGTCAACCAACACCTATCGCTACTCATGGCGAGCACACGGTTCGCTTTTATTCGGTTGATAATGTAGGGAATGAGGCGGACATCGGCACAGAAACAGTTAAGGTAGATGCACAGGCACCAACCGTCACGGCAACAAGCCCTGCAAGCAATGATATCCTCTCAAGCCTTGATAGCATCACCATCCAGTTTGATGATGAGGGCTCAGGGATTGATGCGGGTAGCATTGTGGTGAGCATACCGGGGGTAGCTAGCGCAACCCCCAGTCAAATTCTGATGGGAATGGTTGTTGGCTATGACGGGAACACAAAAATGGTCACCATCTCATCCGAAGGATGCACAGACCTGTTCGAGAGCACTGCTAATTGTAAACTCTCGGTGAAAGGCAGCGGGATTTCCGGAGTGAATAGGTTCACCGTTACGGTTGAGGATACTGCTGGGCACCTGACTACGCACACCTTTAGCTTCACCCTTGATCCTGAGGCAGTGACTCCATCGAATATCTTTGCAATCAACCCAGCAGACAATACCGAGCAGGATTTAGAAGCAACCACGCCTGCGTCGCTAGCCTATGGCAATGCCGGATTTAAAATTACGTTTGAAGAGGAACTCCCATCAGCTCCAATCATCTCTCTCACGCAGGCAACTAATGGCGATGTGTGGGGCACAAATTACAGGATGCAGTATGACCCAAACACCAAAACCTACACCTACAGGAGAAGCACTGGCACCCTATTAGATGGCACCTACACCCTCACCATAGAGGCATATGGCGCCGATGGCGGGCACGGCAGGAAATCTGTTACCTTCAAGGTTGATGCGACAGAGCCAACGTTGAGCCAAGACTTTGAGGTTACTCCTGCAATATTCTCTCCGAATGGCGATGGAGTTATGGATGCTGCTACTTTTTCGTTCACACCTAGCGAGGCTGTCAGCTATACCCTCACGCTTTCCGCTGGTTCCAAAACACGGACAATAATATCTGACAGTGCAGTAAGTTATGCGCAATCAGTAGTGTGGGACGGCAAGGCATCAGATGGCAGTGCATTCTCAAGCGGCACCGTCACGGCAACCCTTGTTATCAGCGACGCAACGCACAGCCCTCAGTTTACCACAACCGTAGTGGTTGACCTGACTCCTCCAACCCTTACGGTAACAAAGGCGGAAGTGAAGACGCACGAGGCGGTTGCGCGTGAGTATGCAAGTCCTACGGCGAATGCTCAGTTTGTGATTGGAAATGGTGAATCACTCACCCTGACCGGCACAGCAGGCGACTTTGCGTTGGTGAAGGCGTATGTGAGTGATGATAATATATTTGGTGATGATAATGATGTTATATTTGGTGATGATAATGATGTGGATAAGGCTACGTTTACAGCGAGCCCATGGACGCTGGCCATCACCAATGATTATATTGGCGCTTACCTTTTCATCGTTGCTGTTGATGAAGTAGGCAACAAGCAGATAGCAGGCCCCTATCGCACACTTCAAGATTCCAGCAGGCCATCAATCCTGATGCATTACCCGCCGCTGCAGCCACCTGGTACCCTCATCGTCGCTTCAGTCTCAGAGCTTTCCAGCGATGGCGAGACTGATTATCTTGCAGAACTATTTGATGGAGCTGACGGCTCAGGCATTGCTACTACTACCCTCTGCGTTAAAGTCACTGACCCTGAAGGGACCGTGTATGGCAGCACAACAACCATTGACGGCGGGGGAGGATGCCTTATCATACCTTCAGCAGAACTGACAGACAACAATGGAAGGGTGCACATTGAGCATGCCCTCAATACCCTCAGCATACCGCCTCCCAGCGAGGAGAACGAAGACGGGGTAACTTTCACTGTAAGCATCAATGCTAAAGACAATGCAGGAAATAGAGCTTTGCAGCATGCAAGCAATTTCATCATCAATCCCAGTGTTCCATTGAATCCTGTCCTGACGCTGAATGAAAATGAACAAGCAGAGTATGTTTTTGATGACGCAGAAAAGCCAACCAAGGGCGCGCTGAAGGTGTATCACATCAACAAAGACATCGCTTCTCTGTCGTTTACATTTCCCTCAGCTGGAACAGTCTCAGTCACCTCGTTCAAAAAGGGAGCAAGCGAGAGCGCAATCAATGAACCCCTGAGCCTTAGCTCCTTTTCCGTCACTTTTAATGATCCACTCACTGCCCCTACCTATTTTGAGCTGAAGGCTCGAAAGGTTTTGGGCGGTAACAGGTTAGGCCCAGAAGCTATATGGAAATTCGGGGTGATAGTTGATAAGGCTCCTCCGGTCATTGCCGCAAACAGCATTGCTGTGGCAAGGCAGTTGGATGACACTACTTTTGAGACCATTACCATAAGCCCTGACGGTATCTACCGGACTAATAGGGAATCTCTAAAGGTAACTGGCACCTTCTCAGACGCTGCGCCTGGCGAAATCAAGGATATCGCTATCAAGCGCGATGACCATCCCACGGCGAATACTGACGCTGATGACGCTGATGACGTAAGCGACTTTACCCTTGAGGTTGATGCAAAGGATAGTGCAGCATCAACGTTCACTCTTATTGCGCACGATAAGGCTGGAAATCCGAGTGCGCCATTATCCCTGGATGTCATCCATGACAGTACAGAGCCATCCTTTGCCTCTCTCACTATAGACAGGGATGGAAGCGGCGCAGTATATGCTCCACAGGACATCGCTCTCTCAGGTACACTACCGCCATCACCACCATCCTTTACTACCCGATTTACGGCAGTTAGGGTTAGCGGAAGTACTGCTGCAGGAAGCACCCTTTCGCTTGGCCCTGCTTCCCCTTCTCCACCTGCACAGGTAACCGTCAACGCCGATGGCACCTTCAGCAAAGATTTCACCCTCTCTTCAGGAACGACACAGTTTGCCATAAGAATCACCAATCCCTTCGGGACGACGAAGATGTGGGATCCTGCCTTCAGCGTTGGCGTAGATAACACCCCGCCAACCGTCACGCTGACTGAGCCCGCAACAGGATACACACGAATAGCAGCACCAACTCTAGTCTTTGCAACAAAGAAGCAGGATGCTACTGATGACAATGCGGTGTGCACGCTTATTTATACTGCTGCAAATGGCATCTCAACATCGCTGGAGCAGACTGAGGAGGATTATAGTGCATCGCATACCTTCGCTATTCCAGAAGGCAGAGTGCTTGCCCTGCTCTCTCCAGGTGAAGAGAAGATAGCAACAGTCTCTGTCCTTTGCACTGATGTGGCAGGCAATGCCATGTCAACCCCAACGCGATTCACTATCAATCTTGATGCAAAACTTCCTGAAATTACCAACGCGGTAATGCAAAACGGCATTCCATTGCCAACAACAGGCAATGAAGACGCCAGGTTTGGCTTCTATCTCTTCACTCAGACCTATTTCACCGTCACGGCAAGCGAGCCCGTGAAGTGCAGCTATACTCCCTCATCAGGCACAGGCTATCAAGGCATGTCTCATTTTAGCGATGGGGAGACGTTTAGCGCGAGCGTGAGCAGCTCAAACGCGCCTACTGGAGTGATATCGCTTACTGATGGCCGCGAGCAATCCTTCTACCTTGACTGTGTGGACAGGGCGGGAAATCTGGTTTCAGCACGGGGCAGTGCCTATCACGTTGCCACGCATACTGATCTCGGCGGGCCAATCCGGATTGTTGCGACTGAGCCTTCTGTAGCGTCGTCAACAGGGCAGCCAACACTGCAGGTTGCAACGGATGCGCAATCGGAATGCACCATCAAATCCATGACTGCTCCCGTTTCGGCATCATCCGCGATGAAGGCATTGTTTGACAATAAGGTGATGAGGCGAGTCAACACCAATACGCCTGCCAATGATGGCTACTACTGGAGCAGTTTCATCCCTGTATGGGGCACGCTCTCTTTAGCGTCGGATACTACCTATACTTTTGACGTTGAGTGCAGCGACAGGTCAGGCCAGAGGAGGGCGGTAGCGGAAGGCCCAGACATAAGCTTTAGCGTTGATACCGCAAACACTGCTACATTTGCCATCACCACTCCAGCAACAGATTCTGCTGTTGTTGGCTCTTTGCCCTACACCATTGCAGGCGCCATTACACGCAATAGCGAGAGCAGGGAGATGACAGCAAGGGCGTATCGCTCAACGCCAGATGAGGATGGAGCAAAGGAAGCCGAGGTTGCAGCCGACGCATCGGTGTTTGCCATTACGGGCGTGGTGCTGAATGAAGGGGCAAATACGCTCAAGGTCAACCTTTTTGATGCAGCAGGGAATCCAGGAACCGAGCAGGAAATTTCTCCCTTTTATGTGCCCAATGCTCCTGAGCTTGAGTCAGTATCAGTCACAGGGACGGTGAAGGAGGCCTCAGCCATCGAAGCAAGCTTCACCTTTGAGCATCAGGACATCACGCTAGCGGGGATAGGACGCGCTACGCTCTTCACTATACACAGAATCGAAAATCTTGACACAGAAACGGGGGGATTCTCATCCGTAACAGTGCTGCTCTCAGGAACTACCTCCCAGAAGGAAGGAGCAACAGGCACCATAGTATTCACCCCATCATCATCATCTGATTTTACTCCAGGGAGATATAGCATGACGATTGAAGTGGAAGATTCACTAGCGCATACAGCTACAATCCAAACAGATGGATTCACTATTGATCCCCGCGTGCCAAGCATCACCATTACCGAGCCAGTAGGAGAACAGGTGAGGAGCACGGCGGTGCACGTTGAGGCTGTCATCGTCTCAGATCAATTTGACCTGAGCGGGGTTGCGGTATCCTATGCTGGCAATGAGCGCTGCCATAAGATAGCAAGCCAAATAACCAATAAGCGGAGTACAACCATCGAATGCGATGTCACCATCGGCACAGAGCAGGGAGCGCACACCATTACGGTGACTGCCGTTAACACTATCGGCACTGCAACGCAGACTGCAACAGTGATTCTCGACACCCAACTCCCCACTATCACTCTTTCGGCTCCAGCATCAGGCGTAACCATGATCCAGCCCTTTGACTTTGCTGTCAGCACCAATGAGCAGGCAGCCTGCACCGTAAGCTACAGTCCAGGGACAGGCGGCCCGCCACGCATGAGTGTTGCCATGCCTTCATCTGAGAATGACCTGAGACACACATTAGCTGGAGTCAACTATCTTGCAGAGAATACGGGCATACCCTTTACTGTCATCTGCACAGATGAAGCGGGAAACTCTGCTACGCAGCAACTCACCATTACGTATGACACGCAAGGGCCCAGCATCACCAACTACGGCCTGATCTACGGCTCCCTGATAGCTGAGGATACAACAGAAAGAAAAGAATATGCACTGTATGCTGACCCGCAGACAATCCTTTTTGCTGAGGCAAACGAGCCAGTCACCTGCACAGCGGCAGGCGTTGCTCCGCTTCCATCATTTGCCAACACCCAGCTCGTGGTGAGGCAGGAGTCAACCCTCTTTGACGTGGCAAGGGATGAAGATCCTCAGAGCTACACCATCACCTGCTCTGACGCTTCAGGCAGGCAATCTGATGGAGTGACCGTTACCGCGCGGTATGTTCCTAATGCTCCTGTTAGCATGGATGTTACTGCTCCAGCAAACACGAGGACGCCTACATTGTCAGTTTTGACTGATACCGCATCTGCCTGCAGTCTCACCCTCGAGAGGGAAGACGAATCTTCAACTGTATTTACCTCCACCCCCATGCCTTCAGCAGGGCAAGCTTCGCACCTTGGCTCCACATGGCAGAGATATTCCCTCACTGTTCCAGGCAGCAGCCAGCTTGATGAGCTTGCTGACTATACCTATACTATTATCTGCGACCCTGCGCAGCAGGGCAGGGCTGATGGCACCAGAACGGGAACCTTCTCGGTGGATGTCACGCCTCCTGCAAAGCCAGCCATCAGCGCAGATGCCAGAATCAACACCCCCACTCTTGATGTTACGGTCACAACAACAGCGACAGATGCAGTGAAGGCTGAGTTGTATGTTGATGGCCAGAAGGATCAGACACTGCTGGTTGTTAGCGTGTCGAGCGCACAGCAGGACTTCCCCTTCTCCTCATTTGCACTTTCTGGAGAGACGTCACGGCTGATAGCACAGGTGTATGATTTCGCAGGGAATCCAAGCCCTCTCTCAGAGCTGTTTAGTGTCACCCGCATCACCCAGGGTCCAGTGATAGCGAGCGTCATCCCCTCAGGAACGACCAACAGCGTCAGCGAGATTGTAGCGATGCTTAATCCGTCGGTTCCTGCCCAGGTAATATCTTATGATGAGAGCTTTTTGACCTACAGGCGCACAGCATTACTTGACGGAACATTAGAATCAGGCACTCTCTCTTCATCAATTACTGCAGAGCAGGTGGGAGCTGAGCACAAGGCACGCTTTGCGCTTCTCTCTCCTCTGGCGGGAGAACCGCTGAGCGGGACGTATGCAGTCTCTCTCCATATAGAGGATGACCTTGGGACGGTTACTGTTGTGACGAGCCAATTTGTCGTTGACCATAGAGCTCCCGTGGTTACGCTTACCTCTCCGCTCAGGACAAAAGTGGCATCCTATCCACTGACTGCCACAATCACCGTCCCCGATAGCATCACCGGTGCGCAGTTTGCCATCGGAGCAGTGGGAGTGACGGTTGATGGCTCATCTATCGAAGGATGTACAAGAGCTGGGCTTGATACCCGCTCCTATACTCTTTCCTGCACTGTTCCACTGAGCGGAGGAGATGGTGACCAGGTCATTGGGATACAGGCAACCAACAAGATTTCCGTCACGTTCAGCGCGCAATACACTATCACGCTCGACACCCAAGGCCCCACGATCACTCTTTCGGCTCCAGCATCAGGCGCAACCACAGCCCTGCCCTTTGACTTTGCTGTCAGCACTAATGAGCAGGCAGCCTGCATCGTAAGCTATACTCCAGGGACAGGCGGCCCGCCACGCATGAGTGTTGCCATGCCTTCATCTGAGAATGACCTGAGACACACATTAGCTGGAGTCAACTATCTTGCAGAGAATAGGGGCATACCCTTTACTGTCATCTGC
>Ga0208373_1002894_pt1 | contig 17870 bp, 16 predicted proteins | sample RifOxyC2_FD_184036 | JGI IMG/M metagenome (GOLD analysis project Ga0208373, IMG submission 184036) | Soil microbial communities from Rifle, Colorado - Rifle Oxygen_injection C2 (SPAdes) | ecosystem: Environmental > Terrestrial > Deep subsurface > Rock core/Sediment | place: Rifle, Colorado... | reverse complement strand
ATACGGAGAGTTCTTCCCACCGGAATTAAGTCCATTCTGTTACAACGAAACCATAGCTCAAGAATACTTTCCTTTAACAAAAGTTGAAGCCTTAGAACAAGGCTATAAGTGGAAAGATAAAGAAGAAAGAAACTATACCATAGACATTAAAAATGAAGATATTCCCAATGATATTAAAGACGTAAAAGACGATATTGTCGGTAAAGTAATCGAATGTGAACATCAAGGAAAATGTAACGAACAATGCACCGAAGCCTTCAAAATCATTCCAGATGAACTTGCTTTCTACAAACGCATGAATCTGCAAACGCATGAATCTGCCTTTACCCCACTTATGTCCCAACTGCAGATACTACAATAGATTAAAACAAAGAAATCCTCTTAAACTGTGGCATAGGAAGTGTATGAAAGAAGGTTGCCCGAATGAATTTGAAACTTCTTATGCACCAGATAGATATGAAATAATCTATTGTGAGAAATGTTATAATCAGGAGGTGTACTAGCCTTTGGTTGGTGTATTAAAATAGGTATACCACTTTTAGACGGCCGTCTAAAAGTGGTGTGGGGATAAAAAGGGGAATTTTATGGCAATTATAATTAAAACCAAAGAAGAAATTGAAATATTACGAGAAGGAGGTAAAAGACTTGCCACTGTTTTGTATGAGGTAAAAGAAAAAGTAAAACCCGGAATTTCCACGAAAGATTTAGATGATTATGCATTCAAGTTGATAAAAGAAATGGGTGACGAACCAGCTTTTTTAAACTATCAGCCAGAAGGGGCGAGTATTCCTTATCCCGCATCGCTTTGTGTGTCAGTCAATAATGAAGTTGTACATGGAATTCCCGATGCGAAGAAAATACTGCGAGAAGGCGATATTGTTTCTCTTGATTTAGGGCTCAAACATAAAGGGTTTTTCACAGATATGGCGCTTACTGTGCCTGTAGGAGAAATAAGTTCTGGTTCAAAAAAACTTATTGAAGTTACGGAAAAAGCTTTACAAGTTGGTATTAACGCAGCACAGGGAGGAAATAAGGTGGGAGATATTAGTTATGCCATAGAAAGTTTTGTCCGACCGCATAAATACGGAATTGTGGAAGTTTTATCCGGACATGGTGTCGGAAAGGCTATACACGAAGACCCCTATGTGCCGAATTTTGGCAAGGCGGACACAGGTGTAAAACTTTTACCAGGGATGGTCATAGCCATAGAGCCGATGTTAAATGGCGGGACAAAAAATGTTGTCTTAGACGAAGATGGGTAATGTTAAATGGCGGGACAAAAAATGTTGTCTTAGACGAAGATGGGTACACTTTTCGCACCGCTGATGGTAAAAAAAGCGCGCATTTTGAACACACTATTTTGATTACTAAAGGGAAACCAGAAATACTAACAAAAATTTAGAAAAAATTTAAAAACCAAAAATTTTCGAGCCTTCGCTCTTGGAACCATAAAGACAGAGAACCCATGACTCTTAAAATTTTTGTTTTTTAAATTTTTTTATTTGGCTTGTGCTATAATATGCCTATATGCAACCGTCATTTTTAAAAGAAATGCCGAAGTTTAAAACTCCAGAAGAGGAGCTCAATTACTTGCGCGCTCATATTGCCAAACACGAGCAGGAACTGACAGCCACGGGCCGTTTTGAACATGCCCAAGAAGATGCGGTAAAAGATATTATTTCGGAGTATAAAAAAGTGCCGAAGGAAAGAGTGATTTATGAAGAAAACACTATAAATGAGAAAGAAACTAAAGGTATTGTTCTTAAACTGAAACCCGAATTGCATGACACAGTGATGGAAGAGCTCTTAGGTATTATAATAACCAAAGGAATTCGCAATGCCTTATCCGTAGTGGAAGCAATGGCCAACCCGCACATAGACGACGATTTTCACAGGGTTTTAATTCAATATTTCAAAACAGGCGAAGTTAATTTCAAAGAGGGCGTATTTCTTTATAAATCTCTGAACATGACTCTTTTTGAAGTGACCCTTCCGCCGCCGCAGGATGAAGCTGAGAAGCAAAAAAGTTTTAAGGAATTTATCGGCGCTATGGAGCAATTTTATGCCGGCATGCAATCCATTTCAGAGGGCAGGAATAACGAAAAAGAGAATTACTTCACCTTGGAGGTGGCGCTTAGTAACGAAAATGACGAAGTAGTGGTTTTTGTAGCCGTGCCCAATAGACACATATCACTTTTTGAAAAACAGATACTCGCTTTTTATCGTAATGCGAAGATCCGCGAAGTGACGGATGATTACAATATTTTCAACGAAAAAGGCGGATCAGCGGGCGCTTATGCGAGCCTTACAGAACGTTCTGTACTTCCCATAAAGACTTACGATCAAATAGAGCATGACCCCATGAATACCATCCTGAATGTTTTTTCTAAATTGGAAACTAAAGGAGAAGGGGCTGCTATTCAACTGGTAGTGGCGCCTGCCGGTGAAAAGTTTATTAATGAATTCCATATGATTTTAGATGATGTGAAAGAGGGGACATCGGTAAAACACGCCGCCGATAATTTTTATAAATTCAATAAAGCTTTTTTAAAGGCTTCCAAAGACCTATTGTTCGGGGTAAAGAAAAAAGAAGAACCAAAAGAAAAATATATGGCCGGAAGGCGAGCGGTAGACGAAGGGGCGGTGGAAAAAATAGGGAATAAAATAAAAAGCACCATTATGAAGGCGAATATTCGGGTTATTGCTTCCGCTTCAACCAAGGAGCGGGCGGAGAAAATACTTGAAGAAATAGAATCTTCCTTTAATCAATTTACCGAACCGGCCAGCAATTCTTTCTTTTTTGAAAAAGCCTTCGGTAGCGACCTGAAGAAACTTTTTCACGATTTTTCCTACCGTGTTTTTTCCGGGGACAAAGTTTTACCTTTGAACTTAAAAGAGCTCTCTTCCGTGTTCCATTTTCCGGTCGGCATCGGCAGTCAGCCGCAACTGAAAGAGGCAAAAGCGGGCATTGCTCCCGCTCCGCTTGAAATGGGGCAGGAAGGGATAATCTTGGGGATAAACAATTACAGAGGCAAAGATACCATCATTCGCATATCGCGCGAGGACCGAATGAGGCATTTTTACGTCATTGGCCAGACTGGTACGGGTAAAACAAATATTATGCTCAATATGATAACCCAAGATATAAGAAACGGTGACGGCTGCTGTTATATTGATCCGCATGGCACGGATATTCAAGTTATTCTTTCACGCATTCCGAAAGAGCGGGTGGACGATGTGATTTATTTTGATCCGGCTTATACCGCCAGACCGATGGGATTAAATATGCTTGAGTACGACCCTAAATATCCTGAGCAAAAAACTTTTGTAGTAAATGAAATGATAGGCATTTTTAATAAACTTTTTGATATGAAGATAGGAGGTGGCCCGATGTTTGAACAGTATTTCCGCAACAGCGCTTTTTTGGTAATGGAAGATCCGGAGTCCGGTTCAACTTTATTGGAAATTACCAGGGTTTTGGCCGACAAAGAATTCCGGGACATAAAAATAGCAAAATGCAAAAATCCAATCATCAAACAATTCTGGGTTTCGGCTGAGCAAACGACCGGGGATCAATCCTTGGCAAACTTTGTGCCATATATTTCATCAAAATTTGATAATTTTATTTCTAACGACATTATGCGTCCGGTGGTGCTCCAGCAGAATTCTGTTTTTAATTTTAGAAGAATTATGGATGAGAAAAAAATTCTGCTGGTGAATCTTTCTAAAGGCAGATTGGGAGACATAAATGCAAACTTAATTGGTCTGGTGCTGGTAGGCAAGATCCAAATGGCGGCTTTGTCTCGGGTGGATATGTTCGGCAAGCCGATAAATGATTTTTATCTCTATATGGATGAATTTCAAAATGTGACGACAGACTCTGTTGCCTCTATTTTATCTGAAGCCAGGAAATACAGACTGTCTTTGAATATAGCTCACCAATATATTACCCAACTAGAAGACAATATAAAAAATGCGGTTTTTGGCAATGTCGGTTCTATGGCTGTATTTCGTGTAGGCACCGAAGATGCGACCTTTTTAGAGCCGAAGTTTAAACCTATATTTTCTGCCCAAGATATAACCAAGCTTGATAATTACAACGCCTATATGAGTATGCTAGTAAACGGTCAGCCGACGAAACCTTTCAGCATAAAAACATTGCCACCTGAAGAAGGGAACAAAGAAATTGTAGAAAACATAAAGCAGCTTTCATATATGAAATACGGTCGCGATAGGGAAGAAGTAGAAAATGAAATTATGGGAAGGTACACCTCTATGGAATAAAATTTGAGTAATTTTTAAAAATCTGTTAAGATAGGTATATTATTGTATTAGCGAGAGCTAATTTTTTGTTTGGATGTTATTTATGAAAGGACCATTAACTGATTTTCCCATTATTAAAACCAGAGTGGAAGGTCTTACTGAGAAGTTTGACCTCAATGACCCCGTGGAGCGGAAGGAGTATTTTGAAGCCAAAATTGGTGGGGAAATTAAAAAGATAAAAGAATATTTGGAGGAAAATACATTTATTGCTTATCTCCTAGGTAAGAAAAATTCAGGTAAAGGTACTTATACGAAGTTAATAATGGAAATTTTTGGAGCCGATAAAATTGGGCACATCTCAGTTGGAGATTTAGTACGCAAGGTGTATAAGGATATTGATGACCCCGAAAAACGAGAAAATATGATTAAGTATCTAGAAGAACATTATCGCGGATATATTTCTGTTGAAGATTCCATCAATGCGTTGATTGGGAAAAATCAAAAAATGCTTTTGCCGACAGAGTTTATTCTCACTCTTCTGAAAAGGGAAATTGATGAGTTTGGCGGGAAGGTTATTTTTATAGATGGTTTTCCTCGTGATTTAGATCAGGTGCAATACTCATTATATTTTAGAGATTTGGCAGACTACCGTCTTGACCCAGATATATTTATTGCTATCAATATTCCTGAGTCGGTAATTGATGAACGCATGCGCAATCGCGTGGTTTGCCCAAGGTGTCAAGCTCCAAGGAATTTAACAACTTTCCCGACTAAAAAAGTCGGTTACGATGAAAAATTGAAAGAGTTTTTCTTAATTTGCGATAATCCGGAGTGTAATGACGTGAGGATGGTCAGGAAGGAAGGAGATAGTGCCGGCATAGAAAGTGTTCGTGAGCGCTTGGAACTGGATGATAAATTAATAAAAAAAGTAATGTCTCTCCACGGCATTCCTAAGATACTTCTTAGGAATGCCGTACCTCTTAGCAGCGTTCAAGATGGAGAGATAGATAATTATGAAATAACACCCAAATATGTCTTTAAATATGATGAAAAAATTGGTGAAGTGATTATCAATGAGGAACCTTGGATTATAAAAGACGATGAGGGTATAAATTCTTACAGTTTACTGGCTCCTCCTGTGGTAATAGGGTTCATAAAACAACTAGTCAAGGCTCTTAGGCTCTAATTTTGCGATCGTGGACGTTTTTGGGGTGGATGCATAATTTAGAAACAAAAAAACGGGTTAGTCCAGTTGATTATATTTAGCGTCTTGTTATACTTTCAATAGGGCTATTCCTGATTATTACCTAGAACAATATTTTATGGGAGTCTCGATCATGTTTGGCTTTGGCCTTGTATGTCTGGCACCCACTTAGCTTTAAGCTACGGTAATATATCACAGGGATAACCCTAAGAAAAATTCTCCGATTAAAGCGGGGAGTTTTTCTTGGGGAGCGTATAATATTGGCATGACCTCTAAAAGTTTTTTAATACGTTTGCTGGCGCTTGTTTTTTGTATTTTCCTGCTGAACTATTTGGCTATGAACTTTTTTTGGTATTCATCAGTATGGTATCTTGATATGGTTATGCATTTTTTAGGGGGGTTTTGGCTTGGGCTTGCCTTCTTTTGGTTTTTGAAACCAAAAGAAATTTCTTCCAAATTCATTTTTAAAATTATTTTGGGTGTGTTGCTTATCGGCATTTTATGGGAAATATTTGAAATAGCGGTTGATGAAACTACGATAGGAGAACCTTTTAATATCTTAGATACTGCTTCGGATATTTTTTTTGATTTGGCTGGCGGATTTTCAGCGGTGTTGTATTACTTTAAAAAAGTTGCGCCCATTGGAGAAAATACGACAAGTCAACTGCGGGCAGTGATTATTCTCAAACATTAAGGGGATAAATTTGTTTATCACTTGTTTGAAGGGGATAAATTTGTTTATCACTTGTTTGTTGTTATAATTAGATAATGTCAAAAGTTGCGAGAATAACATTCTGTGGCGGCACTGGTTCGGTTACCGGCGCGAATTTTCTTTTGGAAATTGAAGGTAAGAAAATCCTAATTGACTGCGGCCTTACTCAGGGATCCTTAATAGCGGATGACATCAATTGGGCGCCTTTTTTTTACGATCCAAAAGAGATAGATATTCTTTTTATCACTCATGCTCATATAGATCATCTGGGCAGAATTCCAAAGCTCATTCAGGAAGGTTTTCACGGGAAGATCTATTCCACCAAGCCCACTCGCGCCTTGGCAGGGCCTATGCTTTCGGATACTGCGAATATACTGTCCAAAAACAAACAGCTTAACTTAGATAAAATTTACACGGAGGAAAATATAAAAGCGGTTCTTTCTCTCTGGTTATCGTTTGAATATCACGAAAAAATAAAAATTGCGGAAAACTTGGAAGTGTCCTTTCTGAATGCCGGACATATTTTAGGCTCAGCTATGGTTCAGTTTGTTTTTGATGGCAAGAAAATACTTTTTACAGGCGATCTGGGAAATTCGCCTTCTCCTTTGTTGCCGGATACCGAGAAAGTTGCCGATGCCGATTATTTAATAATGGAGAGTGTTTATGGAGACAGAAATCATGAGTCTAGGGATGATCGCAAAAGACTTTTAGAAAGGGTTATTGAGGATAATTATAAAAGAAAGGGAACATTAATAATACCGACATTTTCACTTGAACGATCACAGGAGCTTCTATTTGAACTTAATGACTTAGTGGAAAATAATCGCATACCGGTAATGCCGATTTTTTTTGATTCTCCGCTTGCTATTCGTTTGACTGAAATTTTCAAGCAGTTTAAAAATTATTTTAATGAAACAGCGCAAAAAGTTTTATCAAAAGACAAGTATTTATTTGATTTTCCCGGGCTTCATTCCACCTTAAGATCGGAAGAGTCAAAAATGATTGACACGGTTCCCAACCCCAAGGTAGTTATTGCCGGGTCAGGGATGTCTTCCGGCGGAAGGATAGTGCACCATGAAATACATTATTTGCCCGATCCGAATAATACTCTTTTACTCACCGGTTACCAATCTGTGGGCAGTCCTGGCCGTTTAATTCAAGAGGGGGTAAGAACTGTGCGTATTTCAGGGGAGTATGTAAAGGTGCAGGCGCAGGTGGTAACTATCTTAGGATATTCAGGGCATAAAGATTCAGACGGTTTATTGAACTTTGTTGAAAATATGAAGGGCACGGTCAAGAAAGTTTTCGTAGTGATGGGCGAGCCCAGATCATCAATGTTTTTAGTGCAGAAAATTAGGGATAATTTGGGAATAAATGCATGCGCGCCGGAACTGGGGGACAGTGTTTTACTCCATTTTTGAGTTTTATTTTATATAAAATTTTGAAAAGGCTCTTCAGTAAGATATAATGAAGATATGGATAATACCTTATTAAATTCCAACCTTAAACATGGGCATCAACAAATAAAAATTTGTGTTTCCGGAGCGGCTGATACCGGTCATTGCGGATTAGGCACGCTAGATAAAGCAAAAGAACTGGGGCGTGAGATTGCCCGCCAGGGGGGTGAGATTGCCCGCCAGGGGGCGGTTTTGGTGACAGGGGCCACCACCGGTTTTCCATTTTGGGCAGCTATGGGAGCAAAAGAGGAAAATGGAATATCTATTGGTTTTTCTCCGGCAGCATCCGAGAAAGAGCATGCGGAGATTTATAAACTGCCGTTGGATTATATGGATTTAATTATCTATACCGGTTTTGGCTATCCGGGCCGCGATCTCTTACTTACCCGTTCCTCCGACGCGGTCATCTGCGGTTGCGGACGCATTGGCACTATTCATGAGTTTACCGTCGCTTTTGAAGACGGGAAAGTTATTGGCATCCTGAAAGGGCCCTGGGAAACAAGCACAGAGCTTCAGGATATAATTGCTCAAGCCCATCGCCCGAATGAAAAAATTATTATTGGGGATGACCCCAAAAAGCTTGTAGAGAACGTCATAGCTCTCGTTAAAAAATACAAGACAGATGAACGTGCGAATAAAGCCACCTGAAAAATATTTCTTTTATTTTTTTATTGTAGACTCTCTAAAATTTTAGCGAAAGTTGGCGGGTGATTTTCAGCAAAATCAGAAAGAATTTTTCGGTTGAGCAATACGTTTTTCGTTTTTAATGCGCCAATCAGTTTTGAATAGGACATTCCAAGTTCTCTGGAGGCGGCGTTTATTTTAATGTTCCAAAGTTTTCTATTGTGTGACTTTTTGTCTTTTCTATGCGCAAAAGCATAACTACCGGCATGCAGTAGCGCTTCTTTAGCTTGGCGTTCTTTGGTGCTTCTTCCGTGTCTAAAACCTTTTGTCTGTTTTAGAACATTCCTTCTTCTTTTCAGCGCATGCACTCCTTTTTTTACTCTTGTCATGATTGATTTTTAACGAACGCAGTGAGTATAAAAATCATCACCCTGTTAAATGTCCCTTGGACAAATTTTGCTTTGCAAAATTTATTTAACAGGGTAGCAAAAATATATTCGCTCCGCTCTTTATTTTTCAGCTAAATGGTAATAGATGACTTTTAGGTTTATTTTTAATTAGAAAACTTTGCCCCTTTTTTCCAGCTAATTGTCTTTTTCTTGATTGTTTTGCGTTAAAGTGATTAAAACCTGGCTTACGAGCGATAATCTTTCCGTTTTTTGTGAGTTTTAATCTTTTTGTGTATGATTTATTTGTTTTCATTGAATTTTACTTTATATTTTCTTTATGAACTTTCTACTTTACAAACTTTATGACTTACCTTGCTTTCTCTATTGTTATAAATAAACCTTTTGGGTTTCTTTTATATGTATCGGCAATTTTATAGTCTTCTGTTATCAGGTGAAGTATTCTGTCCAATCTGCTCCTCAAAAACTTTTCGTCCATATATTTTGTTCTGCCGACCAAGAAGAGCTCCACCTTAATTCTATGTCCTTCTTTTAGCCATTTTGAAGCATTCTTGGCTTTTAATTCCAAATCATGGTCCCCAGTACCTATTTTAATTTGAATTGATTTTGTTTCAGTTGCCCTAGAACCTGCTTTAGCTTTTTTTAATTTTTTATTTGCTTCATATTGGTATTTGCCATAATTTGCTATTTTAGCGATTGGGGGATTGGCATTAGGAGACACTTCAATCAGATCCAATCCTTTATTTTGGGCTAGTTCTAGTGCATCTTTTATACTTAAAACACCAAGATTTTGACCTTCACTATCTAAAACACGAAGTTCTTTTACTCGTATTTGGTTGTTTATTCTTTCTCGCAATTGGATGTATTAATACGTTAAACTAAGAAGAGTTTAGCTTATTTTACTTCTAAAGTCAACTTAGTTTAGTGATAAGATTTTTTGCATTAAATTGTCTGCAGGGAGTAAAGTGCCTTTTAATGGAACATAAAATTTTCCATCAACCCTACTTTTGTCGGCTGATATGGGTATTCCACTTTCTTCTAATAATTCTTGGTCGTTGTAGTTATCTCCTATAGCCATGATATTTTCTTTTTTTAATTTGAAAATTTTGATTACATGTCTTAAACCAAGGGCTTTTGTTTGTGATTTTTTTATTAAAACATCGTATGCTTCACCATTCCAGATGGTAACGAGACCTTTTTCTTTTTTTACTATATTTTCTATTTCTTTAATTTTTTTTGTGCAATGTATAGTTATGATAAATTCTTTTGGTTCAAATCCCTTTACATTTTTGTTTTTACTTGTTGCCTTTTTTAGTTTTGGAAATATATCTTTTAAATATTTAAAACTGTTAATATGTTGGTATATTTTTCCTTGGTACCAAGTAGCGCTACCATTTTCATAAGTAAGACTAACAAAAGGCAAAATTTCTCGAAACATTTCTTGTAACATATAAAGCCCTCTTCCAGAGCTGATATTTATTAAAAATCCTTTTTTATTGAGCTCTTTTATTTGTTTTATTTGTTTTTCATGAATTACTTTAGTCTCCAATGTAGTGGTGTTACCTATTTGTTTTATTTTGGTACCTCGTGGTACAAGTACTCCATCAACATCAAAAACAATCATTTTGATTTTTTTGATGTTTTCCTTGGACATTTGTGATAAAGGTTTCATATCTCAGATTATACTTCAAAAAACTATTTAAGTCATCATTATTTTTTTTAATAATAAAAGTGATATAATTCGTTTTATGAAAAATATTGTTACAATCGGAGGAGGAACAGGTAGTTATACTGTACTTTCTGGTTTGAAAAATCTTGAGAATGTTTCTCTTTCTGCTCTTGTGTCTATGGCAGACAATGGAGGTTCCACTGGAGTACTTAGGGACGAACTTGGTGTATTGCCTCCAGGAGATGTGAGGCAATGCCTCGTCGCTTTGAGTGAACATAGTGAAATAGTTAGGAAACTTATGAGTTATCGTTTCAGTGAAGGAATTTTGATTGGACATAATTTTGGTAACATTCTACTCGCTGCACTTGAGAAAGTGACAGGGGATTTTGTGAAAGGAGTTGAGGTGGCCTCTGAAATTCTTAAAGTAAAAGGCAATGTAATACCGATAACTAAAGATAAAGCAGAATTATCTATTTTACTTTCAAATGGGGCACTGTTTGAAGGTGTGATTACTGTTGATGCTGTAAGTTTTAAAGATTCGGGTTTGAAACGAATTTTTTATAAAAATGAAAATGTAAAATTAAATAAAAATGCGAAAGATGCAATTTTAAAGGCTGATTATATTATTATTGGTCCAGGAAATTATTTTTGTTCTGTGATTCCTAACCTTATTGTGATTGGTTTTAAAGAAACGATAGCTAAAAGTAAAGCTAAAATAATTTTTCCTGTGAATCTTACGAATAAACAAGAGCACACTAAAGATTGGAAAGTTAGTGATTATATAAAAAGTATAGAGATGTATTTAGGAAGATCTGTTGATTTTATTCTTGTGAATACAGAAGCACCAACCAAAGAACAAGTGAAAAATTATAAGCTTGAAGAAGGAGATGGCGTTCTTGTTAAAAATGATTTAAAAAACGAAAGGGTAGTTAAAGCTCCACTTTTATCACATTTATTTTTCAAATATGACAAGACTGATGTTAAAAGCAATATAAGAAGTTTTATTAGACATGATCCACAAAAATTAGCTGATTGTGTAGATAATTTGATAAAAAAGGATAATATTAAATTTATTTTTGACTTTGATGATACATTATTTAATTCTAAAAAGTTTAAGAAAAACATGTTTTCATATATTGAAAAAGCAGGGATAAATTATTCTTTTGCAGAAAATAGTTACAAAGAAATTCGTAACTTAGATACTCCTTTTTCTTTGAAAATATTTTTATCTTTACTTTTTCCAGGTAAAAAGAAAAAAAAGATTGTTTTAAGTTTATATAGAAAGATAATGTTTAATTGCTCTGATTTCTTGAATAAGGAATTATACGATGTTGTACGTATGGCTGGTAAATCTAATTGTTATCTTGTAACAAATGGAGATGAAGATTTCCAATTGGATAAAATTAAAAAAAGCGGAATAGTATCTTTATTTAATACTATTGAAATAGTACCAGCGAGTAAGAAAAAAGTTGTAGAACGAATCTGTATGGATAATCCTAATTCCATGATAATTTTTATTGACGATAAAAGAAAATTTTTTACTGATATAGATATGAATCTATATAAGAACCTAAAAACTATTTTATTTAATGGGAATAATATAAGGGATATACAAAAAGAAATAAATAAAGAGGATTAATTTTATGGCTCATTATGCTGAAAATAGAAAAGCGAGATTTGATTATCAAATTTTAGAAAAATACGAAGCGGGTATTGAGCTTTTAGGTGTGGAAGTCAAATCTGTCAGGGGAGGCAAGATGTCTTTAGAGGGCGCTTTTGTTATTGTAAGGGGAGGAGAGGCCTTTTTGATAAACTCCAATATTCCACCTTTTCAAGTAAATAATTCGCCGAAAGATTATGATCCATTGCGAAATAAAAAACTTTTACTTACTAAGAAAGAAATAAATACGCTTACAGGCAGTGAGAGGAATAAAAGTTTGACAATAGTACCGATTTCAGTGTATAATAAGGGTAGAAAAATCAAGGTGGAAATCGCTTTGGTTAAAGGGAAAAAGAAACACGATAAACGTGAGACTATAAAAAAACGCGAAACAGATCGTGAGATTAGACGAGAATATAAAGAACGTTGACAAAAAAATCTTAAATATCAATTTTTCTTCGGTACGAATTTTTTGAAGCTTAAAAAATTCTGAAGTTTTCGCGCCGTCGCGCTCAAAACCCCTTCGAAAAATTATATTTAAAATTTTTAATAACCATGGGGATGCAAGGCATAGACAGTAGGTCTACTTGTAAAGATGCATGTTGAGCATGAACGTAATCTCATTAAAATTCGTTCAAATGTTAATTGCAAAATTAGCTTCCAAAGTGAGAGCAACTGTTTCTCCATACTTCGGTTTGGCAGACTTTTCTTTCGCTCGAGTTTCCGCTTCGGCGTAAGCTCGTGTCTTTCTCATAGACTTCCGATATATGGGAGTTAGGCATAATATTATCGGGATAGGGAAGAGCAAGTCTCGGGCTTTTCTAGAAAACAATAGAGAATCGATTAAAAAATATTTTGTTCGTTTAATAATTTTTTAATCTAAAACAAAAACGCGCCACACATGTAGATTTCTTTGCAAAAACTTTCTGCACCGGGGTTCAATTCCCCGCATCTCCACTCGACTCGCCCTTTTAAAGGGCTCGCTCGTGGCAAGCCACATATAGTCACAGGATAAAGATATAACCCAAAGTATGGGTTTTTTAGAGGCGAGTGCCCTGAGCGAATGTAGTGAGTCGAATGGGCATATTTATCTATGGTGAGCAAGGTCGAATCATGTTAATATTTTAATATGTATTTTGTATATATGATTAAAAATTCATACGGAAATTTATATATAGGTATTACAAATAACCCAGAACGAAGATTAAAAGAACATAATTCGAACAGAGGAGCTAATTTTACAAAAAGTGGAGACTTGTCCCGAGTTAACTCGAGGGATGAATTTAAAATAGTATTTTTAGAACCAAGAGAATCTTTAGTAGAAGCCAGAAAAAGAGAAATGCAAATTAAAAAATGGCGCAGAGATAAAAAAGAAAAATTAATAGATTTATGTAGTAAAAATATCCCAACGAAATGAAACAAATTATAATCAAACCAAATAAACCTAATTAAAATCTATCCCCAAAATAATTGACATATCATGTGGTAATATGATATATTACACATGGTGTTGTAAATTTTCTAAATTTAATAAGGAGAAAGATGATGAAGATATTCATAATAATCCTCTTTTTCTTTTGGTTTTTTTTCATTTTTATTTCTGTCACTAATCTCAAAGGTTGGTGATGAATAAAAATAATCTTGGACCGCGAAAGTGTTATTGGTATTACTTTTGCGGTCATTTTATTTTCCCCCTTTTTGTGCTATGATGTTCGGATGGATTTTAACTTTTTGAATCAAAAAAACCTAAAAGAAAAAGGCAAAAAAGGAAAACAGCCCCCTAAATTCTCAGGGAACATAATGGGAGCGGTTCTGATTTTTATGATTATCACGGCTCTTTACCTTATGATATCCGACACTTCAAAAAATGCGCCGGAAGTTTCCATCTCTGATTTAGCAAAAAGTATTTCAGTCAGGGAGGTTAGAAGTATTTTAGTGGAGGGCGAGAAACTGACTATTACCTATAAAAATGATGAAATAAAAACTTCCAAAAAAGAGGCGGAGTCTTCTCTTTCACAGACTCTTTTTAATTATGGAGTCCAACCCGAATCTTTGGCCGGGACTGATATGGAAGTAAAAAACGAAAGTGGATTTTGGTATTGGCTGATAAATATACTGCCCTTTCTTCTGCCTGTTGCTTTTATTATATTTTTCTTTTGGTATCTTTCGCGCCAGGTCAAAGGCGCGGGTATGCAGGCATTTTCCTTCGGACAATCTAAAGCTCGCATTACTGATCCGAATGATAAAAGCAATAAGGTAACTTTTAAAGATGTGGCCGGATGCAAGGAAGCGAAAGAAGAGTTGAAAGAAATAGTAGACTTTTTAAAAAATCCAAAGAAATTTTTGGATATTGGGGCCAGAATTCCAAAAGGAGTTATTCTGACTGGCGCCCCCGGCACGGGCAAGACATTGCTGGCGCGAGCGGTGGCAGGTGAGGCCAGTGTCCCTTTTTATCATTTGTCCGGAAGCGAATTTGTGGAAATGTTTGTTGGAGTGGGAGCCTCTCGAGTGCGGGATCTTTTTAAAATGGCCAAGAAATCCGCGCCTGCCATAATATTTATGGATGAGATAGACGCTATAGGACGCACCCGCGGGGGTGGATTTGGAGGGGGGAATGATGAGCGTGAGCAGACTTTGAATCAGATTTTAGTAGAAATGGACGGCTTTGAACCTAACGAAAAAGTGATTGTAATGGCGGCTACCAACAGACCGGATGTGCTGGACCCGGCCCTCATTCGTCCGGGACGTTTTGACAGGAAGGTTCTTCTTGATTTGCCGGATCGCTTAGATCGCGAAGATATTTTAAATATTCATGCCCAACTGAAACCGTTAGCCGAAGATGTCAATTTGAAATTAATTGCTGAGCGAACGCCCGGATTCTCCGGTGCTGACTTATACTCTTTAATGAACGAAGGAGCCATATTGGCGGCCCGAGAAAATCGCAAAAAAGTTTTTCAATTTGATTTGATTCGCGCTATTGAGAAAGTGATGCTTGGGCCGGAGAGAAAAAGTCATCTGCTTTCAAAGAAAGAAAAAGAAATTACTGCGTATCATGAAGCAGGACACGCTCTAGTCGCGTCTGTGCTTCCTTATGCCGATCCTGTGCATAAAGTATCTATCATCGCTCGTGGCAATGCCGGAGGATATACCTTGAAGTTGCCACTAGAAGAAAGACGGCTTCAATCAAGGAGAGAATTTTTAGATGATATTGCAATGTCTTTGGGAGGATATGTGGCTGAGAAAATGATTTTTGGCGATATTACTACTGGTCCTTCAAGCGATCTGCAAATAGCCACAAATTTGGCCCGAGCTATGGTGACTCGCTGGGGAATGTCGGATGTGATAGGTCCTAGGACGCTAGGAAACGATATGGGCAAGCCTTTTTGGGGAGAGCCGAGGGAAGAGGGATATTCTGAAACAGTTTCCGCAAAAGTTGATTCTGAAGTTTCAAGGATTATAAATGATGGCATAAAATCAGCTGAAAAAGTTTTAAAGGAGAATAAAAAAGCTCTTGATGCGATAGCTAATAAACTTATCGAAGTTGAAACTTTGGAACAAGAAGAATACAACAAAATAATAATTGCTAACGGAATAATGCCAAAAAAAATAGAGGAAGCAAAATTAGAAATAAAAAGTTAAAATCTCTTTGCTAAATTCTATTTAATTTTATAGTATAAAAATATCCGCCCTTAGCTCAGTTGGTTAGAGCATCTAGCTTATACCTAGAGGGTCCTACGTTCGAATCGTAGAGGGCGGACAAATTTAAACAAAAACGCTTTTTATTCGCTTTGCGGTTAAATTTACAAAGAGCCAGCTTTGCAGTAAGATTAGATATACGTATATGAATACGTATGATATTACATACGTCGGTGGACACATAAATATGGCGGACAAGAGCTACAAAGAAAGGAATATAAGGAAAATCACAAAGAATGGCACCAGCCGTTCTGTTTCCATTCCGGTTGAGATTCTGGAACAACTGGGCTGGAAAGAAAGGCAGAAAGTAGTCGTCGAAAAAATCCGCGGCGGAATTCAGATTAAGGATTGGAAGTCGAAGAAAAAAAGATAAGGGATTCAGACCTGTCCCGTAGTGAGCTTAGCTCTACTACTGGGATTAAGGATTGGAAACCGAAGAGTGTCTAAAAATCCTTGCGATTTTTGTGGACAAGCTGGAAAAGAAAATTAATGAAGGGGTTTATAAACTTTATGGATTAAATGAGAAAGAAATTAAAATCATAGAAAATTCAAATAAAAAATAATACTATTCCTTTACAGAACGATTCTTGCGAAAACTAAAATAAAAAGGCACTTAGTGGGGGATTATAATAAAATTAATTTATGGACTTACAAGAATTAAAAACCACTTACTTTCTTTTTGACCCTAAGCCATTCGGTAGAATCTTTGCCTTCGTTGATTTTGGTAATGTCCGTCCTTGGGCAAAGGAGCTTTGGCCTGAAGAGAATAAATTTCGTTTTTCTGCTGAAATAGATATAGCGAAAATAAAAGAAGTATGCTCATGGGTAAAGACTAAAAAAAGTTTCTTCTACTACGGTTATTTTGGCAGAGATGAAAAACTACCAGAAGGAGAGAAAGATCCACGACACAATAAATCCGTTTATCGAATTGATAAGGCGCGTAAAAACAGGTTTGAAGTAGTTACTAAGGAAACTAAAATGATACCTCAATATGATGAGAATGGAAAATTTGTTGGGAAGTTTCCTAAGTGTAATTTTGATGTTGAAATAACTATGGATATCATTACAAAAATATCAGAGTATGAAACTCTGAATTACGAAACTCCCAATTTCCCTTAAAATGAGTTAAAATACAAAAAGCACCGTGAGGTGCTTTTTGTTATGAATCTTTCAATTCAACCGTACAATGAAATTGTAACAAAAGTAAGATTTTTCTTCAAGCAACTTAAACTAAAGATAGTTAAAAGCACTGGTCGAACATTAGCCAACACTCCCGAAGATACGATAGCGCTCTCGCTCTTCAAACAATCACAGGGAATCAAAACAAAGAAGTCAATCTGGAAAATATTTTCTTTGAAATGTTCATACAAAACATTGGTAGTGAATATGAACAAGTTAGCTCTCTATGCCCTCGTCATACTGAATGCTATCTTGAAATGGAATCAGAAAAATTCTCATTTGGTAAAACATACAGACTCCACAGACATTCCAGTTTGTCTCAACAAAAATGCCACACACCACAAGACGATGAAAATACTATCCTCGTGGGGACATTCTGGGAAAGGCTTCTACTATGGGCTTAAAATGAGCATTACGACTGATCTGAAAAGGAATTTGCTCGGTGTTAGGTTCGGAACAGGTAACAGCAATGACCGAGAGACATTCAAGAAAATGAACAAAGAAATGACAGGCATATTCATTGCTGATGCAGGATATATATCGAAAGATTTAGAAAAAGAATTCTACATTGAAAACAAACGTATCCTGTTCGCTAAACCAAAAGCAAATATGAAAAGGATTATGACTACATTTCAAAACGCTCTGTATCAGACCAGAATGTTAATTGAATTAAACTTTAGGAATTTAAAAATGTTCCACAATCTTGAAACATCTCTACCGAAATCGATTGATGGATATTTAGGAAATTATGTTTACTCGCTTCTCGCCTATGTGCTTAGGTAAGATGAGTTGTTAAGAAGAAAAATATACTTTTGTTTTTAAAATTCAGACAACTGAAGGTATTTAAATGTGGCTGTTGAAAAGTGCCTTTGTGGGGTTTTGTAATTCAGAGTTTAAATGGTAAAATTTCAAGTCCTTCGCCGACTTCTTGTAAACCCTTGCTATAAAAATACCGTCCTAAAAAATTAGCCCCTGCGGAATCGCCGCCTATTGTTTTAC
>Ga0208373_1002893_pt1 | contig 17871 bp, 7 predicted proteins | sample RifOxyC2_FD_184036 | JGI IMG/M metagenome (GOLD analysis project Ga0208373, IMG submission 184036) | Soil microbial communities from Rifle, Colorado - Rifle Oxygen_injection C2 (SPAdes) | ecosystem: Environmental > Terrestrial > Deep subsurface > Rock core/Sediment | place: Rifle, Colorado... | reverse complement strand
TTAACGGTCAGTGGTTCAAAGCGGACATTGTTTATGAGTTTGAATATTTTCGCGCCGTTTTCCTCATCTGAAAGACCGATAATGCCATTCAGTAGCGTTTCCTCATCAGCACCTGAGTGCTGGATAAATCTTGAAATGTAGTCCAGTGTTCTGGGGCTAAGGTTGGGCGATAGGATGGCTTTGGGATTCTGCCGGATGTATTCAATGCAAGCTGTGTGCACCTTGGAGTCTCTTGCCCACGAAATCCATTCTACGGGGTCTGCAATGGCATGTACTTTAAGAAATCGACTTATTAGCGCAGGGTCAATCTCTTTTGTATCGTAATCTTCATCCGGAGGATTGATTGCGGCTACCGGCACATACCCGCTGGGTAATATATAATCGTTAAATCGTCTGGCTGTGCACAGTTGGAGACAGGTCGCCTGCAGGTCTGGAGCGACCCTGTTCAATTCCTCAAAAACTATCACTCCTTTGCCGGACGACGGCAAGCGCTTCGGGGGTGCATATGTCATAGCACCAGCAATAACTATAGGAAGACCGGCTAAATCGACGGATTCCATAATAGACAAATCGAACACTTCGCATCCGATACCCAGTTCCTTGGCGACTGCTTCGAATATCTGGGATTTGCCGATGCCGTGCCTTCCGATAATCAAGACCGGCTGGTTAGCTAGATACGCTGCACGAATCAATTTTCTGAGTGGTCTGCCGACTTTTACTGTTAACATTTTGCATCCTTTTGTTTGTTGTTTATCCGTAATTACTATAGCATACTGACTTTTCCTGGTTCCTGGGCTTGCGATGAGTATCAATGGCAGGTTAACCCTGTACGCTGCTCGCATCAACTTGGCCAGTCGTTTCACAGCTTTCATCTTTTATCTTTTTTAAAATTTCAAGTCCGAGATCTGTTATTGTACGCCCCTTCGGGGGTACAATGTCAACATATTGCCTCCGTATTAAAAAGGGTTCAACATCGTTCATTAATGAGTGCAAATCCGTTCCCACCGAAAGATAAAGCGTCCTGGCGCTGACCGGTTTCTTTGAGGAAGCCAGCTTTTCAAGCAGGCGTATATCAATAGCGTCCAGTCCCGTTTTCATGTCAATGCCATGCTTTTGAAAATATTCCCGACAGTTTTCAAACTGTGCGGAGTTTTTGCCATCGGCACCGGCAAATAATTTGACTCCATCTTTAAGTTGAATGGCTTTCCGGGGGACTCCCTTGCCTGCCTTGGAAATACAGTTGAGCGCTTGTGCGGTAAAAGGAAAGGTATCATTCGCTACATGTCCGTCAAGAATTTCCCGGATTTCAGCATCTTCATAAAGATCAAAAATGATTTCCCTCAACCGACTCTTCATTGCTTGCGGTATTTTTCTCGGTTGATCAGTTGCAAGAATCAACATAAAAGACGGAATAACTTTCTTTTCATCGTCCTTGTTCTTAGTAAAATAAGACAAGTTTATTGGTTGCCCATTTTCAAAGAAGGGGTAGAATTTTTCGTAAATACCCCGTGGAAACAAATGCGCTTCGTCAATAAAAAGAACATCCTTTTCTTTTATTTCATTAAGAACAGGTATTAAATGTTTACCAATATCGAATGCGGGGCACGCGTAAATAACATTGAGATTAGTTTTCATACACTTGGCAATGGCTCGGGCAAGGGCGGTCTTCCCAAGACCTGAGGGACCCTGTAACCGGAAACCAGGCAATTGTATGCCTAAGCGCATTGCTCCCGTAATCAATTTATCCACGATTTGAACGTGTTCTTTCTGACCGTAAAAGCCGTGAAAACTAGTTGGCGGGCGCATAAATCCCGCCGGTTCTGTACCAAAAATTGGGGGAAATGTACGGAAATTCTGTACAAAAGTACCGGAATCCCGTACAAACGAATGCGATTTTTCCATAAAATTGGCACCCAAAATGAAGCCGAAGAAATCCCAAGGCGCTGTCAATAAAGCAGTTACACAGAACAAGCATAAGATTTTTCTCCTAATTTTTATTTTTATATACATATGATTTTTTTGTTAAGCTGATTTATTGTCCCCATCGACCTCGATATCAAATGTATTCTCGTGTACAAAGGCGTCTCCGGAAAGCCATTTCTTTGAAAAACCCAAAGCGTCAAGCGGGCCATACGCATCAACGGCTTTCGGGTCCCAGCCTTCCGGGATAAATTCCCTCTTGAGCCGTAAGACGGCACACCCATACCAGCAATTCAGGCGGTCTGTCGCAATGTCCGCGGCCCATCGATTGAGTTCTGCTTTGGTCCAGTAATAGAATGGACCAATCTTTCCAGAAGCATTGGCAGACATTCCATCCTCCTCAATCTTCAGTGCTTTCAGGATAAATGTTAAGTGATAGAAATCTTTTTCTGTTTTCATTGTAATCCTTCTTTCTGAGCGAATTGCGCTCAATAGGTTATCGTGTAAATTCAAGGCAGTGACAAATAATGAATTGGGTTTAAATTTCTGTTTTGGATGAAAGGGGAGGAGGGGGGAATAAAAAAGCCTTGATAATCCCCTTGCAATAGAACAGTATGTTCTACCCAAAGAAACCGTCAAGGCTTACCGGCCTCACAGTGAGGTCAGCGCTTATGCCCCGGGTGATTATATATGATTCAAGCTGATTGGCCCGGGTGTTTGATGGTGCATGGTAGGAAATTTCCTGGTCGCCTACCTCGACTAACCATGTCGTACCTGTGAGGTTAATAAACCTGCGCAGGACTCTAGGTTTTGTTCTTTTTTTCTCCTTTGTGTGAAAATAATTTTTTTTACACTTACTTAATAGAATAATCAAAAAATTAAAAATAGTCAAGTAATATTTTTATCGGGCACGGCAGGCCAATAATGGTCACGATTTATTTTGGCATTTGACTCTGCTAGAAATAATATCATAGAAATGAGTGTTTCCCACGATATCCAATATTCCCAGGAGGAGTTTACTTGGGGGTTCCCCCCAAGTAAAACTGCAGTTTATGCAAAAGGTTTGTTCTCGCGGTACCAAGTAAAAAAAATACTGGTACCCGCGTGCAATGATTGTCGTAATTCAGAATACTTTGCAAATTGTGGTTTTGACGTAACCGGTATTGATGAGTCTGATGTCGCTATCGCCGTTGCCATGGATATGCCAAATCATATGGCTAATTATTATGATGGTGACGGCCCAGATCTCCAAGACAAATCCAAATATGATGCGGTTTTTTGTTTTAAAGGACTGCACCTTTATAGCGAGGTTGTTCGTCATAACTTGATAGAACGCTATACGAACAACCTAAAAGACGGCGGCTATGTGTTTTTTGCTGAAGTTTGTGAGAAGGAGCCGGCATGCGGTCGTGGGATTCAGCTTGAGGATAATACGTTCAGGCGTAAAGACGGACGAGCCGTGCATTTCTTCACGGAAGACGACATCAGGTATCATTTTAATAAATATTCTTTCTTGGGTACCGGCATTATTGAAGATCCAGATAATCATGAACCCAAGGGTTTGCATTCTCATTTTCTTCGCTATATTTTTGCGCAGAAAGTTAAAGTCTATGATAGCTCCCAATCGGAAATTGTATTTAATTTCCAGCGCAGACCAGTTCGCGCATATTCCATGATTAATGAATTGCATTTGCAGGGAGACGAAACAATACTTGACCTGAGTTGCGGTGAAGGAGATTTGTCTTCAATGATTGCTGGTTTAGTGCCTCGTGGACGGGTGGTCGGGATTGATTCTTCGGATGAAATGCTTAAAAATATCAGAAATAATTACAAAGTCAACCTAAAGTTCAGTGCAATGGATTTGAACGGCTTGAATTTTAGGGAAGAGTTTGACCTTGTTCTTTCATATGGATCGCTTCATTTGGTTAAAGACCATAAAAAGCTGCTGAGCAATTGCTTTATGGCATTGAAGGGCAACGGTACGCTTCGTTTAAACTTTGAAGCGCACGGTAGTCGTAATGCTTTTATTGCTGTTGTCACCAATGTAATGCATCAACAACGATTCCAAAATGATTTTGCGGATTTCCAGTGGCCCTGGTTTATGCCAACAATAAAAGAATATGAGTCTCTTATTTATTCGTTTTCTTTTGCCGACACCCGTATCTGGGGAGAAGATGAGGAATGGTTCTTTAATGAGAACGAATTGGTTGACTGGGTTGATGGGTTTTGCCTGGCCCCGTTTTTGTCGCATATTAATAAAATGCGTAGGGGCATATTTAGGCAACAGGTAATTGATGAGATGTTAAACAAGGTGAGGATGCCGGGAGGAAGGTTTTGTGAGATGTTAAAAAGATTAAATGTTCATGCCATAAAAGGTGATTTTTAGACAAGATTCATCTTTGTTAATATTGCTTACCACCATTCACCTTCCCCATCAACTCCCTACTCGCCACAAACTTCGCCTTCACCCCTGCCGCCACCTCCACCGCCGCCCCGCTCATCGGATTCCTTGCCATCCTCGCCTTCCTCTCGACAACTTTGAACCGCCCGAACCCGCGTATTTCAATCCTCCGCCCATCAACCAGCGTCTTCACTATATTTTCCAGCAGGCGCTCAAAAACAATCGTAACGTCCACCTGCGTCAACCCCGTCCGCCGGGCGATTTCACCAGCGATATCTTTCTTGGTCACGGGTATAGCAGGAAGGAAGATAGCTATTATTGGAAATAAAAATCAAAAAAGGCGGCGAAAGAATATCCTTCCACCTCCCGCCCCGATTCTTTCAGCATTAATTACTGCTACTGTGCCGCGACTCATGTAATCGGTATTTTATAATTCTTCCCTACGGGTGCAGAAAAAGCAAATATAGCGAATTAACCGAATAAACCAGTGCCTGGTTTACGCGATTTCTTATGAATAGATTTCATCGGAAATCGGGTCAAATACAAGTTCAGACACGATTTGTTTTCGTTGTTGACATAATAGACATTTTGTAACGCAATGTAATATCGCGTGTTAGGCCGTGTGCAATTTGCACACGGCCTATTGAGATTTTGCTTGCGTTTTGAATTTGTGGGAATTAATATTCGTTTTGAAAAAATCACAAGAATATAAATCGGAATTCGTGAAACCATGGCAAGTGCAGATAAAAAGCGTTCAAACTATAACGGGTTGAAGCAATAGTTTTAAATTTTCGGATGAGGCTTTTCGATTACACATGCCTTTTTGTAATAAACTTGGAGGTTCGTCTATGAAAGTTCTGACTTGGAATTATTATGCCGTTTGTTTGTTGTTGCTTGTGATATCAAATTTATGGTCAGGAAGCCAATCTTCATATAGTCCGAGTGGGGCGCAAAGCACAGCCTCTGGAATCGCAACTTCAATAATAGATAAGTCTTCAACAACTCCCGACAACGGCTATCTAAGTTTCACGCAGAAATTGTTTAATCTGTCAACGGGGAAAGGGCTCAATGCCGAAATAGCGGTTACTTATTCAAATGCAGGAGTTTATGAAGCCGTTAGAAAGGATAATGTTGAAGCGCCAAATGGGGTTCTCGGATTGGGATGGAATCTTTCGCTTGAACAAATATTCGTTGAGCATAATGGTACAACATCCTTTACTGATGATAGGTGGTTTTATCAAGATGATCGTGGGGGGGTGTTTCCGCTAGAATATTGTCAAGATAAAACAACCCTATATATATTAAATCATTTGAACTATAAGGTTCAACAAATAAGGAATTTTGTAGGAACACCTAATGAGCGCATCGTAGGCTGGATTCTAATTAAGCCAGACGGAACCAAGCTTATGTTTGGTGATTATACTAGAGATGAAACAATAAATGGGGATGGGCATAATGTAAATTCACTGAGTATTACTTATGCGGCAGGTGGAGTCGTAGATGTTTTTTCAAGGGTGATAGTTCCAATAATTGAATATAAAGAATATTATGATCGCTGGTATTTAAGTAGGGTTGAACATTATGACGGAAAAAGTTGGTTTAACTATGATTATTGGAACCATGGTAATGATGATGGCAGTAATGGAATTCCCATGGGGGGTAGTGTTACGCTTGAACCAATTGGATATCCATGCGGTCTTCCAAACAATTGCAATAGTGGTTTAAATGTAACAAAAGCCGTTTATCTTAAAGAAATAATCGCTAATAATGGCGATAGGGTTTGTTTCAAGTACAATAGGAGCGTGTTTAACGAAGATCCTACTCCCTTTACTGAGCCCGATGCTTATCCCGATCGGGGTATTTGTAGAGGATTAACGGCAGTATCGTTGTATTTGGGGCAATCGATATCGCCTTATAAGGCATGGAATTTTACCGTAGGGAGCATGGCAGAAACAGATCATTATAATAAAGATATTCTCAATAGTATACAGTTGGTAGGAGCAGATGGTTCAGCATTAGAGCCTTCAATTGATTTTACCTATGAAGCTCGAACAGGTGGTGCTGAAAAGTATTTTCCAGGTTATGGTTCGATTAAAGCTATAAAAAATCAACTGGGCTCCGTAATAGAATATCATTATGGGCGTAATAAAAATGTTTATCCTATCTATGAAGACAGAAAAGCCTCTGATGCCGGTAATCTTTCTGATATAAAAAGCTTCGGAACGGTACCATCAATTAATCCGCAAAGTGAATTAATTTCGGGTGCCGGTTATTTAATTGTTAACGAAAAACATGCTGGGCAAGGTAGTGGACCTTATTTTTCGCCTAAATATTATGTGCTAATTGATAGCGGATATCGACAGGTAACGCTATATTATGGTCGCGATGGAAACACATATGGTTTAATTTCAAATTTAGGTGTGAATTCTCAGGTTAGGGCATTTGGTGATATATTTGCAATACGTAATGACAAAAAAGTAGAAACGTTTCGTTTTAAAAATAATGAATTTTATAAAGAGGGCGAAAAGCAATTAGAAAATTCACAAACACAAATTGAAATAAAACCTCCATATCTATTACTAAGCTACACATCAGGTGCAACAAATAATAGAGTTGCGGAAATATATTATTATTCAAAGGAAAACAATGATGTAAATCCATGGTTCTCTTCGTTGGTAGGGCGAATCGATGAAGGCAATTATACGACCCAGTTTAGATTGGTTGGAAACTCCGTTGTCATACGACGAGGCAATACATTAACATGCAGGCCTATTCAATTTAATAATGAGATAACACGACGTCTTGAAATATCATCATTCGAGTCATTTTTGCCAACCGATCTCACAACGCATAATGACATCGATTGCTATGATTTACAGGTAGAAGGCTCCCGCGTCGCCGTTAAACGCTATAATTCGACCACGGATAGATTTTACTATCAGTTTTATCAATTTAATGGAACCGGTTTTTGTATAACGCGAAATTCAATTAATCTTGACGCTACGGGTAAATTAGTTCTTGGTGGTAAATGGATTGGTATTATAGACAACGATAATCAAATTAGTTTTTATGATTGGCTTGAACGCGAAGATGTTTATACTATGGCGGATGCTGATTTTACTCGAGCTGCTAAATATATGATATATGGCGATAATTTTATCTTTTCATGGCAAAGCAAAACTGCTAAAATTGGGAGTCAATATAATTACGAACATGGTGCGAAATTTGTGAGGATTTCGCACATGTATGCGAGTGGTAATAGCTTAATTGCGCAAAAACTATGTGGAAGTAATTCAGTCGTCGATGGGCTATTGAATGGCCAAGATGAGTATAGCATTGAATTGAATATTGTCAATAATAGTATTGTATTGAAAAAAACTCATTTTGAGCCAAATAATACCTCGTATGATGGGCCGAACTGGACTAAAAGCGCAATATCAATGCCCACGCTTTTTAGTAAAATTAGCGTAAATGGGTTTGGTTCATTCAATTATGGTTCACAATTGTTGGATATAAATGGTGATGGTTTGCCGGATATTGTAGAAAATGATGGTGTAAGAATTAATAATGGTAATGGATGGAGTGAGTTTATTCATTTTCCGGGTGATATAACGTTACATACTGAAGAAGCTGATTACAGAATGACAGATAATGGTGTCCGCTTAGTCGATTTAAATGGTGACGGGATGGTCGATTTGCTACAAAGTGGGGTTCGTTTTGAAGTTAAGGTAACAGAAGATTATCAGCATGGAGATGGGAACCAACTTGAAAAGGTAGTGACGCGATCCGCATATTTATTCACAAATGATCCCGATCATATTGCTTCTCATGGAAAGATATGGGTTCATGCACCAAATTATGCCCCTAGTAATTTGCCATTATTTATTAATGGCAAGATAGAAAGTATTGCTCAAGGTACTTGTTCCTACATAAAAGATTACGCTCTGTTTTATGATGGCGGAGCACGCCTTGGTGATTTCGATGGTGATGGGTTAGTGGATGTTTTTTCAAATTCAGAGGGCGCAAGTAGCCAAAACGAAAAGGGTTTGTGGAGAAACACCGGTAATGGGTGGCAGCGTTTTGATATAAATTCAGTTGGTGATGTTCCTATATTTATTACAAGTGATGGTGCTTGTTATAGCGCCGGAACGACATGTAACGGTAATCATTATAAAATACCTGGGTATAACGATAACGGTGTAAGGCTTATTGATTTGAATGGTGATGGCAGAATGGATTTTGTCCGGGCCGTTGAAGGCCAGACTGCCGAAATATACTTAAGCAAAGGGACGTCCTGGCAAAGAAACTATACATATAGTTTTCCGTCTGGGGTGAAGTTTGTCCGACTCGAAGACTTTAGTGAATTGTTGAGCAGTTCAGTGGAAAATAGATTCTTACATGACCTTGTATCGTATTCGCAGTTTCAGTTCAACAATCCTTCTGGATTTTCAGACTGCTTAGAACAAACTATTGCAATTGATTTGGGCACCCGTTGTGTTGATATAAATGCAGATGGCTTAACAGATATTATTACAAGTGGCGGCACATATATAAATACCGGCACGAGTTTCGAACCAAGTTCACATTCGGGAAATTTTATCATTTCTCAGTGGGGTGGAGTACAAAGTGAAACTGGAGAACAATTAGCCGATTTAGATGGAGATGGATACGTTGACAAAAGCGACAACCAGCGAGAAACCGGTGAGTGCCCTCTCGTAAGCGTTACGGGTTCACAACCATATTCGACCGGTTCAATTATGTTATATACGGAAGACGGTTTCGAATCTTGTCCAACAAGCCCTATCCCGTCATTTGCAGTTAGTGTTGATCTTAAGCAGGGTTATAATCCAGACCATACTTGTGTTTATTGTTCTCGTGGATGTAATGCAACCAATTATTGTGATGTTTGTAAATGCCCTGCAGGTCGGACTGTTGAATATATGGGAGAAGGAACCCAAATCGCAGATATTAATGGAGATGGTCTCGCTGACTTTGTTTATTCATGCAAGCAAATGGCAAACGATGCTTGGAAAAATGAAGAGAATGCAGAGGCTAAATACGAAGAAAGTTTTAACGATGCTTGCGGTTCCGTTCTGAGAGTGTCCATGAATTGCTACGGGACCCAATGTGGAGCTCAAACTACTCAATACTGGGTGTGGCCGCCTTCAGATGCAACTGGCAATGAAGGAGATCATGCCGGTGTTTTCCTGAATAACGGTACCAGAAAATCGAATCTTTATTTTATTCATTTGAACATGGATGATTTAAACACAGAGTTCGACAAAGAGTATGTGGCCTCAGTTATTACGAAGGAGAATGAAAGCGTAAAAGCGACCACTTACATAAAATATGATAATCAACCCGTACCAAATCCTGATGCATCTGGGCCTGAAAATCAATATTACGCTGGCGACATGCGTTATCCAGGCGGAATCCCAGTTAGCTTTAGTTCCGAAAGTAACTATTATTCGTTTGACTGGTTGTCCGGGACACCACGCAATATCAATAAATGTTTAATAAACGACGGAGGTCTTTTTACGATAACTAAGAGTTATGGGAATAAAATGTATCAGCTTTCAGGAAGCAACTTGGAGGACCCATCACTCTATCCTTTTAAATATTTAAATGGGCTTCCTTATAGCAATAAAACCTATGATCAAAATGAAAGTGAAAACAATTATCAAGAAAACATTTGGTCGTTTTATGTAAAAAAGGATAACCTTCAGAATGATGTGTGGCCTTATGAATATGGCGAGCAGAGGATAGTTAAAACGATTCAAATGGCCGATAAACAAAAAAGTATAGATGAGACCTCTTTTAATAGTGACGGCCTGCCTTCAAAGAAAATACATACCTATCCTGATGGAAAAGTGGAGGTTACTAAAATAATTAGAGCATGGGAAGCTGAAGAAACTCAAAGCGAAATGCACGACGTAAACATATTGGAAGAAGTTGGATCTGAAAAGCATTTTGTTGATGTTAATAACGATGGCGAACGCCAGGTTGGAGAGTATATGCTATCTGACCGTACTGTTTATTGGAATTATTATACTAATTATACAACATTTTGGAAACCGATATTGGATGTTAATAATTATTATAAAGATCCGTCCACGGCAAATCCGTCTTACGGTTTATTTAAAAGTTATACATGGGGGCTTTTCGGTTTTCCGATATTGACCACAGAGGGGCGTGATGGGAGCGATATCAACGAACGAAAAATCAACTATTATTACGATAACATGTTCGGATATTTCTTACAAGCAATTGCACTTAACGCGGATCGGAATCAGGTTGCCGTCAATGGTTTTAATGAAGACTATAATAATGATTGGTTTGTCCGCCCTGAATTCTTACGAGTCAATGGTGAGCTAAAGGCCCCATATGGCGAAACGATTGTTTTGGAAAAGAACGGTTTAAATTTAGGAGATGATAAAATAGTCGAGTTTGATGCGCGTTGTTATTCCGTCTCCAGTACAGGCTTGGTAAAAGTTAACTTCAATAATAATGGTACGTTAACCGGGACGGAACTGTTCTATATTCCAAAAACACCTCAGGCAATCGGAAAGATAAATCGATTTGTTCGGAAAACAAAAATGACAGGAAATGGTATTGTAATTGAGGTGCCGCCATTTGTTATAATCGACAATTTAATGATTTACCCGGACACGGCAACTGTAAGCTTAACGAATTATGATGATCAAACCAAGTTGCCAACCTGTAAGGCGATGTCAGGTGGACATAGAACATATTACGTCTACGATACGGATGGACAGTTGCTAGGCCAAGAGAACGAATATGGAGAAATGAAAGGCCGTAGCCATATCATATATAGCCGGGATGTTGATTTAATTAATGGCAATTACACTGGAGCCTGCCCGAATAAGCTGGAGAAAGTGGATTTTGTAAATGGTAATATGATTCCCTATTGGAGTTTCGAAGACAAGGGAGATATTGCAACCAATAATCCCGTGTCTTATTGGAAAACCCTTTATGACAATTGCTCAATTGAAAGAAGTACCAATCGCTTTGTCTACGGAAGATATAGTTTGCATGCAAGCGCCACAACCTCTGGGCTTCCTGGTGTTTGTATGGAGTTTGATCCGGTTGTCGGCCACCGCCAATTTACCGGCCTGTTGGGAGACACGGCAACATTATCTTTCTGGCTGTATTCTAACGTTGGCACATGCCGTTTCGGTTTTGACGGTTCTGATATGCATGAGGTGGCGTTGGTTCAAGGGCATTGGAATTATGTAACGGGAACTTTTTATAACATTACGCCAGTACCGACAAATTCAACATATGGGAATAATTTACCCCCAATTCGATTAACGATTGAAGGCAAAAACGGAACGTCTGACGGTAATGAAATTTACCTTGACGGTGTTGTGCTTGAGCGTGGTGAAAGGGCGCACCATCCAATGGCTAACGTGGTTTTTCAGAATACACTTGGTAAAGAATTGGAAACTCAGGTTTATGATATTAATAATGATAATGTGTTAGATGAAAACGATTCGGTGTCCGTGGCATATTTTGAATACGACGGACTAAATCGACTTATAAGAAAAACCCAACCCGTACGAATAGCAAGCTGTGTCTATGGTGACCTTGGATATTATTACTATAAAATAGGAACCTATATTACAATGACAGGGGATGTTCAGCAACGATTTGATGCGGTTTATGGGGCGACATGTAACCCCTATTGGTCTTATACTTATTACAATGATGGAACTGACAGATTAAAGAGAATGAGTCCGCCTGGGTTAAGCAGTTACAATACGGAGAATGGTGGCAATTTTGAAGAAAAATATTATAAATATGCCCAATCCATTCAAGCGGGATCGACATATTCTCCAATCAATGCAACATCTACAGACGATGCTCTTTTTAACTGGCAGATTTCAAGTAAGGTTGGACCGAACACCAGCCGGATTTATAATCATACATTAACGGATTCTCGAGGGAAGGTGGTTTTGGGTTATGTCACTACCGACGATGTGGATATTCTCGCGAATTCGACAAATCTACAAAGTATAATGAAATTCTCCTATGATGATGGTGGCAATCAGGTGGCGGCGAATTTGCCATCAAATTTTGAAAACGTGACAGACGTAACAAAATGTACTAACGTTTATATTGGTAATGGTTCGCAGTTAACGGCAACTTATGATGGCGCTAGCCGTGTAATCCAGCGTAAACTACCCGAAGCCTCCGACGTGACAGATTATTGGTATGATAAATGGGGTCGGGTACGTTTTATGAGGGATCCTAATAATAAATTAAAAAATGGCAACAAAGGGGCTGTCGCCTACTATTATGATTCTCGTGGTAAGCTTGGACGAACCGCTTTGGTTGTATTTCAAAATGACATATTATTTAACTCGCAGGAACAGCTGGATGATCCCCTGTGGCCGCAGCCGGAAAATGTTTCTGCCTACCTGCTGCTCCAGCAAAACCTATACGATTACCGTGGGCGATTATCAAGCAATTCGGCTTACTCTGAAGCCGCTCATAACGATGTGATAAGCGTTTATCAGTATGATGAGGATGATAATATTACAAGCATTGTTGAGCGTATACCCTCCACAAAAGGAAGTGTGTTTGAACAGGAGCACCGATATGCCTATTGGCCCGGAAAACTTGTAAAAACATATGAGTTTATCAAACGAAGCGATCCTGCGGCTGGATTTGTCCGTGAAATGCTTTATGATGGCCGTGGCCGATTGGCGAAAGTGCTGACGAAGGGAAGGGGAGCGGAGACAGGTTTAAACATTACAGAAATGCAATATGATTATAATGACCCGCGTGGGCTCGTAACGCGAGCGGAGCATCCATCCGTATCTACCGGAGCCTATCATATACGATATGCTTATGATGTGCCGGGCCGTATGGTTGAGTTAAATACGGATAATGGATTTGCTCAGTATGTTTCATATGATTCGCCAAGCCTTACGGGAAATTCTTCTATAAGCCTGACGCCACAATATACCGGGCTGATTGCAGGAATGCGCTACGTCGGCGTGAATCCAGCAGGAAACCCCTATGGTGAAGTATTTACATATCATTATGATGATTTAAATCGTGTCACAGAAACGAATTATTCGAATGAAGCCGGTTTAGCGGCTGGTTTTTATACAAATAGAATGGCGTATGAGATTGACGGTAATATTCTCACAAACAGCAACGATAGCGCCAATGTTACGCGTGCAGCCGATTATGTCTATAGTCCAGGAACAAACCGTTTGGAATACATCACAGGCAATTTACGCGGCGTATATGAAGCAGGTAGTAATGTTGCCTTTGAATACGATGCCAACGGTAATATGATTAAAGATAAAACAAAGAACTTGGAAATTGATTACGATTGGCGCAATATGCCAGTTCGATTTATGTTAAGGGACCCACAAGGCAATATAAAATATGTGTCCCAAATGGTATACGACGCCTCCGGGAATCGCGTGGCGAAACTTGAATTCAACCAGGCGAACTAAGGGAGGCAAACCATGAAAAAGAAAAATAATATTAATTTCTTTGTGAAAATAACTTTGATTGCCTTGTTCGCGGCAGCTTCAAGCTATTCCTGGACATATTTTGTTGATCCGAATACTAGTTGTACAAGCCATGACGGCAGTTTGGCTTGTCCCTTTCTTACGGTTCAGGATGCCTATAATTCCATTATCGCATACATTGCCATAGGGCCGGCGGATGGAACAACAGGCGTTCATTCGGCGTACGAGCCTTATGTTATTAACATTCTTTCATCAACCATGGACCTTTCTACGCAAGTCACGCTGAACAATATCATAAACGGTGAGCATGTTGACTTCACCGAAAGCAACAACCTGACAATTCAATCCTATTATCAGCGTTACGATGAAAGGACTTTGATATACAGTAGTGCGACATCTGTTAATAACGCTTTTTACGTGAAAGTCAGCCATGTGAAGTTCAATATGCTGAAATTTGCGGGCGGAACGACAAGCTGGAGCCATGCTATTTATTCCCAATTAAATGGACTTGAGGATATTACAATCCAGAACTGCGTCTTTTCGTTCGAGACCAATTACAATAATTCCCTCTATAAAATAGGGAGTGGAATCAGTTTGCTGTACAACCAGAACTGTATTGTGGACAATGTATATGTATTGAACAATATCTTTATTGGCGCTTCCAATAAAACGGGGGCAGGCATATATTTAGGGACACCTCATGCGGTTATCGCCAACAATACCTTTTACCGCATGAATTATGGGGCCCGTATCGACAACGCGAATTTTACTGAAAATAGCCTGGTAATTAAGAATAATATTGGTTCAAGCCTTTGTTTTGCCTTGCTCCATCTGTACAATGGCAGCGGACCTGTTAAAATCGACCATGACTTGGCCTATGACTTTCAAGACAGCTATCGATTTGTATTCAAAGATGCGCCGAATGTTACCGTTAGTTACAGCGATACCCTCCTGCGTGACCCGGGTATTACGAGCATTGATATTCTGGCGAGCAAAATTGGTACGATTTTGCCGGAAAGCCCCTGTATAGATAACGGTGCTACCTATGAGGGGATGCCGAGTACTGATTTTTACACGTTGGACCGGAAAAACAATCCTGATATCGGTGCGGTTGAGTTCAATAATACCTATGCGCAAAATAAGGAAACCAGGAAATACGTGTTGGAGGAGACACCTTACACACCCCCTGACCCTTCCAAGCCCATTGGCGATTCTTTGAACCCCTATGGCAGTATTTACGCGGCATTTGCGGGCATACCGGGCGGCCTTGCCATGCGGCCCTATACCATTGTTCTGCTGCCGAACGACGGGGGAAATTATTCCAGTTTCTCGGCAAACATACACTGTAATTTTACCAAAACAAATCCTTTGACAATAAGGGCGGCCAAAATAACGCTTACAGACGGTACCCCTTACAAGGCCACAATAGCGGCTGATGGGACCGGCATTTATCTTAGCTTCTTGCGGTACGTTAATATACAGGATATTATTTTCAAGGGTTTAAATAGCAGCAGCAATTATGGCATAAGGGGCGCGTATCATCCTGTTTGCGGCGGAACGAATAATACCACGGTACGGCGCTGCAAATTCATATGTACGGAAGCATACCCCATGACGGGTATTTATGGGCCCGGGGACAGCTTAAAGGTTGAAAACTGTGTGTTTTACAGCAGCTATGCGAATGGTCAATATCGTTGCATTGATAAAGGCACCTATGGCGGCGCTTGCTGGACAGTTTCCAATAATACCATTTTGGGGACATGGGGCTGGGTTTTTACCGTGCATTCTTATGCTGATTTCACTAGTTCCGTATTCGTAAACAATCTTATCTATCAGACTGTTGCATATAATTACCCTGCTTTTTCTACGTCGAGTTATACGACGATAACCTTCCCATCTTCGTTCAAAAATAATTATATCTATGGGAGGTCGGACGCGAATCAAACGGTTGTCCCCCAGGTGAATATGGGCGTACCTTCTGATAATGTTCAATTCGGCATGCCGGCTGCAGGAAGCCCGCTGATTGATGCGGGCTATAATGGGCCGGAAGCGACGCAGGATGATTACCTTGGCAAATACGATGCATTGGGCAAACGCGATATTGGGGCATTTGAGGTGGAGGGATTTGAATATACGGATGCCTCTGTGTACTCGCGTAATCTATCCGGCAATGTAGTTGCTGAAATGGGTCCAAATGGGAAGGCTTTCTTTACAAATATCTATGGGAATGGGCTTGTTGGAAAGGAAGTCCGCAACTCAGAAACGAGCGAATACGAGAAGGGGTTGTATTATATCAAGAACCATCAAGGGTCCACCATGGTAATTGTCAGCGATGACGGTGGCGTTGCGGACAAGATACAGTATGCCGCTTTTGGAATGAAAAAGGAACAGCCAAACGCACAAATGGCGGGGGTGGCGGCTACGGAAACTTATACCGGAAAGTCATTCGATGAAGATGGCGCCTGGGTTGACAAAAACAACAATCAAGTTGTCGATGGTGACGAGGTGTCCCTCGGTATCAATGGCAAAGGTTTGGGGCTCTATTATTTCGGCGCTCGTTACTACGACCCTGTCCTGGGCATGTTCATCAGCCAGGACCCGGATTTCAGTTCGGTACTGGCGGGGTACAGCTCGTATGCGTTCTGTAATGATAACCCTATCAGCAATGTCGACCCGGATGGACGCTTTGCTGAACCGATAAAACCGGTAAAACAAGAAGGTGAATCGGAAGAAGAATATAAAACGCGATTGAAGGAGTTTGAAAGATTGAAAACGGATTATAGCCGTATTCAAAACAAGGCGGCGGCGATAAAAGAACGGGCCGCCAGAACAGGTGAAATATCAAAGAGTGACAAAGCAGCTATGGCGCAGTTAAGTAAAGATGAGAGAGCGTATACATCCAGTCTTGGAAATTATTACATGAGCTTTGGCGAAAAGTCGTCCGATGGAGCCCCAAGTAGTGGAAGCGGAGGCGGTGGGCTAGGCGTATCGCAAGATCAATTGATGGCAACGCTTGGAGGCGTGCGCTCTGTTTTGCAAACAGCAGGCAGGGAGCTTGCTGGTAATGCATTTGGTTCTGAGGCTAAATCATTGATGGGAAATGTTGGACTGTCAATGATGGCCACGGGAGCAATTAGCCAAGGTCTTTTAAGGACTGCCAATAAGCCAAGCGGTTCTTTTTACTATTCCACTGCAGCACTTATTAGTGTCGAAACGCAAATGCTTGGGGTTTTATTGCCACCCCAAGCCGGTTTTGGCCTACGAGCGATGACCTCACTCGGACTAAATAGTGCCGGTAATATGTTATCTAATCAGTATTTAAAAGCAGTAGGACAAGGGCAACAAGATGGATGGATGATGGGTGATGAGTAATTTTCAATTTATGTATCGAGTTAAGGCCATATCGTTTGTCTTTTATCCGCTCTTGGTGTTGTTCTTTGGGGCAATTATATTCAACGAGCATAAATTATCTATATCGGTGATGGTGGTGGCAACAACGCTAACGGTTATAGTTTTGCATATGTTGTGGAAAGGTTTGCCGTCAGAATATCACATAACTGCCACGAATTTTATTGTTTATGGTTGGAAAGTTGCCAATCCGTTTAGTTTGAAATCAATTTTGTTTTCTTGTTGTTGGGACGACGTGACAGAATATTACTCCTTTGTGTTTGTTAAGCAGATCACGGTTGTTGAAGATAATAAAAAAAAGGAAATCGGGATAGCCCCCTTCTTTGTTGAGGATTATGAAGGTTTGCATAATAAGATAATTCAACTCGCCCGAAATGCCAATATTAGCGAGTAGTTTTACTAATGCCCCAAGTAGGAACAGATAACGACCGAATCTCGTTTCGATGGCTGAGCCTGTGAACGAGAGTACAACATATAGAGGTCCATAACCCGTTTTCACAGGGAAAACCCTTTACGGCAAACGATAATTAATCTATTTTACCACTAATGCTATCCACCCTCAAACAATCTCTCCTCGACCTGACGCTCACAGGCAAAAGCCTGCCCGAAAAGCTCATCGATTCCAATCTC
>Ga0208373_1002892_pt1 | contig 17873 bp, 17 predicted proteins | sample RifOxyC2_FD_184036 | JGI IMG/M metagenome (GOLD analysis project Ga0208373, IMG submission 184036) | Soil microbial communities from Rifle, Colorado - Rifle Oxygen_injection C2 (SPAdes) | ecosystem: Environmental > Terrestrial > Deep subsurface > Rock core/Sediment | place: Rifle, Colorado... | reverse complement strand
GATGTAAACCCCGCTGCCGATGACGATGGCGATGCCCAGAAACGTCAGCCGATCGGGGAATTCACCCAGGACCAGGAATCCGAAAAGGGTGGCCGCGATGATCCCGCTATACTGGAACGGCGCGACTATCGATGCCGGGGCATGCTTGAACGATGCCATCAGAAGCCCCTGTCCCGTCATGGCGCACAGAATGAATCCCGCGATGAGGGGGAAATCGGCCGTGTTGGGGGGGACCCAGACGAACGGAACGGCAAAGGAGGTCAGGACCGCGCCGATGATGATCGAATGCGACAGCATGACGATGGCCGGGTCTGCGGAGGCCAGTCTCCGGTTGCTGATGTAAAAAAGGCCGATGACGATCGCTCCGAAAAAGGCGATCACAGATCCCCGGTTGAAGGCATACGGATCCGGCCGCAGGATCAGGATGACCCCCATAAAACCGATGACGACGGCGATCCACCGGCGCAGGTCCACGGATTCTTTCAGCACGAACGGGGAAAGGGCGGTCACCACCAGCGGCCCCAGGAAGTAGATCGCCGTCGTGTTCGCCAGGGGGGTGGTCTGGACGGCCCAGTAGAAAAAACCGATCCCCGTCACGGTGAAGATCCCGCGCAGACACTGGAGGCCGAAGGGGCGGGGCCACAGCATACTGGCGCCGTAACGCAGGACGATCAGCGGCGCAATCACCAGATAAACAATGCAGAACTGCGCCCAAATGATCTCCAGGGGTGGGTAGGTCCCTCCCAGGATCTTCGACATACCGTCTTTTGTGGGTAAAAAGACGTAGGCGCCGACCATGAAGAGGATGCCGCGCAGGGCGTTGTGGACGATCATGAACCCCTACCTTTCCCAAAACGGTTACCGCCGCGCGGATCGGCCCGAAAGACCGCAGGCGATCGACATCGCGGATCGGTCCGGAATCCTGCGTGCCGCGGGGGGTGCTATACGATGAGCGGCAGGGCTTGTCAATAAAATAGTGCCCGCCCCCCTCTCTCCCCGGAAGAATCTCTAAACCGTGCCTTGCAGGCCCGTTCCCCGTTATGCAAAAATCTCACTTGTGGTCAAGCGTCACGGCAGCTTCATCTTCCGTAACCCGCATCTCCTCGGCATCGGGTAGCTCGCGAGATCCATTATCCTTGAAACAATTATTTTGACGATCACCTCTCTGATGTTCCCTGGACGCCTGTGTATTGAAAAAATATCTTGACATGTTAGAGTATAATCCCTATTATATATGTGATCGTTTACTTACATTTTTTTCTCCTGGAATTATTGCCGGTGCTGGTTATCCTGGTTTTTTGAATACCGTATGCAAGGAGGTGAAATATGCTGGAAAAAGTGTGTGCCGCCGCTACTATAATCGTAACATTTGTTGCGTTATGGGCAATTAAGACAATGGATTTACCGATATTCATAGGAATTCCTCTCGTATTTGTTGCTGTGATTATCTGCCTTGTCGGCATTGTGTTCCTCTTCTCTGAGGGACCGGTTTTGAAATCGACTCGCCGAGTCAAGACGGATTCCCGGGCCGGAGAGACTCAGGAAGACGGCATTTTGACGGATATCTGATAATAGTTTCTATCGTGAATATCGGCAGTCGTTCGATCCGCCAGCAAAAGGACACACCTCTGGTAAGCAATCGAAAACAAAAAATATTCTTCTCCACAAGGATTGTGGCTCCTCCACAGGCTGCCATGGAGAGATTCAATGATTTTCAGTGATTTCCCTTGTATATCAGAAAAAATAGTTTGATTTTCCCCCACGATTTATTATAATCACCTGATATTACATACCCGGACTGTAAAAACTTTACGATACGTTCGTACCTCCGGCACGTCGAAATTACCATAACTTTCGAGCCATGTGACCTGAGGATGGATCGGCGTTCTCTCCCCGATAGTTGAGGCGATGGTTACAAAAAGAAAAAAAACGGAATTACGGCAGCAGCAAATAATCGAGGTCGTGGCGAACCTGATCTTCAAATCTGGCAGTGAACACCTCACCGTCAGGAGGATCGCCGCGGAGGTCGGCATCACCGAAGGGGCCATCTACCGTCATTTCAAGAGTAAGAAGAGTATTCTCTCCTTCCTGCTCATCCATATCGAAGAGATCCTTCTATGTGACATCTCGACTGAGAGAGCGGGTTCGGAACCAATTACGCTCAGCACTATCGAGGAAATCATCGGGAATCACTTTTCCGCAATCGACCTTCGCAAGGGATTCTCCTTTCATGTCATTGCCGAGATCATCAGCCTCGGCGATCGAGAACTTAACAAACAGGCGTCTCAGACGATCGGTAAATATATCTCCCGCCTGAAGGAACTTATCAACGACGGGGTCCGAGACGGCGCTATCCGCAGGGATATCGACCTGGATGCCGCAGCGACACTGCTCTTCGCCCTCATTCAAGGACTGGTGAACATCTGGGCCCTCAGCGATTGCAGCTTTAAGCTGACCGAGAAATACAAATCCCTCTGGAAAATCTACCGCGAAGACATTGCCGGTCGCTAAAATCTCTCACCAAATTCACCTTTAGAGACAATTTTATCGTCACAGGATGCGTTGCCTCGCATATTCCCGCGCGTGCATCAGAAATCCCCGTTGCATCGAAGCTATTCCCAGCGAGGATACATATCCTTTTTTTTCAAAAATTCTGCTTGACAAAGATGTTAGCATTTAATATCAAGTATGTGAACGATTACTTATGTACCGCATGACAAGCGTTCTGACCCCATATTTCTGAAAATTTTTTTGGAGGTGTCACATGAAAGAAAAACGGGGCATATTACGGGACGTAATAGATACGGCTCAACCGGAGGAGGAAAGCAAGACCAGGAAATATATACGAATCGCCTTAGCATGTATCGGGATGGCTTTATTTGTGGCTGTAATCGTTATGGCCGCTTTGAGGCGGTATGGGACATAGGAACTTCGCGGCCATGAGCATGGTCTTGGACTTGATGGGTTTAATTGCCGCAACCATCTGCCGTTGCGGCCTATACTCAAGAAATAGAAGTAAACGTTATTTATAATTAAGAAAGGAGGCCCAAAATGGAAAACGCGAAACAAGAAAAAGGAGAAGGAAAGAAAAAGGGATTTTGGCAAAAATTCGTGACCTTTTTAATGTATGGGGGATTTCTTGTAATCCTGATCGTCATTGTGGCCATTATGATCATTGTGTCAATACTAATGAAATGATCATCTCACCCTGTGTCGGAAATTGATTTTTTATCCAATACCCAATTGACTATTTCTTTTCGTCTCTCCCTCGAAGGAGAAGGGGGGAGGGGAATTTCCGGAGGGAAACTCGCGAAATTTGACCCCCTGTATGGCATGTTGACCTCATGTCTTGAAAAAAGACATCAGGAATCATCTATGCTCAGAGCAACCTGCTCCTTGATTTTATTCTTTCTGAGTATTGCCGCGCTGATAGGTATTAAAGCTTTGGATCTGCATGAAGCCCTTTACAAAGGCGATGCCGTAATAATTCAGCAAATCGTATTCGTGTCTTGATATTTGAAACTGCATGTATCGTGTAGCCCAAATCCCCGCCCAGTAGGAAGAAGATAAACCAGAGCATAATAAAGATAGCGCCTATGGGGACAAAAGGGTTGAAGAAACATTCCCCTGTTGTTATAATCGTCCCGCATCGTTGTATTTTGATGAGGTTTCGATTCCATGATCAGTTCCCTTGATTTGGGTTTGATCGGCAACGGACGTATCGGGGCGTTGATCAATGACAGCGCCGAGATCGTCTGGAGCTGCCTGCCCCGTTTTGACGGCGATCCCGTTTTCTGCTCCCTGCTGAAGGAGCATCATGCCGGTGAAGACTTCGGTTATTGCACCGTTGAACTCCTCGATCTGGCTGTATCCGAGCAGTATTACCTCACCAACTCGGCGATTCTCGTCACGCGGATGACCGACACCCAGGGCGCCGTCGTGGAGGTGACGGACTTCTGCCCCCGCTTTCACCAGTACGGACGCATGTTCATTCCCATGATGCTGGTCCGTCAGATCAGGCGGGTGAAAGGCGCACCCCGCATCCGCCTGCGTATCAGACCGGCAAACGACTATGGCCGCCACCGCTGTCCGGTGACCTGTGGCAGCCATCACATCCGCTATGTAGCGCCGGATTGGGTCCTGCGGCTGACCACCGATATGTCCCTGACGGCGATTCTCGAGGAGACGGCTTTTTTTCTGGAAGACCGGGCCACGTTGATCTTCGGATCCGATGAGACCATTCCCGATACCATCGGCGAACTGGCCCGTCGTTTTCTCGATGAGACGCTGGCTTACTGGCATGAGTGGGTGCGGGAGATCGGCATTCCCTTCGAATGGCAGGACGTGGTCATCCGTTCCGCCATCACCTTGAAGCTCAACACCTTCGAGGATACCGGCGCCGTTGTCGCCGCCATGACCACCTCCATACCCGAAGCGCCGGGTTCGGTGCGCAATTGGGATTACCGCTACTGCTGGCTCCGGGATGCCTATTTTGTGGTCAATGCCTTGAATCGCCTCAGCACGACCCAGACCATGGAGAAGTATCTGAGCTTCCTTGTCAACGTGGTGGCCGGCGCTCCCAACGGACGTATCCAGCCGGTGTACGGAATCGACGGCAGGGCGCGCCTGGACGAACGCGAGATCGAGTCCCTCTCTGGATATCGGGGAATGGGGCCGGTGCGGATCGGCAACCAGGCCTATGCGCAGGTACAGCATGACGTGTACGGGTCGGCGATCCTGGCAGTCGCCCACGTCTTTTTCGACCGTCGTCTGGTACGCCGGGGAGACGAGGCGCTCTTCCGCAGACTGGAATCCTTGGGAGAAACGGCCATCGCCGTCCATGATCAGCCGGACGCCGGGCTGTGGGAGTTCAGGGGGAGGCTGCGCGTCCATACTTTCTCCGCCGTGATGTGCTGGGCGGCCTGTGACCGTCTGGCAAAAATCGCCGCGGAACTGGGTCTTTCGGAACGCTTTGTCTACTGGAGCAAGCAGGCGGACCGCATCCACACCGTCATCTGCGAGCGGGCGTGGAACGAGAAAAAACAGACCTTTGCCGCTGCCTTTGAGGGAGACGCTCTGGATGCGAGCGTGTTGCTTTTGCATGATATCGGTTTCCTGGCGGCCGACGATCCCCGATTTTCCAAGACGGTGGCGGCGATCGAACGAGAGCTCAAACATGGCGACTACGTGTACCGCTATATCGAGGCCGACGACTTCGGCGAGCCCGAGAACGCTTTCGTGGTCTGCACCTTCTGGTACATCTATGCCCTGGCGGCGCTCGGTCGTATGGAAGAAGCCCGCGGTCTGTTCGAGAATTTGATTGCCAGACGCAACCGGCACGGACTACTTGCCGAGCATATCAATCCCCGAACGGGCGAGCAATGGGGCAACATCGTTCAGACCTACAGCATGGTGGGACTGATCAACTCGGCCATCCGGCTCAGCAGGCGCTGGGACAGCGCGTTCTGACGGACAAGATGTGAGGATGTCATGAAGCCTCTGAAAAAAAGAAAAAAAATGTTTCGCTCCCTGCGGCTCTCGCTGCGGTTCATCGTCCCTCTCACCATCGCACTGGCGATACTGGCCTTTTCCGTCGTGCCGCTGGTGGATAGGCTTTACCTCCGTTGGTCTATCCGCGACATGGACATCCGTTCGGAACTCATCGCCAGCACCCTTCAGGAACCCCTTACCGATCTTCTGCAACGGGGGAACAAATCCAAAATCAATGCCCTGTTCTCACGCGCGCTTCGGGATGAACGGCTCTTTGCCCTGGGGTACTGCGACGAGGGTGGGAACATGCTCCATCGCACGCCGACATTTCCGAAAGACCTCACCTGTACCTCGCCCGGTCCATCGACGGATAACCCCGGCCTTCTGCTGAAGTTGCCCCAGGGGTTGGTCCATGTTGCGGTAAGTCCCATGGCCTATGAGGGCATGGCGGCCGGGACCCTGATACTGATCCATGACATGAGTTACGTCGAGAGGCGAAGTACCGATACGAGAAAATATATCATCCTGCTGTTTGCCGTTCTCGGCGTGGTGACCTCCCTGATCACGGTCTTTGTGGCCCACCTGAGTTGGCGCGGCTGGATGGAGGGCGTCAGGGCGATGCTGCATGGCGAGGGGATCCTGCGTCCTTTCTCGCGGCCCACGAACTCCGAATTGGAACCGCTTGTAGGCGATCTGCGCACCTTGCTGCGGACGTTTGATGAAGAACGGCGCTTTGCCGACGATGCCACCATCTCCTGGACGCCCGATACCCTGCGGGGCCTTCTGCGCAAGCAGCTGTCCGGCGACCAGGTTCTGGTCGTCTCCAATCGGGAACCCTACATCCATATGAGGGGCGAGACGGGTATTGAAGTGATACGGCCGGCCAGCGGAATGGTCACGGCGGTCGAGCCGGTGATGCGCGCCTGCTCGGGGACATGGATTGCTCATGGCGGCGGTACCGCCGACCGGGAGGTCGTGGACCGGCACGACCGGGTGTCGATTTCCTCCGGGCAGGCAAAGTATACGCTGCGGCGCATCTGGCTCACCAAGGAGGAAGAGGATGGCTATTACTACGGCTTTGCCAATGAAGGTCTGTGGCCTCTGTGCCACATCGCCCATGTGCGCCCCATTTTCCGCACCAGCGATTGGGAGCGGTATGTGGCGGTGAACCAGCGCTTTGCCGATGCCGTGGTCGAGGAGGCCGACAGCGATGACCCGGTGGTTCTCGTACAGGACTATCATTTTGCCCTCCTGCCGGCCATGATCCGCAGGCTCCTGCCACGAGCGACGCTGATCACCTTCTGGCACATTCCCTGGCCCAACCCCGAATCCTTCGGTATCTGCCCCTGGCGCGAGGAGCTGCTCCAGGGGATGCTCGGCAGCACCATCCTCGGCTTCCATACGCGTTACCACTGCAAAAACTTTCTGGAAACCGTCGATCGCTATCTCGAAACCCGCATCGAGCATGAATCTTCGACCATCTCCCACGGCAGCATGCTGACCCTGGTGGAGAGCTATCCCATCTCCATCCAATGGCCGCCTCCCTGGCAGGAGACACAGCCTCCGGTTGAGGAGTGTCGCGCCTGGGTGCGGCAGTCCCTGGAGCTGGACAAGGATTGCCTGATCGGACTCGGCGTGGACCGTCTGGATTACACGAAAGGCATTCTCGAACGACTGCGGGCCATCGAGTGCATGCTGGAGCTGCATCCCGAAATGATCGGCCGCTTCACATTCGTCCAGATCGCCGCCCCCTCCAGATCCGTGCTCGAAGACTACCAGGCCCTGGATACGCGGGTACGCTCCCTCACCGAGCGGATCAACGAGCGGTTTTCCCGCGGTTCATATCAACCCGTCTGCCTCAAGGTCGAACACCTTGAACCCGAAGCGATCAACCGCTACTACCGCGCCGCCGACGTTTGTATGGTGACGAGCCTTCATGACGGCATGAACCTCGTCGCCAAGGAATACGTGGCCTCCCGCGACGATGAACGGGGCGTTCTTCTGCTCAGCCAGTTTACCGGCGCGGCTCATGAACTGCACGAGGCCCTGATCGTCAACCCCTATCATATCGAACAGACAGCGGATGCGCTGTTCCAGGCCCTGACGATGCCCGATTTCGAACAACGGGAAAGGATGCTCAGCATGCGCGCCATGGTGAGCGACTTCAATGTTTATCGCTGGGCCGGGAGGATGCTGATCGATGCGGCGCGCATCCGGCAGCGGGAGAAGCTTTCCGTCCGGATCGGACGCCCGTTATGACACGGATAGTGGCCATGACCTATCTGTTCAGCGACGACGGACTTGCGGCATTGCGAGGCTTCATCGATTCTGCAACCATGTTCGCATTTGATCTCGACGGGACCCTCGCCCCCATCGCCGCCGATCCGAGGAGCATCCGGGTGCCACAGGCCATTCAGAGTGCGCTTGCCGAACTTAAGGATCGGGCGGTAATGGCGATCATCACCGGCCGATCCCGAAGGGATGCCCAGCGTCATCTTGGTGTCGTACCCCAGTACCTCGTCGGAAATCACGGGGCGGAGGGACTTCCCGGATGGGAACAACACGAGAAGGATTTCATGCGTCTGGGAAGCCAATGGGACAGGAAGTTGCATGAAATAATTCCCGACATGGCCAATGCCGGTATTGTGGTCGAGAACAAGGGCATGTCGGTGTCGGTCCACTACCGCGGCGCGCGAAACAGGGCGGCCGCCCGATCCCTTGTGCTTAACACCATTGGCCGGCTGGTCCCCCAACCCAGGGTAGTCGGCGGGAAGTATGTCGAGAACCTGCTGCCCGAGGAAGCGCCCGACAAGGGGGTGGCGCTCCTGCAATTGATGAACCGGGCGGGATGCGCAAAGGGATTTTTTACAGGTGATGACCAGACCGATGAGGATGTCTTCCAGATGGACGGAGAGAAGCTCTTCACCGTGCGCGTGGGGATCGGGACAAGAAGCAGGGCTCGCTATTTCCTGCGGGACCAGGGAGAGATCCTTTTGCTCCTCCGCCACATTAATGATGCCCTTGCACGGATTTCATGGGTCGATGTCCACCAAGGGCCTTTTCAGATGACGGAGGCGACCGCCTTGCTGATGAAAAAGGCGTAGAAGACCAGAAACAGCAGCCCTTCCGCCGGGGAAATCTTTTTGTCCTGGGTCGGGAGGTAGAACAGGAGGGAGGCGGCGGCAATCGTATCGGCGGTTTGAATGTCATTCATGCAGTGGGTTCATGCCGAAGATTATAAATCGAGCCGGTCACAAGAGGGGCTGCTGAAAAATCAGCGGGCGAAAACGATATTTGTTCAGATCAACCACAACAAAATATCCCGGCAATCGATCTCCATGTTTCGCGATCAGCGCTTCCAATCGTGGCCATTTCCCATGTCTTTCCTGGACATCCTGACAGTTTCCTGAGAATATGCTCCACTGTAATCCGCGTGTTCTTGATTACGGGTTTCCCAAACATGATCTAATGGAGCACTTTGCCGATTATTGCACGAGTGGTGTATCAAGTCGGCTGTTTTATTGAATTTCTATAAAATTTGCTCCGCTACATCAGCGAAGGAAGCCATGTGCTCAGAATCGGAAAAGCCATGATGATCGCCAGCGAGATTCCCAGCATGAGAAGAAAGGGGAAAGACCCTTGAAAGATCTCCTCGATCGTCGTCTTTCCGCCGAGCGCCGATTTCATGGAAAAGACCACCATCCCGAACGGCGGTGTCAGCAGGCCGATCTCGATCGAGATAATCGCCACGATGGCGAACCAGATCGGATCATATCCCAGCTTTTCAATGACCGGATGCATGATCGGAATCGTCAGCAGCATGATCGATACGGAATCGATGATGCAACCGAGGAGAAGAAAAACCAAAATGAAGCCAAGGATGATGAAGACAGGGGCGACCGGAAGGGTTGTAGCCCACTGGCTGATCTTGGAGGCCAGGCCCGAAATGGTCAGCATCCGGCTGTACATCTGGGCGCAGATCAGCAGCATGAAAATGCTCGCGGTCGTCTGACCTCCGTCGAGCAACACATTCCATATGTTTCTCAGATTGAATTGCCTCTTGACGACAACCAGGATAAATGCGCCCGCCGCCCCCACCGCCCCCGCTTCCGTGGGCGTGAACAGGCCTCCCCATATCCCGCCCAGGACCAGGATGATCAGCGCGATGATCGCCCAGGAGGTCGCGGTCTCGCTGACCATCGTCCGAAATGTGAAGGGTTTAAACTCCGCGGTGACGCCCCCCAGGCGGGGCTTGAAAAAGATCATCGTCCGGATCCCTAGCGAAATGACGAGGGCTGTTACGATACCGGGGATAAACCCGGCCATGAAGAGCTTGCCGATGGACTGCTCGGTGAGGACTCCGTAAACAATCATGAGAATGGATGGAGGGATCAGCATCCCGAGTATGGCGCTGCCGGCGATGATGCCCATGCTGAATTTGCGGTCGTACTGCAGCCGTTCCATCTCGGGATAGGCAATTTTTGAAAAGACCGCCGCCGAGGCCACGGAGACGCCGGTAATGGCGGCAAAAATCGCGTTGGCAATGACCGTTGCAATCCCGATACCGCCTTTGATCCGGCCGAGAAAAAACTGGGCGGTGCCGAAAAGCTCCTTGGTGGCCCCGGACAGGGTTGAAAACAGGCCCATCAGGACGAAGAGGGGGATGACCGCGAAAACATAATCCATCACCGCGGAATAGGCCGTCGTCTGAAGCAGGTTGACGGCAACCGTAGCCTTACCCGTCATCGCCCAGATGCTGATCGCGCTGATCGACGCCAGGGCCACGCCGACATGGACGCCCAGGATAATGAACGCAAAGAGGAATGCAACCGAAATGAGGGCAATGGTCATCGGGTCCATCAGCAATCCTCCTTTTCCGCACGCCAAAAAAATTTCCGAATGCTTTGCCACCCCAGGAGAATGAACTGAAACGAGGTCAATGCGGCGCCGAGAAGAACGATCGAACGGATCGGATAGGTGGGAATCCTGGCGGGATGCTCGCCTTCGAATTCGCCGATTCTCCAGGCTTCGATCATATTGTCCCAGCCGGCATAAACCAGTAATCCGAAGACAAAAGCCCCCAGAATCGATGCGATCAGGTCGATGGATGCCCGCCCCCTTGGGGGAAGCCGATCCAAAATGACATCCGTACGGATGTGGCCGCCGATCTTCAGGGTATGCGACATCTGGAGCCAAACGATGCCCACAACGGAGACCTTGACGAATTCCGGGACGCCGAAGATCGGGGAATTAAACAGAACCCGGCCAAGTATATCGCAACTGATGAGGACCGTGATGATTGCGATCCAAGCCGTTCCGACGGCATTGAGGATCGCCATCAACCCGTGCAAAAGTTTCACTGGACTGCTCTCGGCAATTGCCTGCATAGTCTTCCCTCTGATAGGTGTTTCGATAATAAGGTGCGAGCCCGCCTCGACAGAGACGAACCGTTTGTAAAATAAGGGATCTCCTCCCCCCCCACCCCCGTATCAAGTACGGGGCAGGCTCTGACCCTCCCCCGCCAGGGGGGAGGGAATTGATTTCACCCTCACGCTTCCCGCCAGGGGGGAGGGGATTGATTTGAGCTTGTATTTAAGAGTTGCAGGGTACTGGGCCAGGACCTCCCGTTTCGCGATTTGAAATCAAGTTTATATGAAAATGCCCCCTCTCCTTTTTCCCTCCCCCTCAACGGGGGAGGGAGGGGTGGGGGTGATTTTCATCTTTCGTTTTGTGAAAAAATCAAGGGTATAGGGTTTACTTGAACCATTCGCGGGGGAACTTTTGCCCGTCTGCCTTCAGGTTCTTATAGTATGCAGAAACGACGTTCCCGGGCATACCCGTCTTGTTGATTTCTGCGATCCGTTCCTGCGGAATGTTGGGCAGGGCGTTTGCCCACTTGACTCTCTCTTCCCACGTCAAGGTTCTCACCGTGCAACCGGTATCTTTCATCGTTTTTACGCTTCGCTCGCTCTTGGCAACGCCCAGGGGGGCCTGAACAAGATGATATTGCCTGCCTACATCGAGAAAAATCGCCTGGACCTCCTTGGGTAACTTTTTCCAGGTGTTTTGATTGATGGTGATCATCACGGTGGAAATGGCCCCAAAGTCGGTGAACGTGTAATATTTGGCGACTTCGTGGAGCTTGAAGCCCACTACCCCATCGGGGAACATGACCCACCCCTGATACACCCCGGTTTGCATCGAAGTGTATGCTTCGTTCAGGTTTGATTGAACCGGTATGGCGCCGACCGCCTGCAACCACGGGATGTTCGGCCCGGCGGCGGCGATTTTCTTGCCCTTCAATTGCTCGACCTTTTCCCAGGGAAAGGTTGTGACCAAACTGTAACTGTTCACGGTGCCCGTAGCGAGATACACCTGATTGTATTTTTTCTCGAGAACCTGTCTCAACTGGGGGGTATCATCAATGACTTTTCGGGCCGCCTTGGAGGCCATGACCGTATCGGGCGTTCCAAAGGGGACGAAATAGGGGAAGTTGTGGGCCATCAATTTGGTGGGCTCGAAGGGAACCTGAAGATCGCCGACGTCCATCAGACCGCTTTCGACCGCTTCGAGCACTTCGCCCAATTTCGCGATCGATCCGCCATAGGCTTCCACCCATTCGATCTTATGGGGTGTTGTTGCTTCCACCCGTTTTTTTATCTCGACCTGGAAGAAATCCCGCATGGAAGTGACCCAAACGGCAGCGTCAACCGGATGTCCCGCTCCGATGACCAGCCTGAACGTCGTCGCCCGGGCCGTCCCCGACAGCAGTAGAATTACGGCCGTCATGACTACACATGTTATCCTGGCACCTTTTTTCATTTTTCTCCTCCCCTCTTTTTAAAATTCGATTTTCCGACTGCATCACCCGCGGGAAGCACCCCGCTTCAACAAAAGCCCCTCCGGGCTTATGGTATTCCATTCAATAATCGAATGTATAGACTTAGAGCGTAATTTGCGCACCGGCCGTGTTGAGCAGGAAGGCTTCGGGCATCTCCCTGGCCACCGCAGCCAGGGTCTTGAAGCCGCTGCAGTGCATCGGCGATACGATAGCGGGTTTCAACCGTTTCAACTCCTCGATGGTCTTGTCCGATTTCTCTTCGGGAATTCCCGGAAATCCCAGGTGAAAACCGCCGAAGATCGCATGGATTTTCTCTACTCCGGTAACCGCCTGGGCCTGGCGTATCGTGTTGATGATCCCGGCGTGGGCGCACCCGGCGACGACGACCAGCCCTTTGTCTTTGAGAGCGACAACCAGGGCGAGATCGTCGGCGGTTTCATCTTCTTCGAACTTTCCGTTCTTGAGGCACCTGAGGCTGGAAGGGGTTCCCGAGGGAGGGCCCGGGGGTTCGAAGGGGGTCTTGAGCGGAATTTCGCCCGTGGTGAAAGCGGCCGGGCCCATCTGTACCGGATTGGCCGCCAGCACCAGTCTCCCTCCCGCGGCTTCCAGTTCGTCCTTGCGCAGCGATTGGTTGTAATAAGGGATCACCCAGCCGTTTCCGGCAACCACGTACCGGGTCAGAAAGGCGTTGGGATGGATGATGACGGGAAGCGGCACACTCCGGGCCTTCAACACGGCGAGCAGTCCGCCGTAATGGTCGGGGTGGCCGTGGCTGATGACCGCGTGGTCGATGATATCCGGGGAGATCTTCAGGGCCGACATGTTGTGGAGGATCACCGAATCGCTCAATCCCGCGTCGAAAAGGATCCGGTAATTCTGGCCGGCGAAGGAAATATCGACCAGCATCGAAATCCCATTCTCCGCCTGGATCGGCTTGTTGCGCGGGTCAAAGTGGAACGCGAGACCCGGCCGCTTGACCCTCTCCGTATTCGGAATGAGCATATCGACATAGTTCTCAACCAATGTGGTTATCTTGATTCCATCCGCAAAGTGCATCATTCCCTCCTTCTTCTGGATCAGAAGCCCACTTTATCGATGCCCTTCAAACCCATAATCTTCCGGGCTTCGTCGGGGGTGGCAATTTCCAATCCCATCTCCCTGGCGATATTGGCTGCAATCCTCACCTGATCGGCGCTGGACTTGGCCATTTTCCCTTTACCGGCATAAAGCGAATCCTCCAGACCAACCCGGACATTGGGGGCCCCCATGGCCATAGCGGTAGCAGCCAGCGGGATTTGCCATCTTCCACCCCCGGCTACGGACCACGTGAAGTTGCCCTCGCCGATCACATCCACTGCCTCCTGATAAAGCTGCACAAGGTGCTTTACGGAGGGCAGCATCCACCCCACCATTCCGCCCATGACAAACTGCATATGCGGCGGAAGCTCCACCAACCCTTCGTCCATCAGCCATTTGACATAACTCACATGGCCTATTTCATAGATCTCAAACTCGGGCTTGGTATGGATCTCTTTGAAGGTTTTGGCAAACAGCAGGTCGAGTTCAAAAGTGGGGGCAAAGGTTGTGGTCTTCCAGAAGTTCATGTACTCCTTCTCCCAATCGTATCTGAATTTCTCATAACGCCCGGCTACCTGGAAGATGCCCAGGTTGAAGGGGGCGGGATCGAAGGAGCACATCTCCGGCTTCAGTTGCTTGATGGGTATCAGCTTCTCCTCGATGGTCATATTGATGCCGCCGCCGGTAGTGGGGAGCAGGATGATATTGCAGCGCTTCTTGATGCCGCTCAATACCTGGCGGAATAAGTTGGGATCGGCCGAAGGCTTGCCGTTTTGAGGGTCGCGCACATGAATGTGGCCGATGGCTGCCCCCGCTTCGCAGGCCCGCACCGTATCCTCGATGATCTGCTCGGGGGTGAGAGGAAGGTATTCGCTCATGGTTGGGATATGGACCGATCCGGTAGTCGCCGATGTGATGATCAGTTTACTCATTTTAATAAGCTCCCTTTTTGGTTTTTATATGGATACAAATCACCTTTCTTCGAGCCTTCGACCCAACTAATCGAGAATGGCCACCGCCCGGATAGGCGAGCCGGATCCGCCGCGAATCTTCAAGGGGAAACCGGAAAAGATGAACCGCTTGCCGATCAGAAGCTGGAGATTGCAGAGGTTTTCCATGTGCGGGATTCCGGTCTTGCGGGTCACCATGTGCACAGGATAGGCGAGGTTGCCGGGCGTGTCGGGGCTGGGAGCATCAACTCCCCAGTTTCTTACCTTCTTTTCCACGCAGAGGTATTCAGCGGCTTCCTTGGTGAATCCCGAATAAACCTCCACCCACTCCGGTTTTCCGTAATGTTTGTCATAGTGCCCCGTATAGAACAGGACAATGTCCCCCTGTTTAATCTCTTGGCCATCCTTCTTCTCTGCCGCTTTGATGACTTCGGGACCCCGGGCGCTCCTCTCGGGAAAATTCGAGATATCCAGAGCGATGGCCGTGCCGTAAAAGGCGTCGAGGGGCATCTTGTCAATGGATAGTGCATCTGCATTCTGGGAGATATGAGCAATCGCATCCACGTGGGTAGGGCCGTGGTCCGAGATGATCAACCCCCGGGTCGTGTAGCTGAAGCCGTCCTTCAGCCACTTCTTGGTTTCCTCATGGGAGTGGTAACTCCAAATCGTCGTCTGTAAGTGTCCCGGATAAACCGGCATGCCCTGATAAATTTCCTGACTGAGATCGATTAGCTTGCTCACTGGATGCCCCCTTTTAAGAATTGAATTTTTTAGTAGGTATTCGGGCAGCCCCACCCTGGAGCCACCATTGAACGCCAAGTAGTATATCCCCTCCCTTTTCACGAATGCAAGCAAAAAATAAAACCCGAATGACGCATATATTCCCCTTTATCTGATGGATGGGGTCTCTATGGGGTCATTCCGCGGAGGACCTCCCGGTTCACCAGGTTCTCGGGGATCCCGCCGCGGATGACCCTGACGGCGTCACGGGCGACCGTCATGTTGACCCTGGCCCTGGCTTCGCGGGTTCCTCCTCCGAGGTGGGGCGACACAACGACGTTCCTGAAACGAAACAGCTCGCCGGTCGGGTCCGGCGGCTCGTGCCCATAGACATCGGTCCCATACCCCCCGATTTTCCCCTCTTCGAGCGCCCGGACAAGGGCCGTTTCATTCACGACGGCCCCCCGGGAGTGGTTGACCAGAAGGACCGTCTTTTTCATCGATTCGAACTGGGGGGTGTCGATCAGGTTTTGCGTTTCCTTCGTCAGGGGGAGGTGCAGGCTGATGCTGTCGGACTCGCGGATCAGCGTCTCCAGAGGCACGTACCGAACCCCGGTGGCTTTTTCGAACGCGAGATCCCTGTTGCGCTTGTTGTAGATGACCTTCATGCCGAAAGCCAGGCAGCGAAGGGCCACCTGGCTTCCGATCCGCCCCAAACCGACGACCCCGTGCGTCTTGCCGTTGAGTTCGATGTTGGTCCTGATCAGCTCGGACCGCTCCTCCCACCGACCCTCCCTGACCGCGTTGTTGCACCGGATGATGTTCTTGGCGAGCGCAAGCAGGAGCGTCATGGCAAACTCCGCCACGGAATCGGACGTCACGTCGGGGACGTTGGTGACGAAGATGCCGTGGTCGGTGGCGGCCTGCACATCCACGATGTCCACCCCCACGCCCTGCCGGGCGATATGTTTCAGACGGGGGGCCGACTCGATGAGCCGCCGGGTGACACGGGGATCGATGCCGATCAGCAGCGCGTCCGCATCCCGAAGCTCGGCCAGCAGTGCCGCCTCCGATTCGTCCTCCAGCACAGTGACCCGGGCCGCCCCGCGCAGCAGGGCAAGGGCTTCTTCTCCGGGCTCAAACCCCGGCGCCACGACGATTTTCATCGGTCCTCCATCATTTCCCCATCCTTCCTATTGTCCCAGTGCGAACAGTTTCTGCGGATTGTCCACCAGGATCCGGCGCCGGTTTTCTTCATCGGGCGCCCAGCGTCCGAAAAAGTTGAAGAGTTCGACGGCGCCCGCCTTGTCCGCGAAGGAGAGGTGCGGATGGTCGCTGCCCCAGATCGACCGGTCCGGCGCCGCCTCGACCAGCGCCTGCAGCATCGGGCCCGCGTCGCTAAATCCGGGCGCCGTCGACATCCGGTAGAGACCGGTCAGCTTCACCCAGCAGCGCCCTTCGCCATGCCGCAACAGGTCGAGCAGCCGCCGGAACCCCCGCTGGTTGACGCCGTCGCGCGCCAGGAACATGCCCATGTGGGCGAGCATGAAATTGGCCTTGAGGCGGCGCAGGGCGCCCATCAGCTCCTCGGTCAGCCATCCCGGGGTGAGAAAATCCAGGATCCAGCCGAGCTCGGCGCAGCGGGCGTCGAGCCGCTCGATGCGGGGCAGGAGCGTGGCGCCGAAACCGGGTTCGGGCGGCATGATCGGACGAACGTTGATGCGAACGCCACACACACCCGCGGCGCCCAGCGCAGCGAGTTCGGCGTCGGGAATATCCTCGTGGACGTCGACTATCCCCTTCGATCCGGGCAGCATGCGCATGCTGTCCAGCATGCAGGCGTTGTCGCGGCCGTACGCGCTCGGCTGTACGAACACCCACCGTTCGAACCCGAGCCTCCGCGAGCGCGTGAGGAAATCGTCGAGCGGCGCCAAAGGGGGTTTGTAGCGCAGATCTGTTCCATAGGGATAGCGTTCGGCGGGGCCGAAGACGTGAAAGTGGCTGTCGCAGGAGCGCGGCGGCGCCTTGAATTCCGGCTCGCCTTCGTCGGTGGTCGTCTTGCTTTGTTGAAGATCGGTCATTTTGAATTATAGACCCCGAAGGTAAGCGGGGAGCTGTTCCTCCTTTTTCCCGGCATAGGTGCAATGGGGAGGGAAGCCCTGGGTCTTGTAATCTTTTGGCTGGACCGGCGAGGCCATGCGGCAATCCTCGCAGGCCTCTTTTCGGGGCGTCAACGAGGGTTCGCCCTTGAGGGACTCGACGATCCGGATTGCCCTTTCGACGTCCTGGGTCTCCCCTTCGGCCACCAGCACCACCGCCCCCTGCGTGCCGCCCGAGCCTCCGGAGGCCACGTGATAGACATCGACCCCGGCCAGGCCCTTCAATGCCTCGATCTCCGTAATCACCTTTGCGCCCGGCATGTGGAGCAACCCCACCTTCATTCCCATGCAATAGTCGAAGGTCCGCTGACCGCAATGGGGTATGGCCGCCTTGACCGAAGGGATCAACTTCTCGAGACCCACCGGTACAATGAGAGTGATCCCGCGGGCTACGATGGTCCCGATCGACCAGCCGATGGTGCCCCCCTCCGGGTGGGCCATGAATACCGCCGCGTTCCCCTCCGGATCGACGGCATTTGCCCCTTTGATGAAGACGGAGCCGCTCCCGAACTCCCGCAGAAGCTCGGACATGGTGGGGGCGGGGGGCACGATCTCCCCTCGATTCAAGACCAGGATCGGCTCCTTGTCTTTTCCGGGAATGGTGCACAGGACCCCGTGCTGAACGCACCCGGAGAG
>Ga0208373_1002891_pt1 | contig 17873 bp, 18 predicted proteins | sample RifOxyC2_FD_184036 | JGI IMG/M metagenome (GOLD analysis project Ga0208373, IMG submission 184036) | Soil microbial communities from Rifle, Colorado - Rifle Oxygen_injection C2 (SPAdes) | ecosystem: Environmental > Terrestrial > Deep subsurface > Rock core/Sediment | place: Rifle, Colorado... | reverse complement strand
ATTGTCATTAATGAATTTTTTTAATTTTCGGCTATTGCCATGCTTTGTTCCGCCAAAAATATAAATTCGGTTTTTGTGCCCGAATTCTTCAAGAAATTTTATTGTCCGGAAAATTGTTGTGTGCCCACCAGAACCAACTCCCATATCCGGAACAATCCAATTTATAACCAGCCGGTTAACGTCAAATTTTTTAAATCGCTCATCTAATTTTTTAGCGCCAAGCGCCGGCCGCGAATATTCAAGCGTAAAATTATATATTCCTGGATTGATATTTGTTGGAACACTGCCAAATGCCCGCTTAATAAAATTAAAAGTTTTTTTGAGAAAAGGAAGCGGCCCTTCGGTAAATAAAGTTTTAAAAGCCTTCTTTATAATAGCCATCAATTTCGAATTTATAATTTTAAATTTCGATTAAATTTTAAATGTTTTAATTTCGAAATTCAAAAATTAAAAATTGATTCAAAATTCTAAATTCATAATTTAAAATTACTTCTTATGTATCAATTCATACTGCATGGAAAATTTTCTTTGCGTCCATTTCGGCAATTTCGCGTATCTTGCGCCCAAATACTCCGAACTAAATCTCGCCAAGTCCATAAAAAAAATCCATATTATCCAATAGATTTTTTGAAAGAAATTATATTCTTTCCTGCTTTTTATATATCTTACATCATTAAACCACAATCGTAAAGTTAATAACGGAATTTTCCAAAATGAAGAAACTCCAACATAATTCTGCACCATTTTATGATGATAAAATTCGTCAAACCAACGCTTGAATTGCCCCCAAATGCCGAAATTATGCGAATGATAAACGTCTGCGCTCGGCTGATAGGCCTTTTTATATCCGGCTAATAATATATCTTTTGCCCAAAATTGATCTTCCCCCAGAGCAACAACATGGCGGTAAGGAATTTTTTCCCACACGGATTTGCGGATGGCAGAATTAGCGCTAGAAAAAAAACTAAAAACATGTTTATTTGCCTCAAATTCCTTTTCTTTATTATCTGATTTTAACTGGTAAATCGTCAATTCCTTGCCGAAAGAATCCATAAACTCATCCAATGATTTCCTTTGGAAAGGATCGCAATTTTTCCTGGGCGATTGCCGACCGAAAACTCCGGCAATTTCTAAATCTTTTTCAAATGGCTCAATCATATTGCTAAGCCAATTTTCATTCATTGGAATAACATCCTGACAAATATAAACCAAATATTCGCCCCGCGCTTTTGCCGCCAATAAATTTCTAGTTGTTCCATGGTTAAATTCTTCCGCCGGAATTTGAGAGAATTTTATTTGCGGAAATTGGCGCAAAACATCATCCTGAATGTCTCTTTTTTTATCATCCTGATCCGCCAACTGGGCGGAGAAGGATCTCATAGTGTCACCTCGAGATTCTTCGGTCGCTACTGCTCCCTCAGAATGACACAAAGATTTATTCTGAAACTTTTTTATTATCTCCAATGTCTTATCTTTTGACCCAGAATCAATAATTATTACTTCAAACTCAAAAGCCGCCTTTTGGCGGAAAACCATTTTCAAGCATTCTTCCAAATATTCCTCGCCGTTTTTTGTTGGAATTAAAACCGAAACCTTGATATTTTGATTAGTCATTGGAAATTAGTCATTTGTCATTATATGCCCGTGGCATATTTGGTATATTCCCCCACCACCTCACCTGGATTGCCGTCTTTAACGATTTTCCCCTCATTAACAAATATCGCCCGGGTGCAATATTTTTGCACCGCGCCCATATCATGGGTAACTAAAACAATTGTTTTTTTCTGTTCTTTGTATTTATTAAAAACATCAAAACATTTTTGCTGGAAATGCATATCTCCAACCGCCAAAACCTCATCCATCAATAAAATTTCCGCGTCAACTTGAATGGCAACGGAAAACGCCAAACGAACGTGCATGCCCGAAGAAAAATTTTTCATTTTTGTGTCAACAAATTTTTCTAATTCCGCAAATTTTATTATATCGCTAAACCGCTCATCAACCTGTTTTCGCGATAAGCCCAAAATAATCCCATTTTGATAAACATTTTCCCGGGCGGTTAGATCCATATTAAAGCCGACTCCCAATTCCAGAAACGGGCTGATTTTTCCTTGAATTTCAATCCCTCCTCTGTCTGGCACTAAAATCCCCGCTAAGATCTTTAACAATGTGCTTTTGCCGCTGCCATTCGGCCCGATAATCCCCAAAAATTCTCCTTCTTTAACTTCAAAGCTAACATCTTCCAGTGCCCTAACTTTCTGATATTTCGCCGGCCGAAAAAGCTCCACTAGATTTTCCTTAAAAGTATAGCGGTTCTCCAAAGGTATTTTAAACGTTTTTGAGAGGTTGTTGACTTTTATCATATAAGCGATCCGAATTATCCGAATTCCATCCGAATGATCCGAATGAATTTTCGTCATCCTGAACTTATTTCAAGATCTCAATTTGTCATTCCCGCGCAGGCGGGAATCCAGTGTTTCTGCAAATCACACTTTTTCTCTTCCTCGGTTGTTTTCTCCGTCCCTTTTAGTAGAGGAAAATTCTATAAAAAATAATTTTATTTAGCGACAAATCAGATGCACCGCGATAGACGAAGCAATGCGTTATTATATTGTTAGTACTCACCACCGCCAAAAATAGGAATAACACCCAGTGCAAGTAGCGTAAAAAATAATGAACAAACAAGAGCAATGTTTATTCTTTCCTTTAAGGCTTTTTTTGAGTCACTCATTGATTGAGATATCATAGATACTACAAAAATTATCCCAGCCGTCCATATTATTTGAAATAATGATATATATCTCATGTGATTTTTATAATTAGATAAGCACCATTTCGCCTAACTTGTTATTCGACAAATTATTTTTACCAGTAACAACTCTTGGTTCTCGCCAGAGTTTATTCGCCCATGAATTCCTGCTTTCGCGGGAATGACAATTTATTTTATTCGGATCATTCGGATGTCGTTCGGGTCGTTCGGATCGCTGCTACACTTCCTCCGCGAAATATTTGGATTTTTTGCTGAAAATTATCAACCCAAAAATAAGCAAAACAACCGTTGTTGCCGGCGCGAGCCAGAAATATGGCGAAACAACTTGGTTGCCAATAAAAATCTGGCGGATGTCTTGAATAATCTGCGCCACCGGATTAAGAAAAGCGAGCTTTTGAAATCTTAACGGAACAACAGATAAAGGATAAATAATCGGCGTGGCGTAGAACAAAATCTGTAAGAGAATTTCCCAGATATGCGCTAAATCGCGGAACCAAACAAACAAAGTTGATAAAATCAAAGACAAGCCAAAAGAAAATAAATATAATTCCAGAAGATAAATCGGCAAAAGCCAAAGGGAAAACTGGAATTTCAAGCCAAAAATAACCATAAAAATAAAAAACACCGCCAGATTAAGCAAAAAAGTCATTAGCGATGTTAAGCTCGTGGCAAATAAAATAATTATTTTTGGCACATAGATTTTTTTAACTAAATTCGCCTTGCTGACAATCGATTGCATTGAAAGAATTGTCATTTCATAAAAGAACATCCACAAAATAATGCCGATTAAAAGATAAAATTGGTAATTTTCCACTCCCCCGCCAAGGCGCATAAAAACCGAGAAAACCAGATATAAAATCCCAAAAAGCGCCAAGGGCCGCAAAAGCGACCAAAAATACCCCAAAATTGAGTTATTGTATTTAAGCTTAAAATCATTAACCGCCAACTCGCGGGTCAATTCCCAGTTGTGTTTAAATTTATTTCCCATTTACTTATCCCCTGAGCGAAGCCCCGCGAAGAGGGGCGCAGTCGAAGGGTTTTCCGCTCATTATAAGCCTTCGACTTCGCTATGCTTTGCTCAAGCAATAAAGATAAAAATCTTTAATATTTTCATTCTGCCACAAAAAGAACCTAATTTCAATAAAATCACACTCTCAAAAACTTCCCCAAAAATTTTAATGCTGCAGTTCCCTTTTGCCAATATTTTTTCCCAAAAATTCCGCAAAGCATTAAAAACGGCGCGGAAATTAAAGCGTTTAAAATAAACATCCATTTAACAATAAAGCCCTGGAATTTTCCTTTATGCTTTCTAAAAACATAAACATATCCCTTGCGAAAATCCAGCATTTTCCGCAAATCATCCCACATAATATTGCTCATTCCGCCCAAATGAATTATTGTCGCCTCTGATAAATAATACATTTTGTAACCGGCTTTTTTCATAGACCAAAACAAATCAATATCTTCCATCCAGTAAAAAATATTTTTATCCCTACCGCCAACTTTTTCATACGCCTCGCGCGAGATTAAAGGCGCCGCGCCTGGAACATTAAAATCTTCAATATATCCTGATTTTTCCGGATTTACATCTGACAAATACCTTTGCCGCAAAAATTTTATATTATGCGTTAATTTATTAAACGGAAAAAGATAAACCCAAAATGTCTGGATTATGCTTGGCAATTTTCGATAATATTCATCCTGGAATTTACCATTTGGATAAATCAATTTAGGCGTGAGCATGCCAATTAATTTATCACTTTTCATTTTATCAACCATCTTTCGCAGCTGGCTTTTTATTTCTCCATCCCCATTCCCCTTTTTGTCATCCCCGCTTTTTTCTTTGTCATCCCCATTCCCCTTTTTGTCATCCCCGCGAAAGCGGGGATCCAGTATTTTCTCTTGAGTTAGCGCCTCCTCACTCTGGATTCCCGCTTTCGCGGGAATGACAGAAATAAAATCAGCTGGAAGAATAATCGTGTCAGAATTTAAAAACAAAATATACTCTCCCCTGCTTGCGCAAAATCCCTGGTTGTTGCCTTTAGTAAATCCGGAATTATAATTGTTTTTTATCAGTTTAACTTGCGGAAATTCTTTTTCTATCATTTCCGGCGAGCCGTCTTGTGAACCGTTTTCAACAACAATAATCTCGAAATCCACATCGCTGATATTATCAAAAATAGACCGCAAGCAATTGCGGGTCAATTCAAGAGTATTCCAGCTTAAGATGACGATGGATAAATCCATCACTGATTTAAGATTTAAGAATTAAGATTTAAGAATAATACAATTTATTTTAATTCATAAATCATAAATCGTAAATCGTAATTCAATATACTTTATTTATCGTTGTTCCCTTATAATAGTGCGTTAAAATTTCCTTATATGTTTTTCCAAGCTTGGCCATTTGCCTGCTTCCCGCGGCTGAAAGCCCAACGCAATGATTGCCGCCGCCGCAAGCTATTTGCGTATATGGCGCGTTATCCGGGTCTTTAACTCCGCCGGATAAATATTCATATCCCGTTTGACAGTATTTCCCGCCCCAAACTGAGCAAGCGCTCCGGGTACCGCTAGTTCGAATTTCATCCGCGCCCGAAGAATAAGCCGCCACAATCGGATTGCCGTTATAAGTGGCAATCTCCCCTGCTGTTTCCGCAACCGCGCGGACAACATTCGGCGCCAAGCCCTCCCGTCCATAGCCTTTGTATAATTGGTCTGCCGGCGTATTTTTCAAATGATAAACTTCATCAGCGCCGTATTTTCCGCCTTTTATAATATAGTTATAAGCGTAGGTCCGCGAAGCAACAATTAAAGTTTGCAAATGGCCATATTCATCGCTATTGGAAACCTCGGCAATGCCTTTCAAATAATCCTCAAGAACCAATTCATTTATCACAAACAATTTTTGCGATTTAGCGGAATATTTAATTTCAATATTTCCCCGGAATTTATTATAATTCGCGGATTTATTCCAGTTTAAATCAGAATAAGAAACAATTTCCATAATTGTTGAGGAATTATCCGGAATAAATTTGGCAAAAGCGGAAGTTGAATAAGCAACGCTAGTTTGCCCGTTTTTTGCCTGGCAATTATTATTCGCGTCGCACTGCTTATACGAACCGCTGGCAGAAATAATAATATCTTGCCCAGCCGGAACTTCATAAATCATAATCCGGGCTATTGGCCCCGAACTGCTTGCCAAAGCGCTTGAACTGCTCGAACTTGCTTGATTATCAGCCGCCACAATGTTTGCGGTTTCCGAACCGCCGTAAAGCGCGATAAAATCATTTGTCGCTAAAGTTAAGATATTCGCCCATTTATAACCAGCCTGGACAAATTCCTCAGCGCTGTTTATTATTTGTTTTGCTCCATTTTTAATAACATAAATATTCGGGCTATTTTCGGCTTTAAGCAAGGTTCCTTCTCCATGTTTGGCTGGACCGGCCTTGGAAAACGCGTCAATTTCCGCGCTCGGCAATGTTTTAATATTTTTCCAGCTTAATTTCAAACTATTAAAAATTCCCGCGGAAAGGATTTGATACAGCTGTCCATTATTTATTAAATAAACAACAGGATTTTTATCCGCCTTTACCAAACTGCCGTCTGGATACCTCATAGCTTCGCCGGTTAGATAACTGTCTATTTCCGAACTCGCCAAACTTTTAATTTTACTCCAAATAAACCCCAAAAAATTAAATAAGGAAGCCGAACCAATATATCTTTTTTTGCCGCTTTCAGAATAATAAACCTTGCCGTCGCCTGTATCTTTAACAATCGCTCCGTCAGCCGCGTATTTTATTGGCTGACCCTGGGCGTAAACATCCATTTCATCCTGAGAAATAATTTTAATATTAGCGAAATTAAATCCTAATTTAATAAATTGTTCAGCAGATGTTTCAATTGGCCGGATTTTTCCATTTTCGACAAAATAAACTTTCGGATCCGCGCCGGTTTTTATCAGTGAGCCAGTGGCAAATTTATAAAATCGATTATCTGAAAATAAATTAACCTGTTCTTTGCTAATTAAAATTACTTTGCTGTATTGGCTGCTGGCGCCAACGTTAAGCTCTGCCAAAGAATTAAAAACTTTTTTTACTCCTTTTATAATTCCATAAACATTGTTTATACCCGTCACCTGATAAGCGTAGGTTCCATAATTTTGGCTAAAAACAAAGGCTGACTGCCGAATTTTATTCAAGTTAATCATTCCAGGACAATCCGTGCTTTCAATATTTTTATGCCCCAAAACCGTCAGGCCGGTAAAAGTTCCTGAAAAATTATTCGCGTTCTGATCCCAAATAGAACTGGTTTTAGTCGCGCTTGGATCAAGATTATTCATTGTTGCCAGCCAGCCAGCCAGGCGCGCGGCAGAATCATACATCTGCTCGCTCATATCTTCATTAGAATAAGTTCCCAATAAAACAACGCCAATAGTCCCAAAATTAAAATTATACCGGTCTGAATCGCGGAAAACATGCGCCGCGCGCGAACCATTTCCGCCATACCGGCCTTCATAAATTTTCCCTTCCTGGTCAATAATATAATTGTAGCCAATATCGCCCCAGCCCTTAGTTATGGAATGAAAACGGTAGATGCTTTGGATTCTCTGGATTGCTGAAACAGGATCAACGGTTGGCGTTGCGGCATGATGGAAAACAATTCGCTCGACTGGCTGCCAATCAGACGGATATTTTTCATTTTGTGGCATCCAGGTTAAAAGCGCGCGCAAATCTGCTGAATTATCCCAGGTTGAACGGGGCAAAATTTGCGGCACATCCGAGCCCGCGTAAACTCGGGGAATAATTTGAGCTGCTGACGTTGAAGACGGCGCGCTAATTGCCGTGCTTGTTGCTATTTCCTGCGCAAAAACCGCTGGCGTTGAACCAAATAGAAGAACAAACAAAACAAATAAAGCTGTAATTTTAAAAATTATCTTGTTCATATCCCGTTGTCATTCCGTGCTTGATACAAAATCCAGTAATAAAAGATAAAACTATCTTTTTGTCATTCCGGGCTTGACCCGGAATCTAGAACTCTGGATTCCCGCTTTCCTTCCTTCTCCGCCAGTTGGCGGATTCGGAAGGGCACGGCGCGAGAATGACACTTCTTATACACATCTTAATACAGATGATTCCCCTATTATAATAAAAAAACCAGCTTAAAACAAGCTGGTAAATTTAATCTCTTCCAAACTGATGCTCGTATGACGCAATGCGCCTCAGCCAGTGGCAGAACATTTCCTTAAAGAAAAACCCTGTTCCATCTTGCCTGGCAAACAACTCGTCAACATCTCCGTCTTTAAAGCGCAATAATAGAGATTGCCGCGCGCTACCAACGCCAGTTGCCGCCAAGGAAAGAGCTAATAATCCTGACACATCTTTCGCTAAATTTATCTCTGCCTCGCGAAGACGTAAGCCGGAAATAAAGCCCTGCTTCAGTTCGCCATTTTGAGAAACAACCCACTCACCTTCAATCCTATCGGCTATAACAACAATTGCTTCTTGAATTTCTTTAGTCTGGCTAGCTCCGTAGCTCACTAAACCGACTGCTGCAGCCTCAATCAAATCCCTTCTGACAATCGTGATTCGCAGATTAAAAGAAAAATCATTAAAAGGTATCAATCTCCCCTCCTAATCGCAGATTCTAAAAACATTCTAACAAAAAAACCAGCTTAGGACAAGCCGATTGAATAATATCATTCTATCACTAATCTCATATATGAATATATGAGAGTGAAATTAAAAACCATTTTACTTTATTTTATAGCCCTGCCTTGCCAAGGATTCGCAAGACGCTACTTCTAACTCTTGAGCTATGTTTTGCTGCTAATCAAAATATTTCAAATAGTGCGCGCACCGCGAAGCTCTGAGCAAAGCGAAGAGCGAAGTGGTGGACCTGGGGAGAATCGAACTCCCGCCCCCCGGATGCAAACCGGGTACACTGCCACTATGTTACAGGCCCATTAATTGCGGAGGCAAAATTATCTGCCGCGCCCCCGCGTTTATAAATAAATTTATTCATCAAAGAACTCCTTTCTTAATCGTCTGTTTCGCCCCGATGAAACGCCGCCAGCCAATCTGGGCTCGGATGGGCCTCCATATGGCCTCGCGTATTACGATAAGCCGCTTGCCACCATTTTTCAAGATTAATATTAATAGGATCCCCTCCGCCATCTTCAATCGCCGCGCTTAAATTTCCTATTTCTTTCAAAGCCTCCCGATGAATTTGCCTTAGTAAAATATTTTCCGGCAAATTATCCAACCGAGTAACATCCGCTTTGGCTGTTGCCAGAAAAATTTTTTCGCGAGGCGGATTGCCTATTTTAGGCAATTTCCTGGATGGATCAAAAATTAAAATCTTTTTACCCATAACTCCCCCGGCTAATGAACGCTGTTAGCCAGCAAGCCCTCAGCCATTGATTGCAAAACCCAATCTTTTCCAACTTGGATTTCCAATTCTTGCCAGCTGGAAAAATTAATCAAGCGCTGAATAACTCCCGGGCCAAAAGGCGACTTTACTACCATCCATAAATACGCTTTCCCTTCCTCGTCCACTAAAAACCGGTATGCGCCGTGTATTCCCTCGCGCTCCGCAACCAAGCGAGCGCATATTTCCCGCATGCCTTTTAATGTATCTTCAATAACCAAAATATTAAAACTGTCATATAGGTCATGCAGATTATCAAGCGCCATTCCGCCCCCCTTGAATTTAATATTTCCATCCTACAATAAAAAACAAGCTTTGAAAAGATCGTTTTTTATTGTTCAAATCTTAATACCTCACCCGTTACACAATTTTAAAAATTATTTTTTACGATTTTTAAACAACATTTCAGTTAATTTATTAATATCCCCTGCTCCCATTACTATTGCCACATCCCCCGCTTTTAAATTCTTTTCCAAATAATTTTTTGCTTTAGCAAAAGTAGGCATATAAAATATATTTTTCTTTTTACCTAATTTTTGATTCTTTATTCCTATTTCCATGGCCAGTTTTTCCGAACTAACTTTTTTCTTTATACTTTCTTTTTCCCGCCCCGCAACGCTATAAATCGGCAAAATAATTGTTTTGTCCGCCGCGTCAAAGGCTGTTAAAAATTGATTGAATAATTTATATGTCCGCTGGTATTGGTGGGGCTGAAAGATACACCATAACTTATTTTTGCCGTCATCGCGAGCGCCACTGGCGCGTGGCGATCTAAAATTATTATCACCAATTATAAGATTGCCCCGTCGTCCCGCTAAGCGGGACTCCTCGCAATGACCACTAAGCATTTCCCTCGCCACTTCCAAAGTCACTTTAATTTCTGTCGGATGATGACCATAATCATCATAAATTTTCGCGCCATTAACTTTGCCTCTGAATTCCATTCTCCGCCAAGTGCCGGAAAAATTATTCAAGGTCTTAATTGAAATTTTATCGGGAATTTTTAATTGCTTCGCCACAGTCAAAACCGCCAATGCATTACTAATATTGTGCTTCCCAGGAACTTTTAAATTTAATTCAACATTCATTTACATAATCGCGCGTAGCGAAAATTTTGCAATAAATTCGAGTTGAGCTGAGTGTTAAGGATTTGCGTGCTATGCCTCCGGGCGCCGCCGTTAGGCGGCGTGCATAGCAAATCTAACGAAGCGAAACCGAATTTATCAAAATTTTACGCCAGCGCGAGAGTTTTTTTGTTACTTTTTTGTCGGCACAAAAAAGTAAATTAAAACGATTAATATTCAATAACAAACCACCTTGCATTTCGCGCTTTTCGCAATTTTCATCACATTTTTATCATCTGTATTCGCCACCAAAATCCCCTTTTTCCCTAAATGCGAAACATATTCTTTGAAAGTTTTCATAATATGCTTCAAATCTTTATAAAAATCCAAATGCTCTTCTTCAATATTTGTTAAAACAATTATTTTGGGCCAATAATTTAAAAATGACGCGTTATATTCATCCGCTTCAATAACTAAATATTTGCTTTTGCCGACTCGATAATTCATATTTTTCCATTCGCGCAATTTTGTCCCAACAATAACCGTCGGATCTAATCCAGCTTTTTCTAAAACTAAGGCCAGCATCGCGGTTGTCGTGCTTTTGCCGTGCATTCCAGAAATCGCAATTGTAAACATTTGCTTTGTTAAATCGCCCAACGCCTCAGCGTATAATTGAGTTTTTATTCCAATTCTTTTCGCTTTTTTCAATTCTGGATTATTTTTAGTTGCGGCGGCCGTATGAATAACCAAGTCAATAATTCTATTAATATTGCCAGCTTGATGCGGGCCAATAAAAATAATCGCTCCCTGTTTTTTCAGCGCATTAGTCGTGGCTGACTGGTTAAAATCGGAACCAGAAACCGCGAATCCCCTGCTCAAATAATAGCCAGCCAAAGCGCTAACTCCAATTCCCCCAATACCAATAAAATAAATTTTCTTTTTCATAAAATTAATTTTTAATAGCATTGCAAAATAATGCCCCGCAACGCGCCTTATCGCCTATTTGCAATCCAATTCTATCTGCTTCCCCCGCATTAATTTCTAAAATATATTGCGCTAATTTCTCAGGATTTATATTTAAACATTCGCTTTCTCCGCATGGCTGAGCATTTTTTTCGATAAAAACAACTTCAAAATTATTATTCAGCCAGATAATATCAATAGGAAACTTCATATTTTTCATCCAAAAAGAAAAAATATTTTCTTCGCTATTTATAAACAATATCCCTTGCTCCTTGCTCAAATTCTCCCAAAACATTAACCCCTTTTCTTTTTCTTCTTGAGTTCGCGCAATTTCAACCTTATAGCAATTTTCTTTAAAACATATCCTATCTGTTTTGTTTTGAAAACTAAAAAATACGATAAACGCGCAAAATATTATTCCAGCGAAAATTAAAATAATAAATTTATTTTTCACAAATATATATTAACATTAGCGCGCCAAATAAAAAAGCCGAGTCAGACTCGGCCGCAAGCCAAGCTTAGCTTGGCGCTTAAATAAATGGGCAGGATTATTCATCCACTAATTTTTGCGTTTCCGCAAATTTCTTTGTCGCAAGCGCCGCAGATCTGACCCGCCCCTTCAACATAAAAAGGACGCGCGTACACCGGCTCATCCTTCGGGATGCCTGTATCATCGCCGCAAACAACACAAAGGTCAGTTGGGCTTTTTTTGTCCTTCTCAAGGTCATATCCCGTGGTCATTATCCCACCTCCTGTATTAACACAGATATTTTATGCTTTTTTATCTTAATATCATAAAATACTATCCTAGTCAACCTGTTAAAGCCGTAGACTCTAAAATAGTATATTCAACTCCGCCTTTTTTTAATTCGCTTTCCATAACCTCAAAACCGCTAACCTGAACAATTATAGAAACTTTTTTATTAATTAACGGGCTAGCTGCTATTTTTTTCCATTCAATTTGCCTAATTCTTGCCAATGTTATATGCGGAATAAAAATTTTAAGCTCTCGCTCAATATCCGCCAGAACATGTTCGTCATTTTCTTTTACAATCATTATTTTTTCAATATCCCTTTTTAAACTTACAAGCTCTTCGCTTTTTTCCCCTTCCAGCCAAATTAAGCGCGGGGATTTTCCCGGAGGGCCAAAGCATATTTTATTAAAATTTAATTCAAACGGCTGGTGTTTTTTCGCGATCTCGCGGATATTCCGGCAAACCTCCACCATTCTTTCGTCATTAACATAACCAATGAATAAAATTGTAAAATGCAAATTATCTTTTTTAGTAAGCCGCACTGGCAAATCAACCCATTCTCGCTGGTATTTCTGCAATTCTTTTTTTGCATTTTCCGACAAATTAATTGCAATAAAAATTCTGCGCTGCATAGATTGAATCTTAGCACAATTATTGATAATATTGGAACAGCATAACAAGTCAAAAGGCAAAATGCAAAAGGCAAAATTTCAAGTCAAAATGCAAAAGTAAAATCGCAAAACGCGAAAATAGAAACTTTTGACTTTTGAACTGTACTTTTAACCTTTGACTTTTGAATTTTGAATTTTTCTTTGTATCTCCTCCGCGTAATCCCCGCCACTAAAATTCCCCTGCTAGCGCCGCAAATTTTAACCTATTTTTCCGCGCAAGCGCTTTCCGCAGGCAGCCTGGTTTCAATTCCCATTCATAAGCGCAAATCAATTGGCGTTGTTATTGATATTGAAAAAATTGACGGGCAAAAAATGGCCCTGCGAAAAGCTGAATTCGAACTGCGGGGAATTGCCAAAGTTATAAGCCTTGAAAAAATTATAAGCGAAAATCAATTATCTCTGGCCAAATGGATGAGTGAATATTATTGGTGCCCGGTTGGCGCGATAATTAAATTAATGATCCCGACCTCGCTTTCGTCATTGCGAGGAGGCAGCGGCCGACGAAGCAATCTCACCGAATCCCAAAATAATTTCACCAAACCGCAGGATCAAGCAATTCAAAAGCTTATACTTGTTCCAGAGATATCTCTTATTGAAAAAATCGCCAAAAAAAATAAAATTATGGACTATGCTGTTTTGCATAGTGATTTAACCGATAAACAATATTATGAAAATTGGCTTAGAATAAAATCCAACAACACGCAATATGTTATTGCCACCCGCATGGGCTTATTCGCGCCATTTAAAAATTTAAAAGAAATTATTATTGAAAACGAGCATAGCGATTTATATAAGTCTCGCCAGACTCCGCGCTATCACGCGCGCGAAGTCGCCGCTAAACTTGCCGAAACTTGGAACGCAAAAATAATATTTAAAAGCCCAACTCCTTCTATTGAAACTTTATGGTTCGCGGAAAAAAATAAAAATAATAAAAATTGGAAATTAATAATTAATAATTTTAAAAATGAAAATGCTAATTCCCAATCGCCAATTACCAATCTTGTTGATTTGAGAGAAGAGCTAAAAGCGGGAAATTTTTCAATTTTCAGCCGGCTTTTGCTAGAAAAAATTAAAATCGCGCTTGCTAAAAACCAGCAAATTATTTTATTTATCAACCGCCGTGGCGCCTCAACCGTTCTGATGTGCCGCGATTGCGGCTATACGCCTAAATGCCCGAATTGCGATGTTCCTCTAGTTTATCATCTTTCCCCTGTCCAATTTCTCTGCCATCATTGCGGGCACCAAGAATTTCCTCCGGTTGTCTGCCCGAATTGCCTGGGCACGCGAATTAAGTTTTTTGGAATTGGCTCGCAAAAAGTTGAAATTGAATTTAAAAAACTTTTTTCCGAAGCAAAAGTCACCCGGCTCGACAGCGATATTGCAAAGAAAGTTGAATCCGTAGAAAATCCGCTTTCCTGCCAGCGCCAGAGCGAACATCAAATTATCGATGATTTCAATTCTAAAAAAACTCAAGTTTTAATTGGAACATCAATTCTTTTTAATAAAGAACTGCCTCGCGTTCCGCTCGCTGCCATGATGATTGCCGACACAATGCTCCATTTGCCTGATTTTCATTCCAACGAACGAACATTTCAAATAATTTCACAATTAAAAACTCTGTCAAAAAAAGAGTTTATTCTGCAAACCTATTCGCCAGAAAATTTAGCAATCCGCTTTGCCGCTGAAAATAATCTTCAATCTTTTTATGCCGAAGAAATCGCTGTCCGCAAAGAATTTTCCTATCCGCCGTTTTCCCAACTGATTAAATTAATCTATCAAAACAAAAATGCTGACAAAGCAAAAGAAGAAGCCAAAATCCTGGCAGAAAAATTAAAACGCCAAATAAGCGCCATTGAACAAAGTTCGAAACTAAAAACCTATAAACTAACAACTATTCTCGGCCCTTCGCCGGCCTTTATCCCAAAAATCAACGGGCAATACATTTGGCAAATTATTTTAAAAACAAAATTAACTGATTTAAAACTTCGCAATAAAATCCTTCAAATTGTTCCGCCCGACTGGACTGTTAATGTTAACCCATTGCAAATAATTTAATTCAAGGCGCTTTTTGTATTTTTTTAAGGAATAATATAGAAATAACTAAAGGCAACAAAAACCCGCCGAAAAGGCGGGTTTTTGAAAAAATACAAATATTCTTTTTTAGCTTTTAATGACTGTCAACAACTCCCTTTCGGAATTTATTCAGAATATCCATGGCCATATCTTTCCCGCCCAAGCCAAAAGCCAAACCGCCGGCAATAGCAAGCATTGCCACAAAGCCAGTTACAACTGTCTGAATTAATGAAGGGGCTATTCCTAATTGCATTAAAGCAGCTAATAAACCAAAAACGGTTATTGACCACTTAGTCACCGAGCCAGATAAGTTTGCCGCTTTAATATTAGTGGCGGAAACGCTAACCTGGATGATCTTTTGCAAAACATTAGCCGCCCAAACAGCAACAATGATTATTAAAGCCGCAACAAAAACATTCGGAATATAAAACAAAACGCTCTTTAAATAATCAGTAACTTCGCCTAAATTCAAAATATCAGTCGCTGCCATCAAGAAGACTACCACCAAAAACCACTTAACAATCAATCCAACCCACCGGCCAGTATGCAATTTGAAACCGGCTTTTTCCAATCCCTTGCCAACGCCCATTTTTTCCAGAAACGGGTCAATTTTCAAAACCTTGAAAATTTGTTCAAATAATTTTTGCAAGCCAATGGCAATTGCCCAGCCAATTAGAAATACAATAACCGCGCCGAGGAATTTTGGCAGAAAGTTTATAAAACCGCCCCAAAGAAGCTGGAAAGACTGAACAGTCACGTCAGCCCAAGTTTGAGTAATCATACACTTTCACCTCCCCTCGCAATGTCTTTTATACGCATATTTTTATTATACCACCCTAATAAAAAAATCCACTCCCCAGCTGTGGATAATTAACTCTTTTGCCCAAATAAAAAACTACGAGGACGGGCCTCGTAGCGAATTCTTACACAATGCGGCAGGCATCTTTGCGGAAAAGAAAAACATCAAATTCAGTTTTTATCTCCCCTTTCTCCTCCCAGCGATTTTCCCACCAACGCACAGCCTCCTTGCTTCTGGCCGCGAGTTTCTGCATTGCGGGAATCAAAGGAACAATAAACGCCGGCAAAGCATCAGGGCTAGTATTTAAAAACCCCAATTCTCTTGCCTGTTCAATATTTTCAACTTCCTCAACTAAAAAAGGACAACCGCACGGAGGTAAATATAAAACAACTCCCACGATCAAAACAATTCCTATCCACGCTTTCCTGAATTCTTCAGGCGCTGGACCAACTGGCACGGCAATTATTTCAATTTTCATGCCCCCCCCAACTTAATACAAATTATTTTTTTAACAAGAATTTCCCCAACTGACTATTAAAATCTTTCCTCAGTCCGCCGGCTGGCGGATTTACCAACTGAGCTATGGCTATATAATCCACCCCTTTGTCCCCCACCTCGGTATAGAACCAACTAGTATAAGGCAGCATAAGGGTTTTTCGGGCGTATTTCAATAGTTGAACTGAGGCACCTCGGTAGGGCTACCAAAATTAGAAATGAGACAAATGAGACACTATAAAAAGGAATACCTCGTGTCTCAAAATTAATATAACAAAACTAAGGCAATAATCACTAAAATAATTAAAATTGCGAAAAACAAGATCAAAGAATACTTTTGAAAATCAGCCATCTTTGATGTTTTTTGTATAACCGCCCTTATTTGCCTGTATCCCGTTTGAATCAGCCGAATGGCCGGCAAAAATAAAATTAACAAAATTGCGAAAAAAGTAATCCAAATCGCATTATAAGAATAGTTACCCACAAACATATTATCTAAGAATAAAGATAAAAAAGTTTTTCCTTTTAATGTTTCTACCGTTTTAATTTCGTTGTCAGTTTCATAAGAAGCCAAAGCTAATTCATGAGGGCAAGCTAAGACGTACGTATAATAAGAAATTGGCAATAATCCTCCACCATCTCTCACTTTATTCTTCATATCATCTTCGTATTTACTTTTGGCAGATTGACACTTTTTTGAATTTAATAAACCTTCATAATTTTCCTTCGCCTGTTTATTCTTTTTGTCGATAATTTGTTTTCTCTCTGCGATGCGCCTATCCGCCCCATTTCTTAAATTTACGGTGTCAACAAAAGCAATTATGGTGCTGATTATCAAACAACCAATAATTAACCTTCTGAAAAATGGACCGTATATTTGACCTAAAAAATTCTTAATTTTTTTAATCATAAGTTTTTAAAAGTTAATAATGTTAGTTAATCTAAAAACAAAGCTATTTTCCGCTATTATACATCAAGAAAAGTAAACGGTCAGCAGGATTATTTTTCTAAAGGCGAAAAGATACATTTTTCTCCCTTTACTAAGCCAAGCATTCCTAAATGTGCGAAAAATAAATTCCACTTGGACCCCAAAGATTCGCCCAACCACTCCTTTCCTCTATATTTTTTCCCGCAATACATTTCTTTTTTGAGGTCAAATGAAATTTCAATCCGAAATTCGCAATCAAGCTCGCTTATATAATCCATTTTAGCTACACCTTCAACAACCACAAACGTTGAAAAATTCGGCTGGTATAAAACATGCCCCATTGTATCAACACCATCAATATTCGCAAACGCCGCCAACATTATATTCAACGGAAAGACTGATAATTCCGCCCTATCTTTCACTTCAAGCCATTTTGGAATAAATGCAAAAAAGTTATTTCTCATATTCGTATTTTTTTATAAACAAAAATCTTTCCGAATAGGAAAGATTAATAAAACAAAAAATCGACCTTTATCTTTCCCCGTTGGGGCTGGAATTAGCACCTTTTTGAAAGCGTCACTTTCAAAGGTTGCCGGTGGGTCATCGAGCCAGTGCTCTCGCCACACTCTTGATAATAGCTATATTCAATTTTTCTAATAATATTATATTACCAAAGCTCATTTTACGTCAAGTGGATAAAAAACCTTTCTATCCGGATAGAAATTTAAATTCTTAAAATTAAACAAAATAGCAAAGTTTAACCTAAAAACTTGCGTAATTCGCGCTATCATACATTCTTGCCTTCCCTGTTTCCGAATCCATTACGACATTTTCAATGATGGTTTTCTCGGCATCCAGCGCTATTGGCTTATCCAGAGAATATGCGTAAAAAGGGCGTATTCCCCTGCCGGCGTATTCAAGCGTCCTAA
>Ga0208373_1002888_pt1 | contig 17904 bp, 19 predicted proteins | sample RifOxyC2_FD_184036 | JGI IMG/M metagenome (GOLD analysis project Ga0208373, IMG submission 184036) | Soil microbial communities from Rifle, Colorado - Rifle Oxygen_injection C2 (SPAdes) | ecosystem: Environmental > Terrestrial > Deep subsurface > Rock core/Sediment | place: Rifle, Colorado... | reverse complement strand
AAATATTTAAGACGACCTGTTTTTCAACATCAATTTCTAAATCGTCATTTGGTCTTATATTTTCGGTTTCAGCAACGATTGCTAATAATCCCAAGTCAATGCAGTTACGGTAAAAAATTCTTGCAAATGATTTAGCAACAACAGCTTTGATTCCAGAGGCACGGAGTGCGGTAACAGCCGTCTCACGGGAAGAACCGCAGCCAAAATTATTTCCGGCAATAAGAAAATCGCCCTTTTTTACAGTTTTGGCAAACTCCGGTCGATGTTCGATAAAGGCAATTTTGGCCAGTTCTTTCGCATCAGTAGTTATATTATAACGGCCCGGGGTAATCAAATCCGTGTTGATATTATTTCCAAAAATCCAGTTCATGATTATTTTTTAAAATTATAAATATTTTCTCGGGTCAGTAATATATCCGGTGATGGCTGAGGCGGCTGCTGTTGCTGGGCTCGCCAAATATATTAATGCTTTTGGACTACCCATTCTTCCGGTAAAATTACGATTGCTGGTTGAAACACAAACTTCATTATCATAAAGAACTCCACCATGTCTTCCTAAACAGGGGCCACAACCAGGATTCAAGATAACGGCATTTTTTTTGGTAAAAAACTCTATATATCCTTTGGCTAATGCTTGTAAATAGACTAGTTTTGAAGCGGGGGTAATTATAGTTCTGACATCAGGACTAAGATCATTTTTTTGCCACATTTTATAAACAATGTCCAAGTCTTCAATCCTACAATTTGTGCAGGAGCCAATAAAAACTTGATCAACCTTTACCCCCTTTTTTTCTACTTCTTGTACGGTTTTGACGCGATCAATGTCAGGCGGTTCGGCGATTTGAGGAGTAAGATCAGAAATGTCAAAGTTCATTACTTTTTCATAAACTGCATCGTAATCACTCCAAAATAATTTTTTATCAAATTTATAAAGTCGCTGATTTTCTATCAGATATTTTTCTGTATGCTCATCTGGTTCAATAATGGCCGCTTTAGCTCCCATTTCCGCTGACATATTGGTTAAAGTCAAACGGGCGGGCACAGAAAAATTACGAACTGTTTCACCACCATATTCTAACACTCTATAGTTGCCGCCTTCCGGGCCAAATTTTTTAGCAATCATCAAAATAATATCTTTAGAAAATACTCCTTTTTTTAATTTTCCTTTGATGTTGATTCTTATAGTCTGAGGAACACGAAACCAACAGGTACCTGTGGCCATGGCAATTGCAGCGTCAGTTGAACCAACACCAATCGTTAAAGCTCCCAGACCGCCACCGGTTGGAGAATGAGAGTCAGCACCGAGAATCAAGTCCCCAGGATTTATAAACCGTTCAGACATGATCTGGTGACAGACGCCATCGGTTGTAATTGGAATGCCTTGTTCGTTAGCAAACTTCCTTATCTTTGCCTGTAATTTAGCCATTTGGACGTTCGGGGCGGGGAAAGCATGGTCAAAGGGAATAAAAATTTTCTTTTTGTCCCAAACTTTTTTAGCTATTTCGTAAAACGGATCAATTGCCCAAGCACACGTCGTGTCGTGTGCCATCACGAGGTCAAGTTTTGCAATCACAAATTCTCCAGCATAGACCTTTTTTCCTACGTGTTGGGAAAATATTTTTTCAGCGATTGTTTGTCCCATAACATTAATCTAAATTCTCTACTCTATTTTTAAGATAAGTTTTTTTAATTGAAAGTTTTGGCAAATTATATTGAGCTACAACCTTTTTTAATATTGCTTCCGGTTTATTTTTTTTATTCATTTCTGAAGATTTTGACTTAAACTCTTTAGCTATTTCCGATGCTTGATCCAAAGTAAGGTCATAATATTCTATTTCTCTCAGGTAATAATAAATTAAATTTTTTCCACTAAGTGGTCCTAAAAATAATTGATTTTTATCAACGCCAAAATTTTTTAAATCATGCGCTTCATAGACATAAGGATTATTAAGAACAGCTTTTTGATGGACCCCGGCTGTATGAGTCCTGTTAGTTATTGAGACTGATTCGGTTGGGGAAACCTGTAATTTTAAAATCGACCCCATCAATACATTTAATGGATAGCAGACCTTAAGATTGTAGTCTTTACATAAAGATTTATTTTCATAGTATAAATTAAGGAGAAACCCTGTTACTGAAGTTATTCCTGATCTTTCAGCAATTCCCCAAATAGATGTATCTATATATGAAGCACCGTTCTGTAGGGCTGTGATAGCGTTGATTAGGGAAAGCCCCCGGTCATTATGAAAATGACATTCAAGATCAACTTTAGGATATCTTTCTTTTACTGCTTTTATTCGCTCAGCGACTATTGTTGGAGTAGCAATTCCAACGGTATCAGGCATACCAAAAGTATCAACCATTTGATAAACTTCGTCATACATTCTAATAATGTCCTTAAGCGGAGTACGAAAGCTGTCTTCGGCGCTAAAACGAAGATAAAGATTAGGATAAAATTTTCTGGTCGTTCCGATTATTTTTTTAACATTTGTAATAATTTCTTCAAATTTCATTCCATGGCTATATTTTTGAGAATATTCCGTCATGCCTATGTATAAATTTAGGCCATCAAAACCTGCTTTTATTGCCTCTTCGATGTCTCTTGGATGACAACGACAGTGGGCAAAAAAACGGATTCCGGGGATACCTAATGAAGCCACATAATCTTTTATCTCAATAAAATCGTGAGCTTCCGATTTACTAACATTAGGCGCAAAAAATTCAAAGTTCCTTACTCCAAGTTGGATCAATCCGAATATAAGACTTTTTTTATCTTCAATGGTAAAACGGTATTTATACGAATCAAACATAAGAGGTGACTGTTGGCCATCCCGAAATGTGGTATCAATAACGCCTTTAAAATTCATATGATTAAATAGGGTGGAGTCCTGGGAATTCCAAACCTGTTTCTTCGGGATATCCATACATTAAATTCATGGCTTGAACAGCTTGTCCTGCTGTGCCCTTAACTAAATTATCAATGGCACCAATAATCACTAAACGTTTTGAAACAGTATCCATTTCAAAGCCAATATCGCAAAAATTAGTTCCCTGTAAGATCTTTGGTTCAGGAAAACGATAAAGGCCTTGGCGTTCTTTAACAATCCTGATAAACGGTTCGCTTGCATATTCGGTTCTATAAGCTTTCCAAACTTCTTTTTCCGAAACTCCATTTTTTGGAACAGCATGAATTGTTACCAAAAGACCTCTCACCATATCAATTGCGGTTGCTGAAATTGCAACGTCAAGTTTATCCGAAAAGGGAGATAGCTCCTGAATAATTTCAGCAGTGTGGCGGTGGCCTGAAGGCATATAAGATCGAACCACTCCGGCCCGTTCAGGGTGATGAGATGAAAGGGATGGTTTTAAGCCAGCTTGAGAGCTACTCATTTTGGCATCAATAATAATCTTTCCTTCAATAAGATTGTGTTTGACCAAAGGGTAAAGTGAAAGTATTGAAACAGTTGCTTCACAACCGGGTCCGGAAACATAGGAAGATTTTTTGATTTTGTCACGGTGAAGTTCAACAACTCCATAAACAAATTTTTTTAACATTTCCGGATTTTTGTGTTCCTGTTTATACCAATGTTCAAAGACTGTTTGTTCACGAAGTCTGTAATCGGCTCCTAAATCGATTATCATTTTTGCAATAGTTTTAAATTTATCCATATATTTCATTGATTCGCCGTTGGGAAGGGCAACAAAAAGGAGATCACATTTATTCAACTGATCAGGGTGGGAAAATATTAAGTCGGTTTTTTTCCTTAAATTAGGATTTACCAGTGAAACAGGCAATCCGGCAAACTGTCTTGAAGTTGCTTGCTGGATTTTTACTTTAGGATGTCCGGTAAGAATTCTTAACAGTTCTCCACCAGCATATCCAGAGGCACCAAATATAGATATATTAATCATAGATTTTTTGTAACTTTTACACAGTGGTCAACAATAGCTCCAGAAATACTGGTATTAGTCGGTTTTTCAGAATTTTTAAATTCAGTTGTATGGTTTATTTCGTTAATCTGTAAGCCATCATCGGTTTCGAATATATCCATGGATAAAATCCCGCCACCTACAGCGTCGCTGGCGCTTTTTGATATGCCAGCAATTTCTTTACTAACAGGGCAGTTTGTGGCAACGCCACCTCTTGCGGTATTAGTAATCCAGTGAGGCGAATCCCTGTATATGGCGCAAATAGTTTTTCCATCAATGACAAAGGCTCTGATATCCCGGCCCGGTTTTTTAATATATTGTTGAATATAAAAAGACTTTTGTTGAGGGGAACCTAAGACATCTTTATGTTCTAATATTGCTTCGAGGGCATCAACATCATTGACTTTAGCTAATAATCTTCCCCATGAACCCAACGGGGGTTTGATGACAATCGGAAATCCACCCATTTCTTCAATTGCTTTCATCGCTTGTGTGGCATTAAAAACCATTGCAAAATCGGGTGTTGGCACCTTGGCTTTTTGAAGAAAACAGGATGTAACGAATTTATCCTCGCATACTGAGGCAACTGAAGAATTATTAATAACCGTAACACCTATGGATTCAAAAAAACGTGTGGCGTGAGTTCCTTTTACAGTTGACACACAACGCTGAAGAGCTACATCAAAGCCACACTGATATGTTTTTCGATTAAATATCTCTTCCCTAACATCAATTAATTTTATTTGGACATCTCTTTTTTTTGCCGACTCGATAATTAGTTTTTCATCCCCCCTGATTGTTGTGTGTAGAATTCCTAATTTTATCATATTTTCATTCTCCCCAGTCTTCTTCGACTTTGGGTGCCTCAGATAGAGTGGCAGTTTTATTTACTATTTTTGCGACTACCAACTTTGTGTGACATTCAGCGCAACTAATAATTTCTGACTCTTCAGTATTTTCAGGAAGAGTCACCTGAGCATCGCAGATTGGACAATTAGTTTTTATCATAGATTATTATTACAATCTAATTTTTAATATAAGAAACAATTAATAATTATATTATTAATAGACAGGATGTCAATTTATTGAGTTAATTTGACAAAAAACATATAAAATGTTAAAATTTTAACATTTTATGATCACCATACCTGAAATTGTTGAAAAAATTGTAAAAAATTCAACCTTCCTTGAAGAGGGTCTGAACAAAAAGATTATTAATCTATCAGCTTTATCTCGTATTATTAAACCGGAAATTGAGAAAGAACTTTATAAAAAAGTAAAAAATGGCGCTATTACAATGGCCTTAAAAAGGTTATCCAACAAATTAGATCATAAAAAAAATACTAAAAAGATATTTTCAAACACTCCAAATATTATTGTTAGATCTAATCTAATAGAGATTACCTTTGCCAATTCTCAATCATTAACTACCAACCACCAAAAATTATTTGAAATAATCAGCAAACAAAAAGAGTTTTTTGGTACGATTACTGAAGGAGTCTTTGAGACAACACTTATTGCCAGTGAAGAGCTTGAAAGTGTGATTAAAAAAATCTATCAAGATGAAAAAGTAATTATTAAAATTATGAATCTATCTTCGATAACGATAAAGTTGCCAAAAGAAAACATTGATATTTCCGGTGTTTACTATTTTATCCTCAAACCTTTAGCCTGGGAAGGAATTAATATTACCGAAGTGGTTTCGACGACTCACGAAATAACTTTGATATTTAGAGAAAAAGATATAGATCGGGCTTTTATTGTTTTAAAAAGTCTTTTCAATTAGTGATTTATTTGATTTCAACAATTTTATACTGAACTTTACCGGCAGGGATGGTGACTTCTATTAAGTCTCCCATTTTTTTGTTTATTAAGGCTTGGCCGATGGGGGAGTTTTGGGATAGTTTTTTATTCATTGGGTCGGCTTCAAATTCTCCAACGATTTGAAACAGTTCACTTTTACCATTGGTTTCAAGCGTTACAGATGAGCCAACTTGGACTTGGCCGGAAATATGGTCGTTTTTAATAACTTCGGCATTATTTAGTATTCCTTCAATTTCCCGTACCCGACCTTCAACAAAAGCTAATTCTTCTTTAGCAGCGGCGTATTCGCTGTTTTCTGAAAGATCACCCATGGAACGGGCTTTGCTCAGCCGGTCAATTGCCTTTGGTTTTTTACTTTTCAACAGATCTTGATACTCAATTTTTAAATCGTCAAAACCTTTTTGTGTCAGTTGTGTTTTAGACATAAGAAACAAAAAAAAACAAAAAACCCCTCAAAACTGAGGGGATTAATGTTAAAATAGTACTAGAAAACGGCTTAAAAGTCAAGGTAGGTCCTGTAGTCCCCTATACCAGTGTAAACACGGTATAGGGCCCTGCACCGTGCGAAGCACTGGTGCGGGGTAGCTGGTCCAGGACGGCAGAACAAATTATATGTTTTACGTTTACATATTACAGAGTTTAACGAATGGAGATCTTTACGCAGGTTTTAGTAAAGATCTTAAAACGAGAATAAAAAGCCATTTTACTAAAGACGTTCACACAACAAAACGAATGGGTGATATAAGATTAATTTTTTATGAAGCATATTTAAGTGAAAAAGATGCTAGAAGAAGAGAAAAATATTTTAAAACAACTAAAGGTAAAAGAACGTTGAAATTAATATTGGAAGATAGTTTGAAGGTCCTGTAGTCTAGCGGCCTAGGACATTAGCTTCTCATGCTAAAAACACGGGTCCGAATCCCGTCAGGATCACTTAAGTAAAATTAGCAGGTTCCTCGCCCGCTAACGCTTCGCGTAGCGATGCGAGCGGGTCATCCTGTAAACATCGGCTCGATTCCGATTGGGATCACAAATATATGACAAATCAACAAAAATCAATCATAATATTTGAATCAAAAAAAATTCGTCGTATTTGGTATGAAAACCAATGGTATTTTTCAATTATAGATGTTTGTGAGGTTTTGACAGATAGCCCTGACCCCAAGGACTATTGGTATAGAACAAAAAAACGAATGACTGAAGAAGAGCAAATTGAGTTATCGACAATTTATCGACAACTGAAATTGAAAAGTTCTGACGGTAAGAAATACAATACTGATTGTGCAAATACGGAAAATATTTTTCGTATTATTCAATCAATTCCAAGTCCAAAAGCAGAACCTTTTAAAAGATGGCTTGCAAAGGTAGGATATGAAAGAATACAAGAAATCGAAAATCCCGAATTAGCTCAAGAGCGAATGAAAGAACTTTATAAACAAAAAGGCTATCCAAAAGACTGGATAGATAAACGGCTTCGAGGAATTGCTATTCGTCAGAATCTTACAGATGAATGGCAAGAGCGAGGAATTAAGGAACAAAAAGATTACGCGATTTTAACAGCAGAAATTTCTAAGGCAACTTTTGGAATGACGCCGAGTGAATATAGAAAGTTTAAAAATATCTCTGACAAATCAAAAGTAAATTTACGGGATAATATGACTGATCTGGAATTAATTTTCACAATGCTTGGAGAAAAAGTGACAACAGAAATTTCTAAAATAGAAAGACCTAATACTTTTCCAAAAAACAAAAAGGTTGCGAAAAGAGGTGGAGGAGTGGCTGGTAAAGCAAGAAAAGAAACAGAAAAAGAATTAGGTCGAAGTATAATTTCTAACAAAAATTATTTATCCTCAAATAATTTGCGGTCTTAACATCTGACGTTCGTTCTGATATTTTTTGAAATTTGACTTTCCTATTCTCTTTTGCCACAATTGAGGTGTGAAAAATACTTCATCACAAATAATTATTTATCAGACTGCGGACGGAAAAACCCGTGTGGAAGTGCGCTTCGAACACGAGAATGTCTGGTTAACACAAAATACTTTGGCAAATCTTTTTCAGACAACAAAAAATAATATTAGTCAACATGTGAAAAACATTTTTGAAGAAGATGAATTGGATAAAAAAGTAACTGTTAAGAAACTCTTAACAGTTCAAAAAGAAGGTTCGCGTGAGGTTTCTAGAAATATTGGATACTGTTGATGCATATTTATCTTTTGCAGAAATTCAGGCTAAAAGCGAAATTAGCATGACTATGAAAGCTTGGATAAAAAAACTTGATGAGTATTTATCACTACTCGGCAAAGGAATTTTAAAAAATGCAGGTAAAGTAAGCGCTAAAGAGGCGGAAGAAAAAGCATTTAAAGAATACGAAAAATTTAAGATCAAACAAGACAAAAATTACATCTCCGACTTTGACCGCGAGGTTACAAAATTATTGAAGTCTGCAAATAAAAAGTAAACATCTTCGAAACACACTATGTTGCCAACTCATGCTAAAGACACGGGTCCGAATCCCGTCAGGATCACAAATTGAGCGAATCCCTCACGCGTCACAAACAAAAAACCCCGCGTTTCGGCGGGGTTTTTGTTAACCTAAATTTACTTGGTTATTGTGCTTGGCCTTTAGCTTCTGTTTCAAATACTTTATCATGAAATTCCCAGAACTTTCCCTGATCATCTGCACAAAGTGAAGCTTCGGCTGTTTTTGAAGCATTAGGGTGTATTTGGACTAATGGGAAATGTTTATAGTATAAAGAGACTTCGTTTTTATATTCACTCAAAATTTGTTTAACAGTTGGATACGCGCGAACACAAAATGGACATTCAAAATCTGAGAATTCGACGATGGTCACCTTGCCATTTTTTGCTCCAGTAGCGGTCATACCTTTTACATCAACTTCTTTAGCTACAGGATCAAAAGCCTTATTTGCCGGATCGGAACAATATTTCTGCAATTCGGTTGAATAAGCCGTACAATCAGAAGATGCGGTGCCATCAATTTGTTTGTCAATAATTTCTTTGAATAGTTCTAAAGGAAATGCGCCTGCTAACAACTGGCCATTTATCAAAAAACCCGGTGTACCCTGAACACCAAGACTTTGTCCGTAGGCGGTATCTTTATCTACCAAAGTCTTTTTTTCGCCGGAATCCAAACACTTATTAAATTTTCCGGTATTTAATGAAAGCTCTTTAGCGTATTTTTTAAGATTATCAATTGATAAGGGAGATTCTTGTTGAGCGACTGCAGATCCACCAGCGCTTCCGGTATTAATCTTTTTTTCTAACGAAAACATCTTAACCGTCATAAAGACGAGAAAAAGAGTAATCACTCCCATCATCACATATAGGATATTGTTGTTTGGTTGGGAATATATAACAGGAGGCTGAGATTCAACGACTGGTTCACTTTTCTGTCTTTTTGTTTTGGTAGCCATATTTTTTTAAATTTTTAATTTTTTACTCTTAACTTTTAATTTTCTATCTTATAACTGTACCGTTTTTTAAATTTTTGTCAAGGGGGATAAGGAATGATTATTTTGCATAAATTCTATAGAGATTACTGCCGATTTTTTCGTGCTTATAGATCTCGATGTGGCTGATTTCGGAAGTGTTTTTGACATGGGGGCCACCGCAAAATTCCTTTGAGTAAGCCGCCTGTGGTGAGCTTGCCGAACCAACAAAATATACTTTGACCATATCCGGATATTTTTCTCTAAAAAAAGATTTTGCCCCCAGTTTCATCGCCTCATCTTTCGGAACAATTTTAAATTCAACGGGAAGTTTTTCTTCTATTTTTTTATTTATTGTATTCTCAACTTCTTTTATCTGTTCGTTAGTTGGCTTAATGGTTGAGGCAAAGTCAAAACGCAATCTTTCTGTTGTAATATTAGATCCTTCCTGCCTGATGTCTTTGCCTACGACTTCAAATAAAGCCTGATGAAGCAGGTGAGTGGCGGTATGATATTTAATTGTTTGAACTGAATGATCGGCGAGACCACCTTTAAATTTTTCGGCCGAACCAGAACGTGAAAGCTCTTTATGTTTTTCAAACTCTTTTCTGAATTTTTCTTTATCAACTTTTTTGTTTTGGCTGACAAAGATTTCTTCTAGAAGTTCCAGAGGTAATCCGTATGATTGATAAAAATAAAAAGCTTTATTTTCCAATTCTTTTTCATCTGTGTTTTTAATTTCATTCATACCTCGAGTCAATGCCTTTCCAAACTTATTCATTTCTTCTTGAATAATGGGAACAATGTTTTGTTTATCATTTTTTAAATCGAAATACTCTTCTCTATAAGTATCAATGACGCTTTGGACTATTTCGTCGAGTGAAAACATTTGTTTTAAATCAATACCAATTTTGTGTAAATTAAATGATGCTTTTCGAAGCAATCGTCTCAGAATATAACCCTGTTCTTTATTAGATGGCATAACTCCTTGTTTGATAAGAAAAACTGAAGTTTTAATGTGGTCGGCAATAATTCTCATTTCTTTTTTGTTTTCACCGTATTTTTTTCCTGTCAGTTTTTCCAAAGCTAAAATAATTTTTATAAAAATATTAGTTTCGAATAAATCGTTTTTATCTTCAATAGCCATCATGATTCGTTCCAAGCCTCCACCAAAATCAACATTCATGGCAGGCAAATCAGAGAAAGTTCCGTCACTATTTTTTTTGTATTGCATAAAAACTGAGTTACCTATTTCTATAAATCGACCGCAATCGCAGTTGGGGTTGCATTTATCTCCATATTTTTTATCATGGGGAACTTGAGTGAATTCATAAAAAACTTCGGAATCAGGACCGCCCGGTTCACCGGCCGGCATGTTGTCAGGTACTCCAGCCCGTGACCACCAGTTTTTTTCCGGCCCGTACTCTGAAATATGCGATTCCGAAATTCCTAAGTTTTTCCAAACTTTAATTGATTCTTCATCAGCGGGAAGATTGTTCTTTTTATCTCCCGCGAAAACCGTTACGTAAAGTTTTTCTTTTGGCAGTTTTAATTCTTCTGTTAAAAAATTCCAAAACCAGGTCAGTTGTTCCTTTTTAAAATAGCTGCCCAGTGACCAGTTACCCATCATTTCAAAAAAAGTATCATGCCGGTTGTCTCCAACCTCTTCTATATCTTGAGCCCGAATGCAGGGTTGAATATCAAAGATCCGCTTGCCCAATGGATGAGGTTCACCAAGAAGATAAGGAATCAACTGCTGCATTCCACTCCCTGTAAATAAAGTTGTTGGGTCATTTTGTGGTACAAGGGGAATGGCCGGAATTTCTCTGTGACCGTTTTTAATACAGAAATCAGCAAATTTTTGTCTAAGCTGGACATGGGTTAACATAATAATGTAAAATTATACAATATAATACGAATACTGCGAATAAAGAAACGCGAATGATACGAATATACGAATATTCGCAAATTCGCAACATTCGTATAAAAATTTGCATCATTCGTATCATAAAAATATGCTTATAAAGACATCTGATACTAATTTAGTTAAAACATTTTTAAGTAAATTGACTTTACCAAAACATAATTCCCACAAAGGCCAAAACGGTCGAGTTCTAATTATTGGCGGGTCATCATTATTCCATTCTGCCTCACTCTGGGCGGCTGAAATCGCCTCACATTTTGTAGATATGGTTCATTATTCGTCAACGGTTGAGAACGAAAAAATATTTTTATCTTTAAAGAAAAAGTTTCGTAACGGAATGGTTATTCCTAAGGAAAAATTAATGGAATATGTGAAAGAAGACGATGTTATATTAGTTGGCCCAGGTATGATGCGCGAAGGTAAAGAAGGAGAATACGCTCTTAACATAGTAAAATCCTTGATAGAAAGTTTTCTCGAGAAACAGTATGTGTTTGATGCTGGAGCATTACAAATGATGAAACCAGAGTGGTTATTACAATTAAAAACACCGGCAATTGTAACTCCGCATCAGAAAGAATTTGAAAAATTGTTTGGGATTTCAATCCTTGATCGATCTCTGATAGAAAAAGAAAAAATTGTTAAAGAAACAGCGAAAAAATACAAAATAATTATTTTATTAAAGGCAATTATTGATATTATTTCCGACGGAAATGAAGTATATTTAGTCGAGGGAGGTAATTCCGGATTAACTAAAGGCGGTACGGGAGATATTTTAGCAGGTTTAACGGCCGCTTTATCTTCAACTAATCCAACTTTGATTTCGTCTGTTTCTTCCTCAATTTTATTAAAGAAAACCGGGGATAAGCTTTTCCAATCCAAAGGATACTGGTATAATATAGGTAATATTATTGAAACGATTCCAGAAGTTTTGAAGGAGAATATTTTATGAAAAAAGAAACAATTATAGCGGTTTTTTTGGGTTTACTTTTCGGCGCGGTAGTAGCGATATTTATTTCTTTAAAAAGTAAAGATATTGAACTTTCAACCAATAAAGTAATTGCTCCTCCGAAGGAAAATGTTTTGTCAGTAAATTTAACCGGAATTGAAATGCAGCCTTTGGCCATATCTGAACCGGCGGACCGGGCGATTTTTGAAAAAAATATAATTCGTTTTAAAGGAACGGCCGTTAAAGATTCTTTAATTATCATCCAATCTCCTATTAAGGATTTAGTTGTCAAAAATACCCAGGGGAAATTTGATTTAGAATTCCCTTTGGCGTTGGGTGAGAATTCCATTAAGATTGCAGTTTATCCTAAAGAGAAACAATTCAGGCCACAAGAGAAATTTATTAAAGTTTATTATATTGATAGCGAATTATGATTAAATACATAAAAAATTGTTTCATTGTTTCATTGTTATATTGTTTATTGGCAAGTTCTATTGTTATGGCGCAGACACCTTCAAAAATGGCGTCTTCAACACCAACAGTGGTTGATAATGATATTCAACAGTTAAAAGATAAAATTGCCAATAAAGTTTCGGAAATTAGAAAGCTAAATAATAAAGCTGTCTCCGGTTTTGTCTTAAATATAGATGGAAACGGAATGAAGATAGATAATAATGGAGAGACCAACCAAGTGAAGTTTGATGATACGTTGACTAAAGCTTTTAGGGTGCTCGGGACAACAAAAAAAGAAATTAAAACAAGTGATATTGTAAAAAAAGACTATGTCATTGTAAGCGGAGTTGTGACAGACAACATTGTCACGGCTAATGTAGTTTTGATTGACGAAAATTTTCTGGTCGACTCGGGAAAGATCACCGAGATTGACAAAGAAAATTATAATATTAAAGTATTAGCCAGTGATAAAAATACCTACAGTTTGGACATAGAAACATCAACAAAACAGTTTATGGTTAATATCAAAACTTTATTAAACGAGGTGATTGGTTTTACTAAATTAAAAGAGGGTGACACGGTTCATTTTGTTGTTAAAAAAACGGGAGAGGAAAAAAATAATAATTATTCGGCCTATAAAATATTAGTGATACCACAGGAGTATTTCATTAAATAGACGATAGAAAATAGAGAGTAGAGGATAGGGGTAGACGGTAGAAGCTGGAAGATTGAATTTCTATCTTCGATCCTCAATCTTCTACACCTACTTTCTATCATCTATTATCAATCGTCTAAAACAAACTATGTTCAATATATTTAAATCCTTTTTTGACTATAACCAGAAAGAAATCAATCGGTTACAAAAAAAGGTTGAGGAAATAAATTTGCTGGAAGATAAAGTGCGTAATCTTAAAGATGGCGACTTTATCAATGAAACAAAAAAACTTCAAAAAATTGTTAGGGCCGATGAAAATAAAATTGAAGAAATTTTACCTTGGGCTTTTGCCTTATCGAGAGAGGCAGCTCGACGAACTTTGGGACAACGTCATTTTGATGTCCAATTGATTGCAGCCATTGCCCTTCATGAAGGCAAAATTGCCGAACAAAAAACCGGAGAAGGAAAAACTTTATCTTCAGTTCCCGCCCTGTATTTGAATTCACTTTCCGGACAGGGAGTCCATTTAGTCACCGTCAATGATTATCTCGCCCGACGTGACTGCGGATGGATGGGGACGATATTTAATTTTTTAGGACTAACAACGGCAGCGATGATCTCTGACCGATCATACATATTTGATATAAAACATAACGATAAAGATGCCGTTGATTGGCGTCTACAACATCTTAAACCGGTACTCCGAAAAGAAGCATATTTGGCTGATATAACCTACGGAATAAACAGTGAGTTCGGATTTGATTATTTACGAGATAACATGGCGGCAAGTCCAGGAGACACCGTCCAGAGAAAATACCACTTCGCGATTATTGATGAGGCAGATTCGGTCCTTATTGATGAAGCCCGGACACCCCATATAATTTCGGCTCCAAATGAGGAAGATACTTCGAAATACTATCTTTATCCAAAAATAATTAATCAACTTAAAGAAAAAACAGATTATGTGATTGATGAAAAATTAAGAACCGCAAATCTAACCGATGCCGGAATCAAAAAGATTGAAGGAATATTAAACGTTTCAAATATCTATGAAAAAGATTTTGACACTTTATTTCATGTTGAGGCGGCCCTGAAAGCAAATACGCTTTTTAAATTAGATAAGGATTATATTGTCAAAGACAATGAGGTAGTCATAGTTGATGAATTTACAGGACGACTTCTTCAGGGGCGGAGATTTTCCGAAGGTCTTCATCAGGCGATTGAGGCGAAAGAGGGCGTCACAATACAACGAGAATCAAAAACTTTGGCGACCGTTTCTTTACAGAATTATTTCAGAATGTACAAAAAATTAGCCGGAATGACGGGCACGGCAACCACTGAAGCCGAAGAGTTTCACAAAATTTATAACGCAGACGTAATTTCCATTCCCACTCACATGCCGATGAAAAGATTAGATGCGCCGGATATGATCTATAAAACTGAAAAAGGAAAATTTGATGCCGTTGTCGAAGAAATTGCCAACAATTTTAAAAAGGGCCGGCCAATCTTGGTTGGGACAACTTCAATTGAAAAGAACGAATATTTGTCTTCGTTACTGAAAAATAAAGGAGTCCCTCATCAACTGTTAAACGCAAAAAATCATGAACAGGAGGCAAAGATTATTGCCAGTGCCGGAGAACGCGGAGCGGTCACAGTAGCAACCAATATGGCAGGAAGAGGAGTGGATATTGTGTTAGGAGGAGCACCTCCAAGTAATATCAAAGATCAAAGTTCGAAGATTAAAAATGAAGAAATAAATAAATGGCAGAAAAAACACGATGAGGTTGTTGGGTTGGGCGGGTTATACGTTCTTGGAACGGAAAAACACGAGTCACGGAGAATTGATAATCAGCTACGGGGTCGGTCGGGTCGTCAGGGCGATCCTGGAGAGTCAAGATTCTTCGTTTCACTTGAGGATGATTTGATGAGAATTTTTGGCGGTGAACAAATTTCAAAGATGATGACTTTCTTAAATTTTCCCGAAGATCAACCACTGACTCATTCGATGGTCAGCAAGGCAATAGAACAAGCCCAAGTTAAGGTTGAGGGATTCAATTTTGATATCCGGAAACACTTGGTTGATTTTGATGATGTTTTAAATAAGCAGAGACAGATTGTCTATGATTTACGAAGGAAAATGCTTTATGGTAGTCAGACAGGCGACGATTTTAAAATCACAATCACCGATATTTTCAAAGAGGAAATCTCCGTTTTAGTAAATAATTACATGATCAATATTGATCAACTATCGGATGAGGATAAAACAAAATTAATTCAAGAGCTAAATATGATCGTTCCCTTCGAAGAAAAAGAATTGACAAAGATGATTGAATCAAAAAATCAGGAAAAGATAATAATATTTTTAAACCAAATCGTTGACTCTCAATTTGATAAGAGAGAGAAAAAATTTGGTAAAGAAATTTGGGCCGACGTTGTCCGTACCGTGGTTCTTTCAACCATTGATAAATTCTGGATGGATCACTTGACGGCGATTGAGGATTTGCGTGAGGGAATAAATTTACGAGGATATGGCCAGCTTGATCCGTTGGTCGAATACAAAAACGAAGCGTATTCGATGTTTGAAAAATTAATCGGCAATATTAATTTTGAGGTGACCAGACGGTTGTTTAAGATTGAAATTAACATTGGGGAAAATCACGATCATCAACATGTTCATACACACGAACAACCAAAAATGATTCTCCAATCCGCCTCGGCCATCGATCCGTTCAAAACAAATAACCAAGCACTAAGCACTAATAACCAAACAAATTCAAATATTCAAGCTCCAATCACCAAACCTCATGGAAAATTAGGACGCAATGAAAAGTGCTGGTGCGGGAGTGGAAAGAAGTACAAGAAATGCCATTATCCGAACTAATATGAAATCAGATAATTTTAAAGCATTTATTTCAGTTGTTTTGGCGGCAATTTTTGGAGGCGGTATTTCTGTCTTTGCAAAAATTGGGATGAAACAAATCCCTCCTTTTTCTTTTACTTTTTTTAGATTTTTTATTGCTTCACTTTGTATGCTACCTTTTGTTTTAAAAGAAAAACAAAAGATAGACAAAAAATTATTGAAAGTAGTTTTTCTTTCTTTGTTGGCAACAGCTAATGTCACCCTTTTTGCTTTTGGAGTTAGACTAACAACTGCAACAGTTTCTCAGATGTTATATGCAGTGGTACCAGTGATTGCAGTAGTTTTTTCATATTTTTTATTAAAAGAAAAACTAAATTCACGAAAAATTGTTGGTATATTTTTAGGCCTTGCCGGTGTATTAACTTTGATAATATTACCTGTTTTGGGCAAAGCGACAGGTTTTAGTGGGAATTTTTTAGGAAATATAATCGTACTAACAGCAGTTACTTGTTTCACGATTTATACCGTATTATCAAAAAAATTTCACAAATATTATTCACCTTTGACTTTGACTTTTATTTTTAGCTTAACAACAACAATCGTTTTAAGTCCGTTATTTTTAAAAGATTATTTTGTAAATCCATTTTGGTTATACCAACTAAACTCAGCCTCAATTTTTTCGGCTTTTTTTGTGGGAATTTTTGGAGGGGCTGGTTACTATCTTTTATATCAATATGCGATTAAACACGGTTCGCCGGTTATTGCCTCTATGACTATGTATTTACAACCAACAGCGACTTTTTTATGGGCGTTTTTTTTATTATCAGAAAGATTAACTTCGGGATTAATAATAGGAGGAATATTAGCAATTGGCGGTGCTTGGATGGTAACCCGGCAAACTTGACATTAAAATAGCTGTTGTGGTATAGTTTGATTGTTGGCAGTTGTTATATTACTATGTCAACCGAAGTTTTGGAAAGCACAGCCGGATTGGAAACAGAATGGATTTTCAGTTCAATCTTTCTCCTTTTTTTGGCGCCATTTCTTTCGATGCTGAATAAATAGGGTGACAGTGTTAGTTGCATTTACTCCAAATGCCTAAATTATTTGTCTTTGCCTCGGCTTGATTAGCTTTAAATTGCTGACTAAATTTTATGTCAGGTTTAATCGTCATAAGTTTAGCGTATCCATTTTTGATTAAGTATTCATTAACGAATTGATCTCCAACGTAAACATACCGAAGCAAACGGCCGTATTTATCTTTGTCAGAAATATCTTTTATCATAGCTATAGTTTTTCCCTCAACTAATTTTTTGTTTTCCAGATAAGCCTCATTAGCAAAGCACTGTTCCCCGGTTTTTTTTCCTGTCGAATCATGATAAATTTCCGGTGAATTAATCCCAATATATCTGACTTTAATTTTCCCTTCAATTTCAATCGTGTCTCCGTCAATGACACGGGAAACAAGGACGGTTTGTTTTTCACCGAAAAAAATGGTTGGGGTTGGAATTTGTGTTGGAACAATTGATATTTTTTGTAGAGTATTGTTTTTTCCAAAAATCATTTGCCCAATCGCAAAAACTATTAGAAGTAGATAGGTTGTTTGTTTTTTCGTCAGTTTGGTCATTAAAATAGTTTACCATTTAATCATATTTATGTATGTCATCCCCGTGAACTTGCTTGCGCAAGCAAGAACGGGGATCCAGACGTTCTGGATTCCCTCCTTCGAGGGAATGACACAAAAAACAATAACTGGTTTAGCACCTATTGACAAGTAGTAGTAGTTATAATGGTCCCGTAAATTAAGACGATAAATTACGATACACTTAAACTATTATGGGACCAAATATCCGAAAGGTA
>Ga0208373_1002887_pt1 | contig 17917 bp, 16 predicted proteins | sample RifOxyC2_FD_184036 | JGI IMG/M metagenome (GOLD analysis project Ga0208373, IMG submission 184036) | Soil microbial communities from Rifle, Colorado - Rifle Oxygen_injection C2 (SPAdes) | ecosystem: Environmental > Terrestrial > Deep subsurface > Rock core/Sediment | place: Rifle, Colorado... | reverse complement strand
CTCATTGTTAGTAACTCCTGCATTTCCCTAGCCCTCCTTGGATTAAGATTTTAGATATCTCAATTATCCCAAGGAAAGCGGACATTTCTATTGTATTCAATTAGGACATTACTAAAATATTTCTACATGGAGTTGTCGTTTTCTCGCAATAAGACTCATTTTTTGCTAATATGAAAGTTGATATTACCACATAGATTAATTTCACAGATACCTTGGATTATCTATGTCTATCTATGTACAGATCTATGTAGTAATAACTGACTATGACACTCTTTCAATCCCCCGAATGGGAAGAATTTAAACTTGCAACCAGTTGGCAGAAATCGTATAGAGTCGATGGGGTTTTGATCTTGCAAAAAAATCTGCCGATGAAACGGACAATGCTCTACTCGCCGATGGCAAACGGAAGCGTAAAGCTAAAAGTGAAAAGCGAAAAATATATGAGGGATATTAAAAAAATTGCTGAAGAAAACAACTCGATATTCTACCGCCTTGAGATAAATGCCGCCGTACCTCGTCATTCCCGCGAAAGCGGGAATCCAGATGATGGGATTCTGAATCGAGTTCAGAATGACGATACCGGCGGTGGCGCTTATGACTTACGGCTTATGACTTACGGCTTTAAGAAAGCCGTTATGGGAATCCAGCCCGATCAAACTCGAATCATTGATCTTACTAAATCCGAAGGTGAGATTTTAGCGCAGATGAAGCAAAAAGGGAGATATAATATCAAAGTCGCTCAAAAACACGGAGTTACGGTCAAAAAAACTGATGATATCGATGCTTTCTATAAACTTTACAAAGAAATGTCACAAAGGCAAAAAATTAGCTTTAGGGAAAATCATTATTTTAAAGAGTTATTTGACATTTTATCTCGGAAAAAGTATATTGGTGTGTTCATCGCAAGTGTGGGAAATAAGGACCTGGCCGGAGCAGTTGTCACACATTTTGATGATACCGCAACCTATTTATTCGGTGGATCAAGCGATGAGATGAAGAATGCGATGGCACCGTATCTCTTGCATTGGGAGATAATCAAAAATGCCAAAGCAAATGGATATAAGAAATACGATCTGTTCGGAGTCTCACCGGAGGGAGTAGCCAATCATAAATGGGCGGGGGTTACTGCATTTAAAGAGAAATTTGGCGGAGAATATGTCAAGCTTATGGGAAGTTGGGATCTGATTTTCAAGCCGATTGAGTATAAGATATTTAAAATGGCGGAACGATTGAGGAGGTAGTAGGTTGCCCGCCTGCATCCGCCAACAATCAAGTAGTTTGGGCGGAAGCATCTTCGGGCAGGTAGCTTCTTAGCTTGTTAGACCAATTCAATTTCCCTAAGAAGCTAAAAAGCTAACGCCTAAAAAGCTGAATCATGAAACATTTTTTATCAAAATTTTTATCGCAAAACACAAAGAACAAACTTCACAAAGTTGAGGCAAGTTTGGCGGCGGCAAGGCACGGTTATCCGGCGAGAAAAATTAAAGTCATTGGCGTCACCGGCACCAAAGGCAAAACCACCGTTTGCAATATGATCGCTTCCGTTTTGGATGCGGCTGGCATCAAAAATGCAATGGAGACGACTATTAACACCAAAATCGGCGACGTTATCACTCCACACAAAGTTAAGGATAAATGGGTCACCACCCCGCCATCCTCGGTTTTACAAAAATTCCTCGCCACTGCCGTTCGAGAGAAGTGCGAAGTGGCGGTTTTGGAGGTCACCTCGCAAGCCATAGACCAGCACCGCATTCACGGCATTGATTTCGATCTTTTGGTTTATACTAACCTCTCTCACGAACACTTGGAGTATCACGGCACCAAAGAGAACTATCTGAATGCCAAACTCAAAGTTTTCAAAGACAATCCGGAAGCGATTTCCGTTGTGAACGCCGACGATGCTGACTGGAAAAGTTTCCACTCTCAAAGAGCCAAAGAGAAGTTTCTCTACTCGATCAAAAAACCGGTCGAGCATGGTTTGGTCGCAAGAAAAATCTTGACCTCCTCCGCCGATGTTACCTTCACCGCCGCCTTTGATGACGGGCAAGCCACCGTAAAACTTGCAATGCCCGGTATTTTTAATGTACAAAATGCTTTGGCGGCATTCACTGTCGGTATTGCCTTGGGGCTCGAGCCGGATAAAATCAAAGGTGGACTGGAAAATATCAAAGGTGTAACCGGAAGGATGGAAGCAATACGGGTCTCCCGCAAACAAGATTTTACCGTCATCGTCGACTACGCACATAACGCCGATTCCCTAAAAAATGTTTACGAAACCGTAAAAGATGGCCTTTCAAAAACCGATGGGCGGATTATCGCTGTTCTTGGCGCAACCGGAAGACGCGATAAAACTAAACGGCCGATAATGGGTGCCTTGGCCGGCTATTACGCCGACTTGGTAGTTTTCACAAACGAGGACCCCTACGATGAGGATCCGATGTCTATTGTCGAAGAAGTTGCTGAAGGGATATTTAAGGGTGGGAAGAAGAAGCATCAATGGCGTCTAAATAGGAACTATTGGAAGGTGCTCGACCGCGAGCAAGCGATCAAAAAAGCACTAAAAGAAGCTCGCAAAAATGATGTCGTTATTATCACCGGCAAAGGCGCCGAGGAGGTGATGGCAGTCGGGCTTCATGAATTTATCCCCTTCTCCGATCGCAAGATAGTTCGAGCAGAGCTCGAACGATTATTCGGTTAACACCACCACTGATCTTATCCACTGATCGTTGCTGATAGGGAGGGAACATGACTATTGATGATAAGTACGGTCAATCTGCGCTCACAGAAAAGATAATCGGACTTGCTTTTGAGGTCTATAATAATTTCAAATCCGGTTATCCGGAAAAAGTGTATCAAAATGCACTCTGTGCCGAGTTTGATAAAGTGGGGATAAAATATCTCAAAGAAGATTATTGCAAGCTGATCTATAAAGGAAAAAGAGTCGGTGGTTTTTATGCCGATTTGGTTGTTGATAATAAAGTCGTAGTTGAGCTCAAAGCAAGGGGCGAGGTTTATGATAGAGATATCGCTCAAACCCTTGCCTATATGAAAATGAAAAATATCAAAGTAGGTTTAATTTTATTGTACTCAAAAGATCGTGTGAAAATAAAACGCCTTGTTCTCTAGTAACGGGATCAGTATTTATCAGTGGAAAAGATCAGCCTGCCCCTCGAAGCTTCAGCGAAGTGGGGTGGTAGTGTTCTCCTCTTAAATGCTTACTCGATCAGTCTTGATCAGTGGAAAAGATCAGTGGTAGTGTTCTCCTTGATGAACTGCTTGACAAAGTCAATTTTCTGTGCTAATATCTAGCTACCATCCGTAGGATGGAATCTGGCGGCTACTCGCCGCTTTGAGGTGACTGAACCATGGCCGCTGCAACCGCTGATACCTCGACCGCGCCCACGACCACGAAGGGGATGTCAGTTGGGACAGTCGTTCTCATCGGCTTTGTCATCGTTTTCGGCATGATCGTCGTCAAGGACTTCATCTTCTGGACACTGGACGCTCGCTCCATCATCGTCACCGAGCGAGTCAATCGCGGGGGCGAGTTCTCGGTCGACCTCGTCAAGCCCATGGCGAGTCCCGAAAGCTACGAGGTCGGAGAGAGCGTCCGATGCAATCTGATCGCCAGGAAGTCCGAAGCCTGGCGCTTCGGAGAACGATCCTTCGACGTCGAGGCAACCTGCGCCAAAGCCCTGATGGTCGGCCAGGAAGTGCGCATCGATGTCGGCAAGAAGGGTCTGTTCGGCAAGGTCGGCGGATGCTTCGCCCAGCCCGACGGGCAGATCGTCATCGGCATCGACCTCACCCCGACCACCTAGCGGCCCATTGCCGCGAACTGTGCTCCGCCCCCCGCTGTTTGGGGGGCAGGAGCGCACACAATGTGGTATAATGTGATTGGATAATAATAGTGTCATGCTGAACTCGTTTCAGCATCCCATAGAGATTCTGAAATGAATTCAGAATGACATTCCCAGGTTTTTTACGAGTTCTTGAATCGCATCTGCGAGTTCAAGGGCTAGTACGAAAACTACACACCCCTCAAGGAGGGTAGACCCATGGCGCATGCGGAGGCCGTACGGCATCACCACGTCAACCCGATGACCGCTGCCCTTATCGCGGTCATCGCCATTCTTCTCATCATCGTCGTTGCGCTGGGAGCCACCTTGTTCCTTCGCCCCGGCACCTCGACTCCATCCGCCGCACCGACCACCCCGGCCGTAGTGCCGGTCGTCGCTGTCGCTTCGGAGTCTGCTCCCGGCTCTTCGGCACGCGATTGCGCCGAGGATAAGGGCTGGGACAATGACGGAGTGACTTGGCATGTCGCGTCAGTCCCCGTCCCTGACGATGTGAGGATCACGAACGCCAGATGGAGCGTTCAGAACGAGAAGCTCTGTTTGGCTTTCGACGTCGTTAACGAGAGCGACCGTCCGCTGACCCTCACGACCTTCGACGTCATGCTAAACGGAAACGGAAGATACTGGCTTCCACGCCAAGAGATCTCCGTCCCGCTCATCCCGGACGAACGAGCTTCTGTCGAGAAAACCCTCGATGCCGAGGGCGACATCTCCCAGATCCGTATTACTCCCGGCTCATTCCAGAGCTAGCCTCGCCACTTCGGCAGGCGAATCGCGGCCGCCTTCACCCTACGGGGAGAAGGCGGTCTTGCGTTTTGTTCGATTCGTACTTTCGTAATTTCGTCTAGATTCGTAATTCCGTAGGGGACCATGGGGGATTGCTCACTCGTCATTCCCGTGAAGACGGGAATCTACTATTAGTGGATCCCCGGATCTGGCTACGCCGTCCGAGGATGACGGAGGACGCGATCAATCACGGCTATGGCCATTGACTTTGTTCTCATTCCTTGATACAATAGTTTAATTGCGTTTTTCCAGCCATTCGTAATTTCGTTAAATTAGTAATTCGGTAGGGGTTTAATGAAGATTAAACTAAAAAATTTAACCGACAAAAATACAAAAGTTCCGGTGAACTCTGATTCGCATCGTATAGATCAAATTAAAAGCGAGATCTCTCTTTGCGCTACCCAAGTAGAAACCTGCGAAGTCGAAGTTCTGGATATGTGGGCGGATATGCCGGAATGCTAACACTAATAAATTGTACTATTACCACCACAGATTTTCACCACCGATTAGCACAGATCGGCTTTTTTGATTTTATATAGATCTATAACTATCTGTGATTATCTGTGGCACAGATCCGTGGTGGTAATGCTACCCATATCTGTGTTGTGTTATAATGCGACATATGAAGAATCTTTTTAAGCTCAAAAGGGAATTCTTGGAACACTGCGAGATCGAGAAAGGGCAATCTATTTTGACTGTTGAAAACTACGGCCGCTACCTCGATCGGTTTTTGGAGTGGTTAAAAAACCGGCAACCGGTGACCGTTGACCGTCAACCGAAAGAAGCTTTTGAAGCTCATGAAACTACGAAGCCCCGCCCAACGGGCGAGGTCTCGCCTGAAAGGCGGATAATAAGCTACTCCCTAAAACCTAGCGACATTGACGAGGAATCCATCCGCCATTATCGGCTCTACATCAACCGTCTTGGAAATGATAAAGGAGCGGGGCTCTCTGTCGCAACCCAAAACCACCATATTCTTTCGCTTAGAGCGTTTTTGCGCTATCTTGCTCTGCGCGGAGTCAAAACCATCTCTCCGGAGAAATTAACATTGGCAAAAACGGGTGATAGACAAGTAACATTTTTGACACCGGAAGAATATAAAAAAATACTTGAGGCGCCCGATATCAAAGAAATCGCCGGACTTAGGGACAAGGCGATTCTCGAGATGCTTTTTTCTACGGGGCTAAGGGTTTCGGAGTTGACAGCGCTTGATGTCGGACAACTGAACTTTAAGACCGATGAGATTTCGATTCTGGGCAAAGGCAAAAAACTTCGGGTGGTTTTTCTCTCCGACGCCGCCAAACAAGCCCTGATGCAATACCTATTCGCCAGATTTACACTTGAGGGAAAAGACACGGATTGGAAGGAAAATAATGGGATTCTGAATCAAGTTCAGAATGACACATCTAAGAAGCTAAGAAGCTATAACCTAAAACCTGATGAGCGTGAGCCTTTATTCATCTCCTCCCGCAAAAGACGCCTAAACTCACGGGGCGTCGAGCGGGCCGTCGAAAAATATCGCAAACTCGCCGGTATCAGCAAACCGGTCTCTCCCCACACTCTGCGCCATACTTTCGCAACCGATCTTTTAATCAATGGCGCCGACATCCGAAGCGTCCAATCGCTCTTGGGGCACTCCAACATTTCTACAACTCAAGTCTACACCCACGTCACCGACCAGCATCTGCGAGAGGTGCATAAGCAGTTTCACGGCAAAAGCCGTGAAGAATTAACCTAATTTCTAATTGACCTAATTGACCTAATCAAACCCCAATGAAACAATCATCAAATCCCCAATTGGGACTTTTTTGTATTGGGGCTTGGGCATTGATTAGGGCAATTAGAATAATTAGAAGTAATTAGAGCAATTTTCTGATATGATGTGCTCATGTTTGCCGACTTTTTAGACAAAATCCGTACCTACGATTTCGCGGTTTATAAATTTTTCTATAAAGATACCTCTGCCGATCCCAATCTCGAGTATTTTTACTATTTCTTCGCTCGTTATGGGATTCTGATTCCTTTTTTCGCATTTATTTACCTAATCTGGACAAAAAAGATCAACGCCCTAATCTGTTCCTTTTTAGCGATGTTCTTCGGAGGATTAGTCGATTTACTGATTTATTTGGCATGGAAACGACCGCGTCCCTATGTCACACATGCCAGTATCGCTTCCGATATTAATGTTAGCAAGTTAAATGTCGACAGCGCCTCCTTCCCTTCCAGCCACACCTATATCGCTTTCGCCATCGCTACTTCAATCTTTCTTTATGGTCATAAAAAGCTCGGGGCTCTCTTGTTCTTGGTCGCAATCGGAGTTGCTATCGGTCGTATCGGCACCGGCCTCCACTATCCTTCGGATGTTATCGCTGGTGCATTTTTGGGTATCGCTTCGGGAATCGTCGCTTATCTTGTTGTCCATAAAGCAGAGAAGAGCTGGGGGTAGCTGAATAAAAGGTAGAAACCACACAGATTTTTCCCGCAGAAATTTCGCGGATAAAAACCAAAAGGCATTATTAGAACAAAGACGGTATCAAAATAAAAAGGGTGATAAATTCAGCGCTGAATCAGCGGGATCAATCTGCGTAGTTTCTACAGATTATACGCGCCTACCGAAGATAATACGTACTTTAGTGAAGGGATGCGATGGAGTACTTACAATCATTAGCGCTAGGAACGATCCAGGGCATAACGGAATTCCTGCCGATTTCCTCGTCGGGACATTTGGTTTTGACCCCTTACATTTTCGGTTGGGACTACCGAGGACTCTCTTTTGATGTCGCCCTCCACCTGGGCACACTTTTGGCAATAGTGATCTATTTTTGGAATGATATCGTTATAATTGTCAAAAATAGCCGTCATTCCAAACTGGATTTGGAATCCAGAAACGATGGGATCCTGAATCAAGTTCAGGATGACAACCCTAAAACTAGCAACTCGCAACTAGCAACTAGCAACTTTCCAACGAATTTTCTCTGGCAAATCCTTGTCGCTACTATTCCCGCAATTATTGTTGGCTATTTTCTTTCCGATATTGTCGATAAATACCTTCACTCACCCCTTCTGATCGCCTTGAACCTTGCCATCTTCGGCCTCCTCCTCTGGCTCTCCGATCGATATGCTCGGAAAAGCTATCAGCTATCAGCTATCAGCTATCAGCTTACTTTCGTGATTGGTCTCTTTCAAGCCATCGCTCTTATGCCCGGAGTTTCGCGCTCCGGTATTACAATGACGGCCGGAAGGTTTTTGGGATTTTCCAAAGAGAACTCCGCACGCCTTTCATTTATTATCGGCATTCCCGCAACTGCCGGCGCCTTTGCCTACGAGGCGTTAAAGTTGACTCGCGGTGATATTAATCTCGCTAACCTGCTCGCCGTCGCAGTTACAACTTTGGTCGGTTTTTTCGCAATCAAATATCTGCTACAATATCTTAGGAGGGGAAGTTTTGCGGTGTTTGCGGTTTACAGGATACTGCTGGCTTTGGTCGTGGCATTGTTATATTTCTTAAGTTAATCGATATTCAGCCACGACACTGTCATTCCCGCGAAGGCGGGAATCCACTAATAGTTGCTGATCCGCCATATGATCTTCTCCAAAAAGAAAAAAAACAATTTTATTAAAAAGAACAAAATCCTCCTCTTGGCGCTTGCGGGAATCGTCATCTTAATATCAGTTTCCTTCCCTGTAAGATCGGTATTGAGTAAAAAATATATAGAATCTGGCGACAAATATCTAATCCAAAAAAAATACATATCCGCAGTGGTCGAGTACAAAAAAGCCAAGTTTCTTCGAGACAAAGATAATGTCGAGGAGAAAATTACCTTAACAACCGAATCCCAAAAAGACATACTTCTGCTTGAGCCGTTTATCAGAGAGAAAAATGATATTTCAACCATGGAGCTTCTGGCTCAAGCGAAAAAAGTGCGAGGAAGCGCCTACGATTCCGTATCATATGCCAAGAGTCTGCTCGAGCAAGGCGAGCCACAAATCGCTATTGTCGCCGTCAATATCGCCCTTGAGATGAACAAAAACTACCGCGACGCCTGGCTCTATAAAGGCATAAGCCACTTGGAGGGCTTAAAAAAGCTCGAGCTTTCGGCGGAGAATCGCCGGTATCACATCGACGAAGCCAAGTCGGCGTTAAACCAAGCCAAACAATTAGATCCTACCTACCAGCCGACCCTCGATTATATCGACGAGACTAATAAATGGTAGCATAACCACCACGGAACTGTGCCACGGAAGATCACGGAAAAAATGCCAGAGATCAGAAACAAAAACTTCCCAGAATCAGAATTGACAGAGAAAATAATCGGTTGCGCATTTGAGGTCTATAAAAGATTGGGGCACGGAATACCAGAAAAGATATACCAAAATGCCTTTGCGGAAATGCTGTCAGAGAATAATTTAAATTTTAGACGAGAAAAATATGGAAAAATCAAATTCCACGATAAGATTGTTGGTAGATATTTCCTAGATTTCTTTGTGGAGAATAAGGTAGCAGTGGAGCTGAAAGCGAGAAATGATATATTCAGAAATGATGTTAACCAATTGCTCGGATACATGAAGTCAGAAGATGTAAAATTGGGACTGCTAATTGTCTTCACCCGCGATGGCGCAAGAGTTAAACGTTTAATAAATTGATTCTGTGTAATTCCGTGGCGACTTTCTGTGATGGTAGTGGTAATAGTACAAATTCTTGATTGTGCAACTTTCTGTGTGTTTCCGTGGCACAGTTCCGTGGTGGTAATAAGTCAAGTTATCTGTGGGAGGGGCGATGATTAGCAAAACTTGGTCCCGATCGTTGATCTTCTTTTTCGCGTTGCTTTTCACCCTGCAACCACTTTTTTCTTTCCCTAAAATCCCGATCGTTAAAGCCTCTCCCCCAACACCTACTAGCGGCTGCTCTATCATCTACAATGCTGATCGAACACGTCGCCAAATAAAATGTTCATTTAGCGGCCAAGAGCTACTTTTCGATTACTTCGCTAGCTATAAATGGAAAGGGTATTTCGAATATCTAAGTAACGATATACGAAATTATTGGTCTTTGCGGGGTTTAACCAGTAGCGGTTTCAAAGATTATGCGTTGCTAACAAATGAAGATAATTCACTAATAACCGACGTCGGGATCAACACAAGCAAGGATGAGGCAGATTCAGTATGCATCATCAATCCGATGTACGAATGTCTCAATCTCGATGATGTCAGCATTGACGCCAGTGCAATTGACGTGAGATTTGTTGGCGTTAAAGACGGTTTCAGCGATGGCTGGGCAGAGACAATTGATGGGAAAAGGAATTTTTTAAAGCTCTCTGAAAGTGCCGAGGACTCACTCGGATCTCTGAAACCTATGTACGACTCTCTGGGAATACTAGTTGATCTGGTGGGCGAACTAAGATCACTAAAAGTAGGAGCATTTGCGAGACCCGACCCTAGCGCGGAGACGTTGGCACAGTGTGGCTCCAAACACATACCACCGATCAGCTCAAATCCGGGTGGGACGCAAGCGCTAATATTTTCAATGAGAGACGAAATGGTCGAGAGCCTAAAAGCATTAAGTTTTGGTACTAGCGACACCGACGGAGAGGGAAAAAGGCAGGAGGCTATTAAAATTGTTGAAGAAATTTTTGGTGATTGGGAAAACGCGTTATCGAATGATCGCGACAAACAACTATATGAAATGTTTTATGCCAAAAAACTAAATGCTACCTATCCCGATGTGCCTATTGACGAAAATACCATGATAAAGTTTCGCGATCTGGTAACAAAGGTCGGCGGCCATCCAGAAATCGGTTTTGATGCAAGGGATAGTCTTGGCTTGCTTGGAAACGCTTTCGATAGCGCAGGTAGCGGTAATGTTGCGCTTGGCGTAGCGATTGCGAATCCATTTCTCGGTGCCATAACTGGTGGACTCGCCATAGGAGACTGGATCACAAGACTCCAAAATAAAAGCGAATTGAAAACTCTCTTGAAAGAAGAAATTGAGGTCATAGTCGCATATAAGTACATTAAAATGAACCTTTTATACAACCAGTGTGCTCTCGGGGTTGGGGATACCAATTTCGCGATTTTCAATCAAAAATATCTCGATCAAATAGAGCAATTACTAAAAAGCACAGAAAATATAGCGGACCCGTATGCCGGTACTGATGACAAAACAGTCTGCGACGATGTCAAAGGTAACTGGATAATGGCTATGCTCGGGCAAGCGTTTTGCGGTCTGGCAATGATCTTTAAACAATGGGCGGATCAGGCGTACAATTTTGCATTGGGCCTTATGAATGAATCACTTGGGTTGGATACATATATTAACGATTCCCAAATCAAGGATACGTCTACTCCTGCATCGGTGTTTTCACCCTCCGGCGGTACTAGCTCTGGCAGTGGAAGCGGAGGAGGAACAACTGGCGGAACGCCGTTCGACACTACAAAGATTTCTAAATATACGCAAGTTGACGCAACCGCACCCGAAGCTACAAAGGAAAAATCAGGTCAAAGTGCGGAGTGCCAAGCCTACGCTACCGGAACATTAGGTATTGACGCCTCTACATTCAAGCAATACAGCAAAGACGAGATCGAGGCGATGATCAGAACCGAAGTCTCCGCTCAATGGGCAAAACTTTCCGAAACAGAAAAACACGGAGCGACCGAGTCCGACGCACAAAACGCGATATTGGCCTATGCCTGCACGGAAGATGCGGCAATGGTCTTTTTCGAACAATCCGGAAGCCGTTATGTCCCAAAACACGATAGCTGTACAGTACAGTTGCTTTCGATAACCGCCGATAAATGGGGGTGCGTAGGATCTCTTTCGTCAGTATGCGGAAGCGGTGCCACTAGCTCAAATAAATGCAACAACCGCAAAGCAATTGCTCTTAACTGGGATGTAAAATATGCAATATTTACGGGGGTAGCTGAACACATTGGCGCTTTTAAATCAGTATCCGGTACCGGGCAGGAGCGTTGGAAAAATGCAATCGTTAGAGTAGCTAATGATGGACGGGGCTTTGCAAGTTTTCAGTCTTGTTGGGACATATATTTCAAGTAATTACAAATGACTAAATCAAGAATTAATCCGGCACATCTGACCTTTTCGATCCTTATCTTATCGATATTATTTTTACTGTTGGCATTCACTCCAAGCCATGCTCAAGCCGCAGAAAAGCTTTATCAAGTTCTGCAAGGGAATGCCGGTCCGGCACAGACAATAAAAGAGGTTTGGAGCGGGCTTATCAGCTTTATGAACTATGCCGCTATTGGCGTCCTTATTTTTATCGCTTTTGCTAATATTTTACGAATCAATATTAACACTTATGGTATCAAGAAGTTTTTGCCGACTCTCGTTTTAGCATTGATCCTCGCCAACTTTAGTTATTTCATTTGCAGAATCTTTATCGACCTTTCCAATATCGTTATGGATGCACTCGTCAACGGTCCCGGTGGAGTTGGGATAAATGTCGGGACAAAAGATTTCGGCATCGCCGGCGCGTTCAATTTCGACGCAACGACAATGCAAAATGAACTCGTGATAAATGGAGCTTTTCAATGGGGGAACTTGTTCAAATTCTTAGTCTATACCCTTCTCGAATTTGCCGGCGTAATAGTAATCCTGATCCTTGCTTTCCTTTTCTTTATTCGCAACTACATTATTTACTTCTTAGTCGCTCTTTCCCCATTGGCATTTCTCGCCACTGTTCTCCCACAAAGCAAAGGAATGTTCAACACTTGGTGGTCAAACTTCTTAAAATGGGTATTTATGCCGGTCGTTTCTCTTTTTTGGCTCTGGGTGGGAACCAAATTCGCGCATACCTTGGGCACGAGTACGACTCTGTTGGGAATCGCTTTCGCTTTCGCCTGTTACTACCTCGCCATCACCACCCCGTTCAAGATGGGTGGTGGGATAATGAATCAATGGAAGGGCTGGAGCGAAAAAATCGGCAAAAAAGCATGGGGAGCAACTGGCGCACAAGCAGTTAAGGGCGGAAAGTGGGTTGTCGGCGGGGGTGCCGCGTCTATGGCACAAGCCCACTATCAATCCAAGGCAAAAACAGCAAAAAATTTCGGGAGGAAAGAAGAGCAGGAAAAATATGAAAGACTTGCTGACTCTGCCGCTGCTTTGAATCCGATGACTTATACAAAAGCAGTTAAGGAAAGGTTAGCATTCGGCTCCGCCCAAAGAGAAAAAGCTATTACCAAATCCGGTTTGTATAATAAGATCGTTGGAGGAGCAAAACAAATAGATGTCATGAAAGAGATAACTGCCTCCGACTGGAAAGACGCCTCAGAATTTGAGGCTGGCGAAGGGGCAGGCCAGCTGATGAAAGCATTGCAAGGTTCGACTAAACAAAATGTCAAAGATATTATGTCCCAGCGCCAGAAAGAAGTTGATGCACTAAACGTCGCTCGACAGGCAGTCGGCATGGCGGCCTTTACCCCAGAAGAAGAAAGGACGGCTCTGACTGACAGAACCTTGAGGTGGTTTAGGGTAACAAGCTCGCAAGACATAGAGGATACGCTTGGGGTGGCAAATGATCCCAAGCTAAGCAGAAAAACTCTAGCCGAGGCAACAAATATAGCAGGAGCATGGAGCAGAAAAAGCGCCCGCCAATACCACAAAAATAGAGAGTTGGGGCTAGCAAGCGGGATGTCCTCATCGCTGGTTGGCGAACAAATCAGTCCATTCAACCCCGAGCAAACGACGATGCTGGAGCAAGCGGCGATGGCGGGGGAGGACAATGTTAAAGAGATCGCCAAGCGAGTAGGCGTTGATGAAGGAAATCCGCAACAGCTCGAGGAGCTGCGAGCACACTATGGAAGAATCTCCGAGGCTCTAAACGGCGCTGTCGAGCAAGAGATGGAAGGGATCCGCGAGGAGATTGATGGTAAGCTCGTTGGTGCGCGACATGCGTTTGATCTATCCCGAGGTGGTATGGGACTGGATGCCGTAGAAAGAAATACTACGGAGGGGTTAAGTAAGATCGATGCCGGCGACATTGACGGAGCAAGAGCGGTTGCTACAAAGCTTGGGTTAACAGATATTGAGGGCGATACAAGCGCCAATGAGTTAAAAAAACGCTTTACTGATATACGCGAGGGAGTCGGCTTAGTCGGCCAGAGCGGATTGCAAGCCACAGGCGATTGGGCAAGTTTTGATAAAGCAGTACGAGAAAAACTATCTGGGGGCGAAGGCGCAATGCGCGAACAGGCAAAAGGTTTTGTTGAGGCGAGAATGGCATTCGCAAAGTCGTTGGCTCCACTGACTTCACCCGGGACAACGACTGCTATTACTTCTCTCGATAGCCATATCGAAGCTCTCATTGACGCCATAATACAAAATCACAACGATCTCGCTGGGTCGGTTGCTGAATTAAAAAATTCCGGTAACAATTCAGCAGTCGATGGCATTCACAAGCAAGTAGGTGATTCTCTTAGAGACAACCTCCGTTCCGTTTTCCCGAGTATGCTTGCGGGCGACAGAGCCACCGCCGCAATAGATTCACGGGCTTTCGAACAGGCAATGAGAAGGGTTTACAACGATCCATCAGCGACAAAAGGTTTAACGAGGTCTATTGCCAGTGCAAGTACTACGGCTATTAATCAGACAAAACAGAAAATGATTGTTGACGTCAAAGCACCAGCTGGTGTCACCGCTACCGCTCAAGTCAAGCAACCACCGAGAGCAACTAAGTGAATACTCGACCCGTAGCTGATTTGTATTTAATATAGTGGTCATCTCGACTTCGTGTGTGGTTCCACGACGAGAGATATACAAATTATCGTAATTTATTACATGAGGTAGATTTCTCGCTTCCCACTTCGCGCAATTGCTTCGCGGGATGGCTCGAAATGACAATTACAGGTAAATAAATCATGGTCGAAATCCCAACAACTGAACATGATGGTAATGAAGCAATTGATGATGTTGAAGTTGAAAAAATAGAAGATGTTGAGTCAGCACCCGCTCCGAAAGAAAGCGAAGGAGCCACGGAGGTCGCAAGAAAGGAAAGAGTGGAGACTTCGAAGCGCAGTGATTATGGAGTAATGATCGAGCTATTAGATCTGCTAGTTGTCAATGATCGCAAACCTTACTCGGATGCGGAGCTTAGCGATATGGTCGAGGAAGGGCGCAAAGACATTGAGAATCGATACGGGGAAGATGCGCTTACGCCGGATCGAGTCAAGGGATTACTCGAGATCTTGGGAGCAATTCCGGGAATGCTTGACGAAAAATCATCTGCGGCACTCTCAAAAAATCCGGAGGTGAGAAAAGAAATTACCCATGGTCTCTGCGAACCATTTTTACGCGGACACCTTGAGCCCGGTGAAATTTTATATTTAGTACAAAAAATTGAAGTTAAGCCCATATCGGAAACCACCAGCGAATCAAAATCGATCACCGGATACGAGGGGGTATTCCACTACAAAAACGGCACGGTTATCATATCCGAGGAATCTCTCAACGGGTCTTCGGGCACTAGACCAGATTTTCGCCATCTTTTTAATCACGAAATGGCTCATGGTGTTACCGAAACAACTATCTTTAATCAAGTATCCAGTGAGCAGTTCAATAACGAAATTAACTCTACGGAAGCTCCGGCCTTTTCATCTAAAATGATTGCTGAAACCAGACGAATACTGGATTCTGCCAGCACTCTCGAAAACGCACAGCCGCAACATATATCAACCGTACTAAAATCTCTAAAAACTATTGACACAGATTACGAAGCATTGTCCGCAGATGCGAAAGCGAAAGAGGGGTTCAAAACTCTCGATGAATATCGCAATTTCAGAAGATATATGGCCGCTAAAGAGATCATCACCGACTACTTTGCCGTCTTTCAGCAGTCAGACGGAACTTTGAATGATTTTGTAAGGGTCGTCATAAGTAAATGCTACCAGCCGGCATTCGCCCAGTTTGCCCGCGATACGTTTGGCATCGAGGCGCCGGACAGCAAAATGGCACGGGCAGAAACGCAAAAAAAGATAGAGGAAATAAATACTCAAATAGAATCCAAAGAGTTGACAGCAGAGCAGGTCGCAGAACGATATCCTAAGTTTAAGGAGCTCTCCGACTCTTATGAAATATTTTTTAATGAGATAAAGGCTTTTTTCGAAAACCGAGGCGATATCACAGTTGATAGTGAAGATGACGAATGGATGTACGACAATGTCGGATTCTACGACGGTGGAGGAGGTTTTATGCCCCAAGGACAAGGTCGCGGAAGCTTGGAGCAAAAAGCAGACAGTGGCATAATTCAAGAATCGAAAGCCCTTCTCTCTACATTCGCAGATGAGTTCGGCGGGTCGATGACATCATCCGTTACTGGTTGATTTTACCTTGAAACAATTCTGCGATATAATGTATTCAGACAATCAAGTGGAGGGAATAAAGCCAGAGAATTGGCGGTTTTTATGGTGGCGACCATAAAAACAATTAACCTAATTGCTCCTAATTACACTAATTGACCTAAAATTATTGGGAATTGGCATTTGGGATTTGATTAGAGCAATTAGAACAATTAGAAATTAGGGTAATTTAACTGGGTGGTTATGAGATACAAAGTTCCACAAAATATAGATATGCCGGACAGAATCTTGGGGCCACTCACAATGCTCCAGTTTGTCTATGCTGTCGTTGGCGGAGGAGCGGCCTATGTTTCCTTTATGGCGCTACCCTACCCGCTCTCGTTTGTTGTGGCAATTCTGATCGGTCTTTTAACCCTCGCTATCGTATTCCTCAAGGTCAACGAGCGCCCTTTCACCCATTTCTTGCTCTCGCTGATGCAATTTATCACCGTCCCCAAACAACGCACTTGGCACAAGGGTGATTCCTCCAATATGGAAGTGGAAGTTTACAAGACGCCCCAGAAGAACATGACATCAAATATTCCGCATAAAGATATCGATCCGAAAACATTCGAGGACGTTGCTAGGCGGGTAGACTCACCTGGCGCCGATGTGGCAAATGTTAAAAATTAACCAATTATTTTTATCGCCTTTAAATTCGAATATCGAAGCACGAAATCCGAAACAAATTATAATGACAGAAAAAGACTCAAAATCCAAAACCTATGATTTAGAAGAGAGAACTTTAGAATTTGCCAAAAGAGTGAACGCATATGTAAACAAATTGCCAAAAACGATAACCAATATTGAAAACGGCAAACAACTGACGAGAGCTTCGGGTTCTGTTGGGGCTAATTACATTGAAGCCAATGAAGCCTTAAGCAAAAAAGATTTCCTGATGAGAATAAGAATATCAAGGAAAGAGGTCAAAGAGTCCAGATATTGGTTGCACCTTACCGAACCGAGTAAAGATGAGATCAAAGAGAAAGATTATTTGATAGATGAAGCAACACAACTTATGAATATCTTCGGTTCGATCCTTATAAAATCAAAGTAATTGTTTATGAATTGTGTTTAGTTATTAGAATTTAGATATTGTTTCGGATTTCGATATTCGGATTTCGGATTTATGACTTAGATATCTGCCGTTGGGATTTGATTAGAATAATTAGTGCAATTAGGTTAATTAGAATAATTTATTTATTATGTCCGCAACGTCGACACAAGAAAACATAGCTATTGCCGGAATCAAAGACGGTATCGCCATCCTAAAAAACGGAGAGTACCGCTTGATTTTGTCAGTGGGTGCGGTTAATTTCGACCTTAAGAGCGAACAGGAGCAAAACGCCCTTGTTTTCCAATATCAAAGCTTTCTAAACTCGCTCCACTTCCCGATTCAGATTTGCATTCAATCAAAAAAACTTGATCTTTCGCCCTATTTGAGCAAGGTCAAGGGCTTGGCGCAGAAGCAGAATAATGAGCTTTTGCGAATTCAAACCGAGGATTATGCCGAGTTCGTGGCCCAGCTTATCAATATGGCTAATATAATGAAAAAAACTTTCTACGTGGTGTTGGGTTATGTTCCGATCAATGTCGGTCAAGGTGGAATATTCGGCAAATTGTTTAAGAAATCTGATACTTCTTCGGTTAAAGTCTCCGAGGATGCCTTTTTGGAACATGGTAAGGAGCTGAGGCAACGAGCGGAGAGTATCGCCTCTGGCTTGGCCTCGATGGGACTTCACTGCAAACAACTCACTACTCAAGAAGTTATTGAACTTTTTTACAATGTTTACAATCCTGAAGTCGCCGGCAAGGAGCGGCTTGTCTCGACAGGTGAAGTCTCCTCCTCTTTCGTCGCCTCGGAGAGCGAGAGAGCTCCGGATGGTAAGCCAGTTTCCGACGAAGAAGAAAAAGTGATCGATAAC
>Ga0208373_1002883_pt1 | contig 17921 bp, 15 predicted proteins | sample RifOxyC2_FD_184036 | JGI IMG/M metagenome (GOLD analysis project Ga0208373, IMG submission 184036) | Soil microbial communities from Rifle, Colorado - Rifle Oxygen_injection C2 (SPAdes) | ecosystem: Environmental > Terrestrial > Deep subsurface > Rock core/Sediment | place: Rifle, Colorado... | reverse complement strand
AGAAGACCACGTTTATAAAGGCGCTAGTGAATGGTCTTCGGGCAGGATTCCGCTCCTAAAATCTTAATGGTAAACTATGGAGCTTCATCCTGCAGCCAGTCCCACAAAAAGTCGGGACGGGCAAGCAGGACTGCGCTCCATGCAGATTCATTTGCAGTATGAATCTGCATTTTCTAACGGGATAAAAAAAAATAAAAAAAATAAAAAAACGCTTGACAAACTACAGGTAGTATGTTAAAATCAATTCGGCAGAACAAGTTGTAGTTGGTGACGGCTATTTAGTGCCAATAATTTTAATGTATACAACATATAGTATCTGTGAAAGGTGGGTTATAGGGGTCTCAATGAACGCTATAATCCGAAACTATGTATAATAGGTATATATGAAATGTCCTTTTTGTGGGTGGAATGATTGTGATGTCAGCGATACCCGCCATATAGAAGAGAGTTCAATTATAAAACGAAGAAGGGAATGTATTCGTTGCAAAAAAAGGTTTACCACGTATGAAAGAATAGAAATCCCGCCCCTTACGGTAATTAAAAGCGACGGAAAAAGAGATCCTTTCAATATAGAAAAACTAAAAAGAGGCATAAGAATGGCCTGTGTTAAAAGGCCGATTGCAGAGGATGTTATAGAAAAAATAATCAGTGAGATAGAAATGGAATTGCAGGATTTCATAATGGAAGTTCCGTCAAAAACTATAGGTGAAATGGTGTTGAAGCGATTAAGAAAAATTGATGAAGTGGCGTATGTTAGATTTGCTTCAATTTATAGAAAATTTGATAGTGTTGATACTTTTTTAAAAGAGTTGGAAAAATTAAAAAGAAAAAATAGATTTTAACAATTTTGATTACACGGATTAACAGCAAGATTACACAGATTAGAGCTATTAGTTGAATCTTTGTATTTACCTTAAAGGGATTCTATTAAAAATGATTTTGTTTTAATCAGTGTAATCGGTGTTAAAAATCTGTGTAATCAGGTTCTATGGAGGGTATTGTGGAAAAAGAAGTTTGTGAATCCGGTAGTTGTTCGTTGACACAGGAAAAAATGGATTTTATTAAATCCAACGAAGCACTTAAGACAACAAAACATCATGAGTTTAAGACCGGAATAGGAATAAAAATATTTAGTAAAAAAGAATGTGATATTTGTAAGACAACTATAGAAAAACTCAATATTTTTTTATCAAAATTTTCAAATAAACCTAATATTATTCACTATGATTTTGATACGCTTGACGGTTTAACCGAAGCAGCGGTGAATAGCGCATTTGATGTACCTACTATTTTAATTGAAAAAGATGGCGTTGAAATTAAAAGATGGGGTGGTAATACTCTGTCATTACTGGATAAGGAAATAGAAAATGTTTGTAGCTGATTATATCGAAACATCTCTTTTAGATTGGGAAGGCAAGATATCATGTGTTTTATTTTTATCAGGTTGTAATTTTCGTTGTCCCTGGTGTCAAAACAGAGATCTTGCATTAGGCAAAATTGAAAATAGAATCTCGGTTGTTGATATTATTAAGAAATTTAAAAGTAAAAAAAACTGGATTGACGGATTTGTAATCACGGGCGGCGAACCTACGGTAAATCCTAATCTGAAGAAAATAATTACAGAGATTAAAAATAACGGATTTAAGGTAAAGATTGACACAAATGGTTCAAATCCTGATATAATCAAAAATTTAATTTATGAAGGTATTATTGATTGTGTTGCAATAGATATAAAAACTTCACTGGATAAGAGTAAATATAATAATGCTTGTGGCATAAAAGTAGATTTAGATGCGGTTGAGCGAACAATAGATATGTTATTAAATGTGGATAAATCTGTAGAAGTTATGTTCAGGACAACCCTTGTTTCAGGCATAGTAGATATTGAAGATGTAAAAGAAATAGTTAAGAGAGTAAAAGATAAAAAATATTATATTCAAAAATTTATTTCAAGAAATACCTTAGATGAAAAATATTTAAATATTGAAACTTATAGTGAAGCAAAAATTCAAGAGATAAGAAAGATTGTTGATGAGAAAAATATTAAAAGGGTAGTTGTGGGGTTATAGGGTTATAGGGTTATAGGGTTATAGGGTTATAGGGTTATAGGGTTATAAGATTCTAACTCTAAAAACTTTTTTATGTTGCAAAGGTTTTAAAGCCAGGGAGATATGTTATGAAAAGTTGGTTTAGTTATGTTAAGAAGGAAGATAATAGGCTTGAAGCGTTTGATGAAAGTAAAATCATTGCTTCTGTAACAAGGGCAAGCCGGGAAGGCGGTTCGGAGAATAAGGAGACAATAAACAAAATTGTCAGGGATATATTAAAGATATTGCGAGGCAGTTATCTCCCAGGAGAAACAATAATAACACAAGCAGTAAGTGATGCTATAGAAAAAGCCCTTATAGAAGGTAGATTTGAATCAACATTTCATGCATATCAAAGAAGACGTATTGAAAAAAGCGAAATTCGTAAAAGATTAAAAGTTGCAAAAAGAAAAGAAAAAGCCGATTCAACAGACCTCTCGCTACTTGTTCAGGCAGAAGTTGAAGAAGAGACATCTTTTTGGGATAAGACAAAAATAGCCGATGCTCTTGTAAAAGAGGCAAAAATCTCACATTCTGATGCCAGACAAATTGCATGCAATGTTGAAAAGAGAGTTATATCAGCCGGGGTTAATAAGATAACAACCTCTCTTTTAAGAGAACTGGTAGATAACGAGCTTTTGGTTTTGGGATATTCTTCGAAAATAAAAAAACAGGCATCAATAGGTATTCCTACATATAATTTGGAAGAAATTATATTTTCAAAAGGTAAAGAAAATTCTAATATTGCAGAACATAATCCTGAGGCTATAAATTTAGCGATAGCAGAAATAACTCTCAAACAATATGCACTGAATAATATATTTTCAAGGGATGTCGCTGATGCACATTTGGAAGGACGCATTCACATACATGACTTGGGATATCCTACCAGGGTGTATTGTTCAAGTCATTCACTCGAGTATATTAAAAAATACGGATTACAGTTAGAAAATCTTGAAATAATATCTTCACCTGCAAAACATGCAAGAACTCTTACTGGACATCTCAATACCTTTCTTGCTTCAATGCAGGCATATTATGCAGGAGCCCTTGGTGTTGGTTATTTGAATATATTTTATGCTCCTTATCTTGTAGATTCAAGTTATGAAGAAATGATTCAGGAAGCCCAGTATTTGATTTTCTCGCTTTCACAATCTGCTTTTTCAAGAGGCGGACAGGTTTTATTTCTGGATGCTAATATTCATACGGGTATTCCGGCGTATCTTAAGAATGTGCCTGCAATCGGTCCGGGCGGTAAATATACCGGCAGGACATATGCTGATTATGAAAAACAGGCGCAGATGTTTGCTATGGCGCTGCTTGATGTATGGAGAAAAGGTGATAAATACGGGCATGTATTTGCTTTCCCTAAATGTGATTTACATGTTAATGAGGAATCTTTTTCCGACCCCAGACAAAGAGAAATTCTGGATTATGCTTGCTTGGTTGCATCGGAAAACGGAACTCCATATTTTGTTTTTGACAGGGATGCTGTAACACTGTCGGCATGTTGTCGTCTACGAACCAAGATAACAGACAATTACATGATAGAACATCCGGAATCAATGCGTTTTTGCGGTTTCCAGAATGTTACTATTAATCTTCCTCAGGCTGCTTATCGGGCGGGAAGAGGAAATATTGATAAGTTGTTTGAAGAAATAGCATACGACATGGATTTATCCATTAAGGCACATTTACAGAAAAAGATTTTTATTAAAAAACTTATGGCGGATAAAAATATGCCGCTTTATCAATTGGGAAAACCGGCATTAGATGAAAGACCGTATGTTGATCTTGAAAATTCAACATATATAATGGGTATGTTGGGGCTCAATGAGTGTGTTCAGCATCTTGTGGGCAGACAACTTCATGAAAACGATGAAGTTTTTAAATTAGGTCTGAAAATCGTATCTTATATGTATTTAAGAACCAAGGAATACGAAAAAAAATATAATCTTAGATTTGCTCTTGAAGAAAGTCCTGCTGAATCGGCTGCTAGAAGAATGGCAAAGGTGGATTTACAAAGGTTCCCGCAGGCAAAGGAAGTTATAAAGGGTGATATAAATAAAGATGAATACTATTATACAAATAGTATTCATTTCGCAGCGAATGCTCCAATAGGTTTGATAGATAGGATAATAAAACAGAGTCAATATCATACTTTAATAGAGAGCGGTGCAATAGTACACGCGTTTATAGGTGAAGAAAAACCGCAACCGTCATCTATATTCAATCTTATTGAAAAAACATGGAGAAATACAAAGTGTGCCCAGATAACAATCTCACCCGAGTTCACGGTTTGTAATGATTGCCACAGAATGATTCGCGGAATAAAAAGCGATTGCGCAAGATGCGGTTCCGATAGTGTATACGGGATAACGAGGATTGTCGGATATTATTCAAGAATATCCAATTGGAACAAGTCTAAAAAAGGCGAATTAAAGGATAGACATAAAGGCGAATATAAAGTGGAGGAAAACAATGCAGGTGAAAGTATTACGGTTACAGAAAAACATAAAACTTCCCCAATATCAGCATAATGGCGATTCTTGTGTTGATTTAATAAATGCCGGTGAAGATATTTCAATTAAACCTTTGTCAAGACATCTTATTCCTACAGGTTTGAAGGTTTCTATTCCAGATGGGTATGAACTCCAGGTAAGACCGAGGAGCGGATTAGCAATAAAAAAAGGTATTACAGTATTAAATACGCCGGGAACAATAGATTCAGGTTACAGAGGAGAAATTTGTGTTATTATATATAACAGTTCTAACGAAACAGTTGAAATTAAAACCGGAGAGCGGGTTGCACAAATGGCCCTTTGTAAAGTAGAAAAAATTTCTTGGGAAGAAGTTGATGATTTAGATATAACAGTTAGAAGTGAAGGTGGATTTGGTTCTACTGGTACTCACGGTTAATCCTGAATCACTCACTTTGTTCGGGTTAAGGGTGAATCTCATATAAATATAGTATAGGACAAACCTTTAAAGCCAAAAAGTTCCAATATAATTTATTAATATTGTAGGAGGAAAGTATGCCGTTTTTTATTGGGAGAGATAGGGAAGCAAGAAGGGCGTATGGATTTGACGAGATAGCACTTGTACCTTCAACAAAAACAATTGATATTGAAGATGTAGATGTTACAACGAAAATAGGAAATTATGAATTGAAAGTTCCTATTTTAGCTTCTGCAATGGATGGAGTTGTTGATGTTAATTTTGCAATAGCGTTGGGAAAGCTTGGAGGTCTTGCGGTATTAAACTTGGATGGTGTACAAACTAGGTACGAAAATTCCGAAGAAGCAATCGATAAAATAAGAAAAGCTTGTGAAATAAAGGACAGAAAATCCACTGAAATTATTCAAAAAATTTATGAAGAACCGGTAAAAGAGAAGCTGATTTCAAAAAGAATATCCGAAATAAAAAAAGCAGGTGTCTTAGCTGCTGTTTCAACGATACCTAAAAACGCTGAGAGATATTCAAATATATCTCAGGAAGCGGGTTGCGATGTATTTGTAATACAATCCACGGTTACTTCTGTAAACTTTATATCGAGCAGACAAGAAAAAGTTGATTTAAAGAAAATATGCGGTTCACTTAAAATTCCGGTAATAATAGGTAATACCGTTACATATGCAGCTACACTTGATTTAATGGAAACCGGTTGTGCAGGAATACTTGTAGGTGTTGGACCTGGCGCTGCATGTACAACAAGAGGTGTCTTGGGAATAGGTGTTCCTCAGGTAACCGCGATAGTTGATTGTGCATCTGCACGAGATTTTTATCTCAAAAAAACTGGTAGGTATGTTTCCATAATTGCAGATGGCGGCATGGTTACTGGCGGTGATATATGTAAAGCATTTGCATGCGGTTCGGATGCAGTTATGATAGGTTCCGGTTTTGCACGTTCCGAAGAATCTCCGGGCAAGGGCTATCATTGGGGTATGGCAACAAGTCATAAGAATCTACCGCGAGGAACCGGTATTCATGTTGGATTAACTGGCAAACTGAAAGATATACTCTTAGGACCCGCAAGAACCGATGATGGGACTCAGAATTTAGTTGGTGCGTTACAGACAAGCATGGGTTCGCTTGGGGTAAGAAATGTTAAGGAAATGCAACTTGTGGAGATAGTTATAGCACCCGAAATAAAACACGAAGGTAAAATAATGCAGAAGATGCAGCGTGTCGGAATGGGTAAATAACTCAAGGCAGGTGAGAGCGTATAGAGGATAGGGAATAGAGAATAGTATAAGGTATTTATTCTTGTTACTAACCCCTAATCTCTAATCTCTAACCTCTGAATTTAAATAATGATAATAATACTAGATTTTGGGTCGCAGTATACGCATTTAATAGCACGAAGAATCCGTGAAATGAACGTATTTTCAGAGGTTCTTCCATATAATGCCGATATAGCCGAAATACTTAAAAAGGAACCTTCAGGAATTATTTTATCAGGCGGACCTGCATCAGTAATGTCAAAAAGTGCACCTACATGCGATGATTACATTTTCAAACTTGGAATTCCCATTTTAGGTGTATGCTATGGAATGCAGCTTATTGCAAAGATGTTCGGAGGCGAGGTTGTAAAAGGAAGCTTACGTGAATACGGAAAATCAAAATTATTTATAGATAAAAAAGATATATTTTTTGATAAGACCCCAAAAAATTTCAATGTATGGATGAGTCATTCCGATAGAATAAAAACTCTTCCGAAAGGATTCACTAAAATAGCGCGTTCAGAAAATATCAATTGTGCAGCATTTGCAAATATCGAAAATAAAATTTATGGTGTTCAGTTCCACCCGGAAGTGGTTCATACCGAATTCGGTAAAAATTTGCTTAATAATTTTGTTTTAAAAATTTGCAAAGCAAAAAGGGATTGGGATTTAAAGTCATTTGTAGAAGAGCAGATTGAAGAGATAAGAAAAAAAGTCGGAAATTCCAATGTAATATGCGGAGTCTCTGGTGGAGTTGATTCGTCAATTGCCGCAGTAATAATACATAAAGCGATAGGTAAAAAACTAGTGGCAATTTTTGTTGATAACGGACTTCTAAGAAAAGAAGAGGGTGAAAGGGTAAAACATGTATTTCAAAAAGAATTTAAAATGAATATGCGTTTTGTTGATGCAAAGGATATATTTTTAAAAGAACTTGAAAGTGTGGTTGATCCTGAAAAAAAGAGAAAAATTATAGGAAGAGTCTTTATTGAAGTGTTTGAAAAAGAAGCTAAAAAAATTAAAAATGTAAAATTCTTGGCTCAGGGCACTCTTTATCCGGATGTCATAGAATCGCTGCCCGTAAAGGGTCCATCTGCTACAATAAAATCGCATCATAATGTCGGTGGACTTCCGGAGAAAATGAAACTTTCTCTTATTGAACCGTTGAGATATCTTTTTAAAGATGAAGTTAGAATTATCGGGCACAAATTAAATGTTCCTGACGAGCTTGTTAACAGACAGCCGTTTCCCGGTCCGGGTCTTGCAATAAGGATTATGGGCGAAATAAATGAAGAGAGATTAAATATATTAAAAGAAGCAGACTGGATTTTAATTGATGAAATGAAAAAATCCGGTTATTACTATAAAGTCTGGCAGTCATTTGCGATACTAATTCCTGTTATGGGCGATGAAAGAACTTACGAAAGTGTAATAGCTGTTAGAATCGTTGAGAGTTTGGATGGTATGACAGCCGACTTTACAAAAATGCCGTATGACTTGCTTCAAAAAATATCAACAAGAATCGTGAACGAAGTAAAAGGCGTAAACAGGGTTGTTTATGATATAACATCAAAACCACCCGCAACAATAGAGTGGGAATAAAATAAGGGGAAATTAAATAATGAATAATGGAAACATACCGGTATTTTTAGTTGAAGGGGAAACATTACCTGAGGTTTGGGAAAAGGCGATATTAAAAACATGGAACGAAGGTGCGCAGGTAAAAACGGAATATGATAAACCGGGCGATTCGCCAAGCAGGGATTGCACTATGATAATGGTTTGTCAAAACCCGTTTAAAGAACCAAGAATACACAGGTGTTTCCCGGCAGGACTGGATACTCTTGAGATATACAGGCAGGAAGTTGTTGACGGTATTCATGACCACTGGATAAATCCTGCCGAGCATAAATGGACATATACTTATCACGAAAGGATATTTTCTTATAAAATAGAAGGAAAAGTTATAAATCAGATAAATTATATTATTGATAAACTTTCAAAAACCTCTTATTCACGCCGAGCACAGGCGATAACATGGAACGTGGGGTATGACCCGCAAACATATGATCCACCATGTCTTCAGAGAATATGGTTTAGAATGTTGGAAAATGAGAACAAAGAACTTGTTTTAAATATGAATACAAACTGGCGTTCAAGAGATGGTTACAAAGCAGCATTTATGAATATATTTGCCTTAACTGACTTGCAAAGAATTGTTGCAGACAAAATTTCAAAAAATATAAACAAAAAGGTAATAGTTGGTAGATATACGGATATTGCGGACAGTTTTCATATTTATGGTAGTTATTATAAAGAATTTGAAGGATTTATGAAAACGCTTGAAAAAAGAAGTTTTGAGGAACGGACTTGGGATAGCGAATATGCTGAGCCGATATTTGAAGAAGCTAGAGAAAAACTTAGAAAGGAGACAAAATAATAATGGATGCAAAAAAGATATATAGTGGTAAGGTTCGGGATGTATACAAAGTTGGAGAAGATAAATTGCTTATTGTAGCAACAGACAGGATTTCTTGTTTTGATTTTATACTTCCGACTTTAGTTCCTGATAAAGGTAAGATTTTAACAAAAATTTCAGTTTTCTGGTTCAATTATTTAAAAGATATAATTGAAAATCATTTGATTTCAGCTGACATAAATGAAATATCCAAAATAATTCCTAATGATATTGCGAAAGATTTAGGTGGTCGTTCAATGCTTGTTAAAAAAGGAAAACGTGTTGATATAGAAGTAATTATTCGTGGATATTTGTCAGGAAGCGCCTGGAAAGAGTATCAAAAATCCAGTAGTGTTTGTGGTATTAAATTACCCATGGGATTGAAAGAATCTGAAAAACTTCCGGAAATAATTTTCACACCATCTACGAAAGCTCCGGATGGTGAACATGATATAAATATAACTGAAAAAGAAGCAGAGAAAATTGCAGGTAAAGATATTATTAAGATTATTAAAGAAAAAAGTATTTTAATATATAAAAAAGCATCTGAGTATGCATTATCAAAAGGGATAATAATTGCAGACACTAAGTTTGAATTCGGAATTGTTGATGGTAAAGTAATATTAATAGATGAAATATTCACACCCGATTCTTCAAGGTTCTGGGACAAGGAAAAATATTTGCCCGGCAAATCACAGGAAAATTTTGACAAGCAGTTTGTCCGCGACTATTTAATTTCTATAAACTGGAACAAGCAACCGCCTGTGCCGGAACTCCCGAAAGATATTGTTGATAAAACCAAGGCAAGATACCTTGAAGTTCAGAGGAGATTATGTGAGTAATTACAAGATTTTAATTGAGCATAAAGAAAATGTTTTTGATGCCGAGTCAAAAAGAACTAAAAATGACATTATAGATTTAGGCATTAAAGGTATAAAATCAGTTAAAGTTTTCCAGATATATGAAATTAAGGGTGATATTTTACTACAAGAAATTGAAAAAATATCTAATGATTTATTACTTGACCCGATAACTCAAAATATAATTATAAATCCTGATTCTAAAGATAGTGGTGTTTCAGTTGAGGTATATTATAAAAGTGGTGTTACCGATGCAGTAGCTGATACGGTAAAATTTGGTATTAAAGATATGAATATCAATAAAGAATTGGATGTTCGCACCGGTAAGAAGTATTTATTAAAAGGTAAATTATTATCGCAAAATATAAAAAAAATAGCAGAAAAAATTCTATCAAATACGGTAGTACAGGAATATACAATAGTGGGATAGTGGGATGGTAGGATAGATATGAATAAATGTAGTTATCATTGCACAATCGCGCAAACTTAACGACTCAAGGACTTTATGGTGGAAGTTTCCACCACCGATTCGCCAGATGGCGAATTAGTCGGATTCGATATATATGGTAGATATAAAAACGATTGATATATTGAGCGCAGACGAAGCTCAGCTTCAAGAGATGAGCAGGAAATATCTTTTATCCCTGAATCTTGAAGAAATGTTAGTTGTACAAAAATATTTCAAAGATTTAGGCAAAAATCCGACTGATGTTGAGATTGAAACTATAGCTCAGACCTGGTCGGAACACTGCAAGCATAAAACACTTACAAGTTCTATTGATTTTAATTATACAAAGATTGGCGGCAAGCCGCAAAAAAAGTTTTATAAAAATCTTTTAAAAGATACAATATTTAGAATTACAAAAGAGTTAAATAAAAAATGGTGTATCTCAGTATTTCAGGACAACGCAGGAGTTATAGAGTTTGATGAAAAGAATGCGGTTGCTTTTAAAGTAGAAACACATAATCATCCTTCCGCGATAGAACCATATGGCGGTGCAGGTACCGGTATCGGTGGAGTTATCAGGGATATTTTAGGTGTCGGGCTCGGTGCAAAACCAATAATGAATACCGATGTTTTCTGTTTCGGTCCCGATGATTATCCTCAGAAAAAAGTTCCGAAAGGCGTTTTGCATCCAAAGAGAGTTTTTAAGGGAGTTGTCTCGGGTGTTAGGGATTACGGAAATAGAATGGGAATTCCTACTGCAAATGGTACAATATTATTTGACGATGGTTATGTTTTTAATCCGCTTGTATATTGCGGAACGGTCGGAATTTTACCAAAAGATAAGGCATTTAAAAAAGTTTTACCCGGTGATATAATTTTAGCGGTTGGTGGGAAAACAGGTAGGGATGGTATTCACGGAGCAACGTTTTCTTCGCTTTCTCTTGACGAAAATGTATCATCCACCGTTGTTCAGATTGGGAATCCAATCGTAGAAAAAAAAGTTTTGGATACAATGCTGATTGCAAGAGATAAAAATTTATATAATGCTGTAACCGATTGCGGTGCAGGCGGTTTCTCTTCGGCAATCGGCGAACTCGCAATATTTTCAAACGGTGCAAAAGTGTATCTTGAAAAAGCTCCACTGAAGTATAAAGGGCTTCAGCCCTGGGAAATATGGATTTCGGAAGCACAGGAAAGAATGGTTTTTGCGGTACCAAAAAACAATTTGGAAGAAATTTTAAAAATATTTACTGATGAAGATGTGGAAGCCACTGTTTTAGGCGAATTTAACAACACAGGAAAACTTGAGGTTTTCTATGATAGCAAAATAGTATGTTCTTTGGATATGGAATTTCTCCATGATGGAATACCAAAACGTAATAAAGTTGCGGTCTGGAACGAAAAAAAATCAACTATCAAAAAAATAAAAAGTAAAAATCCTGCAAGTAGATTAAAGGGAATTTTATCATCGCTCAATGTTTGTTCCAAGGAGTGGGTTATACGGCAATACGACCACGAAGTTCAGGCACAAACAGTTATAAAACCCCTGGTTGGAATAAAAAATGACGGACCTTCAGATGCTGCTGTTTTGAAACCTTCATCAGATTCTGAAAAAGGTATTGTGGTCTCAAACGGCGTAAATCTCCACGGGAAAAAAGATGCATATTCAATGGCTGTATCCGCAATAGATGAAGCACTTAGAAATGTGATAGCAGTTGGAGGTAATTTAAAAAAGACGGCGCTTCTTGATAATTTTTGTTGGGGTGCGTTGGATACTCCGGAACAAATGGGTGAAATTGTAATGGCGTGTGAAGCGTGCTATGATATGGGAAAAATTTTCGAGACGCCTTTTATTTCCGGAAAAGACAGTTTGAATAATAAATACAAGTTGGGTTCTAAAACACTCTCAATACCACCGACATTGCTAATTTCGGCAATTTCAGTTATTGATGATATAAAAAAATGTATTACAATGGATTTAAAAAAATCAGGGAATCCTGTTTATATAGTTGGAATAACTAAAGATGAAATATTACCCAAGGTTGACTTTGTAAATGCCAAAAAACAAATGAGTGCCTTGCAAGAAGCAATAGAACAAGAAACTGTAGATTCCTGTCATGACTGTTCAGAAGGCGGAATATCTGTGGCGTGCAGTGAAATGTGTTTTTCCGGCGGGTTAGGTATGGAAATAGACCTGAGAGACGTCCCAGTTGAGAATATAAAATCGGATGAAACAATACTTTTTTCAGAATCAAATAGTAGGTTTATTGTTGAAGTAAAAAAGGAAAAAGAAAATGAATTTAACAAAATTTTAAAAGGTACTAATTTTTCAAAAATTGGTAAAGTTATTATAAACAAAAAATTTATTGTAAATGGGATTAAGAAAAAATCAGTAATTAACTCCGATATATCAGAGTTAAAAAACAGTTGGCAGAAGAGATTAGGTAATTATGATTAAAAAATTTATTTTTGTAACGGGCGGTGTGGTTTCATCTTTAGGAAAAGGTATAACGACAGCATCTATCGGGATGCTTTTAAAGAGCAGGGGATTAAAAGTAAACGTAATGAAGATTGATCCTTACTTGAATATTGATCCCGGCACAATGAGTCCTTATCAGCACGGAGAAGTATTTGTTACAGATGATGGCGCCGAAACGGACCTTGATTTAGGTTACTATGAAAGATTTTTGGATATAAATATGTCCAAATTAAATAATTTTACTGCCGGTCAGATTTACGAATCTGTTTTAAGAAAAGAAAGAAACGGTGATTATCTTGGCAAGACGATACAGGTAATTCCGCATGTTACAAACGAAATAAAATCGCGGATAAAAAAAGTTGGTGAAACAGCAGAAATAACTATAGTAGAATTAGGCGGAACTGTCGGAGATATAGAAGGACTTCCGTTTTTAGAAGCAATAAGACAAATGAAAATAGATATGGGAAGGGAGAATGTATTATATGTGCACTTGACTTTGATTCCCTATATCAAAGCGGCCGGAGAATTAAAAACCAAACCGACACAACAATCAGTTGGAAAACTCAGGGAAATAGGAATAGAGCCGGACATAATAATAGCAAGGTCCGAAAAACCGCTTAACGACGATTTAAAAGGAAAGATATCACTATTCTGTAATGTCACTAAAGATGCTGTAATGGAAGAAGTAGATGTAGGTGCGGGAAATATTTATGCTATACCGCTTATTTTGAAAAATCAGGGATTAGATGAAGTAATACTTAAATATTTAAATGTAACTTCCAGAAAACATGATTTAAAGAAGTGGGAAGATATGGTTAAAAGCAGGAAAAAATATAAGACAATAGTTGAAATTGCAATCACAGGGAAATATACAGGGCTTAAAGATGCATATAAGAGTATATGTGCTGCTTTGATACATTCCGAATATGCAAACAAAACAAATGTAAAAATAAAATATGTTGATGTTGAAAGCAAATCATTGAGCGATGATTTAAAAACAGCGGACGGTATAATTCTTCCAGGTGGTTTTGGTGACCGGGGAATTGAAGGAAAAATAAAAGTAGCAAAATTCGCAAGAGAAAACAATGTCCCGTTTTTAGGAATCTGCCTCGGTATGCAGTGTGTCGTTATTGATTTTGCAAGAAATGTATGTAATTTAAAAAATGCAAATAGTTCTGAGTTTGATAAAAACACTCCATATCCTGTAATAGATTTTTTACCAGGCCAGTGTGATGATACCGAGAAAGGCGGTACGATGCGTTTAGGCAGTTATCCTTGTATTTTAAATAAAAGTTCCATTTCATATAAAGAATACAAGAATGTAAAGATATCGGAAAGACATAGACACAGATATGAATTCAACAATAAGTATAAAAAAACACTTTCGTCAAAAGGTCTTCTAATCGCTGGACAGAACAATGATTTGGTTGAAATAGTCGAAGTAAAAAATCATCCTTGGTTTATAGCTACTCAATTTCATCCTGAATTTAAGTCAAGACCATTAAATCCGCATCCGTTGTTTGCTGGCTTAGTAAGGGAAGCGTTGATTTTTTCAAAGAAAAAATCAAAAGGGAAAAGGTAGCCCGCCACTTCCGCCACTACAACTTTGGCGGACAGGGAACCTTCGGCGGGCAAGCACTACCGCACCATCTCACGATTCTAAAACGTATGAATAAAATCAAAGTAATAGTTTTACGAACTGCGGGTACAAACTGCGATATTGAAACAGCAAACGGATTCAAACTTGCTGGGGCTGAGCCGGAAATTGTTCATATAAACAGATTCCTTAGAAAAGATGAAACTTTTTCTGATTCTAAGATTTTAGCGATTCCAGGTGGTTTTTCGTATGGTGACGATATCTCAGCGGGAAAGGTTTTTGCAAATAAGTTGAAATATAAACTTAAAACTGAAATAACAGAATTTATCAAGAACGGAAGGCTTGTAATTGGAATTTGTAATGGTTTTCAGATACTGGTAAAATCCGGATTCTTTCCGTTTATATCAGATAATCAATCAGTAACACTTACAAATAATGACTCAGGAAGATTTGAATGTAGATGGGTATATTTAAAGACAATGAAAAGTATTGCAAATAAAATATGGACAAAAGAATTGCCTGATATAATTCAACTTCCTGTTGCACATGGTGAAGGAAAGTTTGTTTGTGAAAATGATACATTAGAAAAAATAAAAGAAAAAAAACAAATAGTTTTTAAGTATGTGGATGAAAATGGCGATAAGAGTGGTTTCCCATATAATCCTAACGGCTCAATTGAAGATATTGTAGGAATTACCAATCCGGAAGGAACTATATTCGGTTTAATGCCTCATCCTGAAAGATTTGTAATAAAGCAGCAATATCCTTTTTGGACAAGAAATAAAAACATAGAACCATATGGGTTAATGATATTAAAAAATGCCGTTGACTATGCAAAGGGCAATTTATAAAAAAAACGATTATACAGATTTCTAAAGGTTTGGTTTAATCTGTGCAATCAGAGTTTTTTTGGTTAAAAAAAAATTATGTGTGGAATATTTGGTGTATATAATAATTCGGAATCTGCAAAATTAACATACCTAGGACTGTATGCATTACAGCACCGTGGTCAGGAATCTGCTGGTATAATATCTTCAAACGGAAAAAAGTTTTTTAGTAAGCTCGGAATGGGACAGGTTTCGGAAATATTTAATAAAGATGACTTAAATTATCTTAGAGGGTCTAATTCAATTGGTCATGTCAGGTATTCTACTGCGGGTTCAACATCTTTGCTAAATGCCCAGCCATTATCTATAAAATTTGTTGGGGGTAATCTTGCTATAGCGCATAACGGTAATCTATGTAATGCAAAAAAATTAAGAGACAAATTGGAAAAAGAAGGTTCAATATTTCAAACTTCTTCCGATAGCGAAGTAATACTTCACTTATTAGCAAAATCAAAGAAAAAAAATATAGAAGAAAAAATAGCGGATGCATTGACCAAAGTTGAGGGTGCCTATTCATTATTATTCATATTGGATAAAAAAATAATTGCAGCAAGAGATCCGTATGGTTTTCGGCCGCTTTGTATCGGTAAATTGAAAAAATCATATGTTGTTTCTTCTGAGACCTGTGCATTTGACATAATAAGTGCAGAATATATCAGAGATATTGAACCGGGTGAAATTGTTTCGTTTCATAATGGTAAAATGCGTTCCATAAAATTTTCTCAAAATAAAAAAAGAGCGTATTGCATATTTGAATATATATATTTTGCACGTCCCGATTCCAAGGTTTATGGAAAATCGGTTTACAGCATAAGAAAAAATTTAGGCAAACAACTGGCGAAAGAATCTGATGTTGGTGCTGATTGTGTGATATCAGTTCCTGACTCAGCAAATGTTGCAGCAGTCGGATATGCAGAACAATCAAAAATTCCTTTCCAAATTGGATTCATAAGAAATCACTATATAGGACGAACGTTTATCGAGCCGAAACAGGAGATACGCGATTTCGGAGCAAAAATAAAATATAATCCCGTAACAGAAACTCTAAAAGGGAAAAAAATCGTTGTTATAGATGATTCTATCGTAAGGGGTACAACAAGTAGAAAACTGATAAGAATGTTGAAACATGCAGGGGTGAAGGAAATACATCACAGGATAAGTTCGCCGCCTATTAAATGTCCTTGTTTTTATGGTATAGATACGCCTCAGAAATCCGAATTGATAGCAGCAAATAAGTCAGTTGAAGAAATAAGAAAATATATCGGAGTGAATACGCTTCACTATCTATCAATAGATGGTTTGGTTAAAGCGACCGGAATGAAAAAAGAGGATTTTTGCCTCGCTTGTTTCAATAACTGTTATCCTGAAAAACCCCCAAGGAAAGCAAGCAACGGTAAATCCTGTTAGCCCCGTTAGAGATGCGTTTGTATGTTAAATATATGAAATTAGGAATAAAGGTAAATAAATATCTGAAAATTTTGTCGATAATAAACGGAAGCGATAATAACGATTCCTATCTCTAACGGGGTTGAAGGAAATATGAATATTCTTGTAATAGGTTCGGGCGGCAGAGAACATGCGATAGTATGGAAACTGTCAAAAAGCAGTAAAATGAAGAAAATATACTGCATTCCCGGCAGCGGCGCTATTTCTAAAATTGCGGAATGTGTAAACATCAATATTCTCGATTTTGAAAAAATATCTGATTTTGTCTTAAAGAATAATATTGACCTGACAATAGTGGGTCCTGAACTTCCGCTTTCTGAAGGTATAGTAGATTATTTTGAAAATAAAAAATTGAAAGTTTTCGGTCCGGATAAGAGAGCGGCACAATTAGAATCGAGCAAAGTATTTGCAAAGACATTCATGAATAAGTATAATATTCCGACTGCTTCATTTGAGATATTCGATAATTATGAGGATGCTTTGAAATATTTAGATTCAAATCGATCTGCTGTAATCAAGGCGGATGGTCTTGCTGCGGGAAAAGGCGTTTATGTCTGCGATAATATTGAAGAATCAAAAGACGCAATAAAGAAAATAATGGTCGACAAAATATTCAGTGAAGCAGGTAAAAAAGTTATTATTGAAGAAAAATTGACGGGTGTTGAGGCATCACTCCTTGCTTTTTGTGATGGAAGAAATATATTGCCTCTGATACCAGCTCAAGATCATAAAAGGATATTTGATAATGATAAAGGACCTAATACTGGCGGTATGGGAGCATTTGCTCCTGTGAATATCGTTGATAAAAAAGATTCAGATAAAATATTTAATTGTTTTTTAGAAGGTATTAATAAAGAAAAATTAAATTATAAAGGTATAATTTATGTTGGTGTTATGTTAACTGAAAAAGGACCCAAAATATTAGAATTCAATGTCCGTTTCGGCGATCCTGAAACACAGGCAATACTGCCATTATTGAAAACCGATTTGGTGGACTTATTTCTTGCTACTGTAGATAGAGAATTAGACAAGTGTAAGATTGAATGGCACCAAGGGTATTGTGTATCCGTGGTGTTATCGTCTGGTGGATATCCCGGGAAATATGAGACAGGAAAAGAAATATTCGGTTTAGATGAAGTAAAGGATGCCGTTGTTTTCCACGCAGGAACAAAATTGGAAAATAACAGGTTTGTGACATCCGGTGGAAGAGTGCTAAATGTAAGTGCGATTGATACTACACTGAAGTCATCAATCGCGAAAGTATACGAAAATGTAACAAAAATAAAATTTGAAGGCATGCACTATCGCAAAGACATTGCGATAAAAGGCTTATCTCAATAATTGAATAGTATATATGGCCCGCCAATGAACCATTGGCGAGGCCTTCGGGAGGGAGTATGTCTAGTCCGCTGGTAAGCATTGTAATGGGTAGTGAT
>Ga0208373_1002882_pt1 | contig 17924 bp, 16 predicted proteins | sample RifOxyC2_FD_184036 | JGI IMG/M metagenome (GOLD analysis project Ga0208373, IMG submission 184036) | Soil microbial communities from Rifle, Colorado - Rifle Oxygen_injection C2 (SPAdes) | ecosystem: Environmental > Terrestrial > Deep subsurface > Rock core/Sediment | place: Rifle, Colorado... | reverse complement strand
TGGCCGCCGCTTCGCTGCTCCGCCTGACCCTCCAGGGGGTCATGGAGGCGATGCACCTCCATCATGTGGATCACCACAGCGCCGAAATCGCCTGGCCGGCGCCCCTCGATAAAAAGGCGGCTGCCGTCATGGAGAAGTTCGGCGGCGCCCCCCTTTCCACACGGGAAATCATCGAGAGCGCCATCATGCTCAGCCGGCCTTCGGCCACACCGGAGGCCATCGTCCGACAGTCGCTGCGCCTTGCAATCCTCGGCATCGGCCTCGCCGAAGCGGACCGGAACCCCGAAAATTCCTCCGGTTTCTCGGATTGCCGCGCCGGATACGGCCTGTTAGCCGGGGACGCGATCACGATCGGCATAGCCGGTGCGATCCCCGAGGCCCTGGTCCGGGCCCTCATGGAAGAAACCGCCGGCTCGAAAAATCCCGAAGTGCGCCTGATCTCCCTCGGGGACTGGATCCCCGCCGGAGGCGTCCTGCTCCCGATCGTCTGCACATCCGGCGAAGCGGAGACAACTTTCGCTTCCGGCAGATTCAATCTCCTCCTCGCCGGACATGGGATCGATCCCGGCATTCCGGCCCTCTGCACGAAGCTGAAGGTTCCGCTCGTTTCGAGTGTCGACAACCCCAAAGCGGCAGCAATCATTAAACAGGCCCGCGCAGCCTTCGACCGCCGGACACCTGCTTCCTTCACCCCCGATGCGACCCTGATCGGAAAAGGAAGATTGAGCCTCGGCGCCGTCGATGTAGAAACCGCCCTTCAGGACGGCCAATCGTCGAAGATCGCCCTGCTCGGCGGGGCGGACACCCTGCTGCAGTCGCTCGGCCACCTTCCCGTGGAACTGGCCAAGGCGCTTCGCGGCGAAAATCACGCGGTCGCCTCCTGGGGCGACGCCGCCCTCTGGATGGTCAAAGCGGACCTGCCCGTTGGCATACTCGAAGCCAACGAAGGCCCCCTGACCGCGGTTCGGGTCCTGGCTGCCAAGGGAAAGCTCTCGACCCTCAAGGGGATCTGCTTTACCGGCCTCAAAGACTGCCGGGAGTTGGCCTTCGCACTGGGGCTTGCCGCGCTCGGCCTGAAGGTTTCGGTCGCCGTACCTCTACCCCTCTGGGGAAGCGAAAAGGTCTGCACGACGCTTCGAGAAAATCTGGCAGCCGCGGGCGGCCATTTGACGCACTTCGACCACCCGGCCAAGGCCGATGAGATCCTCAACTGGTTCCTCAGGTCGTAGAAAGCCCGGGAGGGTCATGTTTTTAAGGAGCAGCAGTATGGATTGCATAATAGTCGGCGGCGGCGGCGCAGGTTTTCAAGCCGCCGCCACCTGCCGGTCCGTATGGCCGGATCGGACCGTGACGCTGATCGACGCTGAAAACGAGTGCGGTTATTACCGGACGCTTCTGCCCCAGTTCATGGTCGGGGCGCTTCCGGAGGAAAGGCTCTTTATCCCGTGCAGAACGGATGATCCGCTCCTGAGGGTCAGGACCGGCGTCCGGGTAAAAACACTGGATCGCAAGGGTAATCGCCTGACGCTCGATAACGGGGAGACGCTTATCTACGACCGCCTGATCCTCGCCCACGGCGGAGCCCCCTACCTGCCCGGCATCCTCGCGGGTCCGCCCTGCGAAGGGGTCTTTCCCGTCCGCGATCTGACGACGGCGAGGGCGACGCGGGCATGGCTTGCCGGGCACCGGCAGGTGATCGTCTTCGGCGGCTCCCTGGTCGGGGTCAAGACGGCGGTTCATCTCAAAGCGGCAGGATTCGAGGTTTCACTGGTCGTCAGGCGGGGGCATATTCTGCTCCGCGCCCTTTCGCCCGAAGCGGCCCGGGTTGTCGAGACGCACCTGGTAAAGATGGGGATCAGTCTTTTTGTCAACTCGCCGCTGGAGGAACTCCGTGTCGAACAGGGGGCGATCACCGCCCTCAAGGCGGGCGGGAAATGGATTCCCGGCAATACCCTCCTCGTCGCGGCCGGAACCACCCCCGATACCTCTTTTCTGGAGGGGACGGGGCTCCTCACGGACGGCCGGCTCATCGTGTCGCCGACGTTGCAGACAGCCGACCCGCGGATCTTCGCCGCCGGCGATGTGGCCGTCATTGCCCATGCGACCGGAGAGAGGATCAGCCCCAACACCTGGCCCCAGGCCGTTTCCCAGGGGAGACTGGCGGCCGAAAATCTTTATCGAAACCCGCCGCTGCCGCACCGCGACCTGACGCGGGTCAACGCGATGGAACTCCACGGTCTGCCCATGGTCATCCTCGGTCCCCCGGTCGATGGGGCGGAGGTGATCGCTTATGCAAGACCCGAAGAGAGTGTGCGGCGCGAGCTCTTTCTTGTCGGAGGAAAACCGATCGGAGGGGCGCTGATCGGCGACATCTCGGCCGCGGGAACGCTCCATGCCCTGATCGGCGCCGGACGGGAGATCAACACGGGAGACGCCTCGCTGCTCAAGCCGACGGGGAACGTCATCCGGTTTCAGGAACAACCGGGCCGCAAAGCGGTCCTGATTCTTTCATCAAAGAGGGTAAGCAAATGATGATTCATGAGGAACGATGTGTCGGTTGCGGTCGCTGCCAGCCTTACTGTCCCACCGCCGCGATCAGCTACGACGGATTAAAGAGCAGGATCGATCAGGACATCTGCTACGAATGCAGCACCTGTCTGCGCGCCGCGCACTGCCCGGTCGACGCCATCGCGGAATCTCCCAACGTCTACGATTACCCGCGGGCGCTGCGCCGGTATTTCAGCGATCCCAGCGCCACCCACGCGGCCACGGGGATTCAGGGCCGCGGAACCGAAGAATCCAAGACGAACGATGTGACTCTCCGTGTTGGTCCCGGCGAGGTCGGTGTCGCCATAGAGATCGGCCGGCCCACGCTCGGGATGTCGATTCTGGACATCCAGAAGATCACCCGAGCGATCGCGCGCGCCGGCATCCACAAGATCGAGGCGCACAATCCGATTCATTCCATGATCGCCAACGAGGCGACGGGGGATCTCAAACCCGATATGCTCGGGGAACGTGTGCTCTCGGCGATCATCGAGATTAAAGTGAAGCGGGATCAGCTTCGCGACATTCTCCGGACCCTGAAGGAGGTCGCCAAAGAGGTGGACAGCGTCTTCTGCATCGACGCCTGCACCATCGTGAACCCTGGGCTTACGATCCCCGAAGAGGTTTTGGAGAGCATCCGGGCGGAAGGGCTAACCTGGCGGCCAAACACAAAGGTGAACATGGGACTGGGACGGGCTTGGGAATGAGGATGACGGCTTCGGAAAAAGCTCCCTATGCGGCGTTGCGCTGCATCCTTCGTCACTGCGGCGTACGAAACAGTACGCCTCATTCCTCAGGATTTGCGCGCCTTGCCTCCGGACCTTTTTGCGAAGCCGTCCCGATATTGTACTTTTTATCAAACATGGCAAGGATAGAGATATGACGCACAGTTTGCATAGAGAAGGCAGTCTGGAATCGCTGGAGAAGGATTATGTCCTTTTCATTTACCCGGCGAGAGGATTCAATTACAAGGGGAGCGCCCCGAAGGTGCGCCGCATGGTCGAGCTGCTCTATCAGGCGGGCCCGGTCAACATGATCCCGACGTCGCTCCGCCGCAACATGTACAGCGGAGTCAAACCCGAGGAGATCCTGGACAGCATCACCGTGGATGGGACGCGTGTTTACAGTGTCTTCAACGACCGGGAGAAGCTCAAGAAGGCGCTGATCCTGCTTAAAAAGGCGAATGAGGGGATCTCCATCATGGTCAGCGGGATCACCGACCGGGTCCGGGAAATCGCCGCGGAGCTCGGTATCGAACCGCACATGGTCAATCTTTCGCTCGGCATCCACGGCCGTACAGACCGTCTGACGCCCGCCGATATCCGCGAGTTCACGACGATGTGCGGGCACGGCGTCGTCTCACCCCATCTGGTCAAAGACATGATCCGCAGGGTCAAGACGGGCAAGGTCAGCGAGTGGGACGGGAGCGTGCTCCTCGCGGAGCCGTGCGCCTGCGGGATTTACAACCCCTTCCGCTCCTCGGAGCTTCTTAGAGAAAAGGCGCCGCTCTACACGGTGGATCGCTGGTAGCGACGAAAAGAGAAACCGGAGGTCTTCCACGCGATAGAGACCCCCCAGGACAACCCATACTTGTATAAATCAGGAGGCTATTCAAGATGAAGCTATGCTTTAACGCAGGACCGCAACCGATGGAGGAGTACTTTTCCTTTGCGAAGGAAAACGGATTTCCCTGGATGGAACTGAGTTGCAACAACCCGAACAACTTTTTGGACAAGTGGACCCCCGCGCGGATCAGCGGCATCAGAAAGCTCCGTGACCAGGCCGGCGTCAGGTACGGCCTCCATTCGGCGTCGTTCGTCAACGCCGCCGAGATCGAGCCGACCGTCCGCAAAGCCGTTGTGCAGCACCTGATCGATTATGTCGAGCTCGCTCATCAGCTCGAGGCCGAATATATCGTCCTCCATTTCGGCTACCACTTCAGTCTCTTCATGGACCATGTCTTCGAATGCCTGATCAGGACCTATACGCCCGTGGTCGAACTCGCCGAGAAATACCGGCTCCCCATCGGCATCGAGAACATGAACAAGATCCACGAGGAGGCGGAGATCGCCTATCTGGGTGTCACGGTCGAAGAGCTGGCGCGGGTCTTCGATGCGATCCCGTCGAAATACTTCGGGCTCACCCTGGACATCGCCCATGCAAGCCTTCTTGCGGGCGGCCCCGAATCCTTCATCGACGCGTTCGCCGATCGGATCATCAGCGCCCATGTCAGCGACAACGACATGGTCCTCGACCGCCACCTCCCGGTGGGGAACGGGAAGATCGACTTCAAGCGGGTATTCAGGAATCTGATGAAGATCGGATTCAAGGGAACGCTGAACATCGAGCTGCCGAGGTCGAATGAGGACCGGGCGCTGAGCAAGAGAAGGCTGGAACCGATTCTCGATGAGCTGGGCATCCTGAAGGATGCGCTAAAGCCTTAAACCAGGTTGAAAGATGGGGGACAACTGCCGTTATGCGGCGGCCCCCGTTGGATAACCAGGTGCTCAAGGAAAAAGGAAATTGGACCGATGCGACCCCTGATAGGGATCACCTGCGATTACGACTCGGCCGACCCGGCCAAATTCTGGCTGAGGGAGGAATACGCGGCAGCGGTCCTTCACGCGGGGGGGATGCCCGTTCTTCTTGCGCCGTTGGCCGGTTTACACGTCGGGGATGTTGCGGCAAAATGTAACGGGTTCGTCATTACCGGCGGTGATTTCGACATCGAACCGCACCATTATGGAGAATCGCCCCTGCCCGGTCTGGGAAAGCTCAACCCGCGGCGCAGCGGATTCGAACTGGAACTGGTCCACTGGGCGTTCAGGAATGATGCGCCCGTCCTGGGAATCTGCGGGGGGATGCAGGCAATCAATGTGGCTTTCGGCGGGACGCTCTACCAGGATATCTCCACCCAGTTGCCCGGCGCATCGTTGAACCATCGGCAGGGCCGCAGCACCCGGGCCCATGAAGTAAGCATCGAACCCGGCACCCTCCTGGCCGGTCTGCTGCAGAAAACCGCGACCGACACCAACAGTTCCCATCACCAGGGGGTCAAGGAAGTCGCCCCCGGCCTCCGGGCAAGCGGCACAGCCCCGGACGGCATTATAGAAGCGATCGAGAGCAGAGACTCGCGATTCATGCTGGGCGTGCAATGGCACCCCGAATCTCTCTGCGTAATCGACCCGCTCTGGCTCAGGGTATTTGAGGGGTTGGTCGGCGCGGGATAGGGAAATTATGTTTTCACCACCGAAGACCAGGGAGCGAATTTCAACAGCAGCAATATCCCGGGTATGGCGATCAGGACGCAGGCGATAAAAAAACTCTCCCAGCCGAACTGCTTGGCCAGGAAACCTGTCGGCGCCGATGCAACCACCCGGGGAACACCCATCAGCGAGCTCAGCAGGGCGTACTGTGTGGCGGTAAATTTCCTGTTCGTAATGCTGGCCATAAACGCGACATAGGCGGCGGTGCCCATGCCGGCAGTGAGATTCTCAAACGCGATGACACCCGATAATGCCGGCAGGCTGTAGCCGATCCGCGCCAGGACGGCGAAACCCGCAGTGGACACTCCCTGCAGAATACCGAACACCCACAGCGCACGGTTGATGCCCAGGCGCAGCATGAGCACCCCCCCGAGGAAAGCCCCTCCTACTGTGGCCCAGAACCCGAAGAGCTTGACGATGGCGCCGATCTCGGTTTTGGAGAATCCCATCTCCAGGTAAAAGGGGGTGGTCATCGCGCCGGCCATTGTATCGCCGATCTTGTACAGAAGGATGAAGGCCAGCATCAGGATTGCATTTTCCCTGGTGAAGTAATCGATCAAAGGACCCGCCACGGCTTCCCTGAAAGTCTGAGGCGCACCGATCATTGCCGGCTCCGGCGTCAGCAGCGTGGTCACAATGCCCGGGAGCATACAGAGGGCCATGATCAGGTATACCGTCGGAAAGGACGTGTAATCCGACAGGATAAGGCCGCCACCCGAGGCCAGGAGCATCCCGATGCGATATCCGTTCACATAAAGCGACGATCCCAGGCCAAGTTCCTCGTCGGCGAGATCCTCCCGCCGGTAGGCATCTACAACGATGTCCTGGGAAGCGCTGAAAAATGTAACCAGAAACGCCGCAAAGGCCATCATCCAGGGATTGAATCGAGGATTGGCCAAACCGAGTGCGGCAATCGCTATCATCAGCGCAATTTGAGCCATGACAAGCCACCCGCGCCGGCGGCCGAGAAAGCGCGGGATGTAGCGGTCAAAAAAGGGCGCCCAGAGGAATTTAACGGTATAGGGGACCCCCACCAAAGCCATCATGCCGATAACGGTCAGATCCACCTCCTCTTCCTTCATCCATGCCTGGAGGACCGTGATGGTCAGAAGAAGGGGAAGGCCGCACGCGAAGCCCATGACGAAGGACACCAGCATGCGCCTGCTGAAAATCGTTTTCAACGTGGATGTGCCGACGACGGTCCGCATGTGCACCTTCAAGATTGACTTTCCTGTCGCTTCGGGCACAAGAATATATGGGCACGGCGCCGGCATGTCAAGACAAAGAAGAGGAACTCACACACTTGTACTTCATTCGGATAGAATCACAGGATGAAATAACTCAGATTTTTCTTGATTTGAAAAAAGATTTACCTCATAATAATACGCAACTCAGGAGTCGTGCCGATTATAGTTCCAAAAAGGAGAATAAATGGTCGACTGCAAATGCGGATGCGGCGAGGAAGCCAGTAATAAGGACTTTACTGTATGAGTACATTATTTCTTGATGTTTTAGGCAACGGGAAACTCGTCGATGGTTACCAAATTGACGATGCCATCGCTCAGAAATACAATTTGAAACCCGGTACTATATGCCCGTTTACACACTTGCGTGTAGAAATTCTGTCTCCCCGGCAAGTTCGCGAGGTAGAAGAAGCTGAGCGTCAGAAGAAAATCAAACAGAAGAAAAAAGCTCTCGGAAAAGAAAAACAAGAATTTGAATCTCACTTTGCCCAAAAAAAAGAAAAACTTTCTGCTGTTGACGGCAAGATTTCAGGATATGCTGCTGACACAAAACCAACGACAAAGAGTATCAAACACCCTGCCGCGTCTCACGATTTCGCACACAGGAGGGCACGGACAGGCCGGGGCCCGGTGAGGCGGAATCCAATATTTGAAAGGGAGGAAGTGCATATGGCGACAGTAAAGAAGGTTCCGGCAAAATCGGTGAAGGCTGCTGCAAAGGCCCCTGCCAAAACAAAGACCCCCGTGAAGGCTCCGGCAAAAGCGGCGGCGAAACCTGCCAAAGCAAAGGCCAAAGCTGTTGCGAAAGCACCGGCCAAAGCAAAGGCAAAGGCAAAGGCGAAAGCGCCGGCTAAAGCAAAAGCGGTCGCCAAAAAACCAACAGCAAAGAAACCGGCCAAAGCAAAGAAATAATTTTCTGATCCGCCACAGAAATATGTCCGCCGGAAACCGAGACACACTGTCAGGTTTCCGGCGGATAAAACCCATGCGGGTGGGGAAAGGGAAGAGAAAAGGAGAAAATAAACGTCAACCTGCATCGGGAGAAACGGCCTACTTAACAAACAAATCAAAAGTATCTCTTGAAAATTCCCCTGGCTGCAATGATGCCTGAAATTCCCGCTCCTATAATACCACGGCTCTTCCCGGTGCCGTCGCCTGCCACAAAGAGTCCTTTTACATTCGTTTCAAGATCTTCGTTCGTTATAAAGTGTGTATCAAAAAACTTAATCTCCGGTGCATAGAGCAGGGTGGAAGGGTGAAGAATCCCAGGGACTATTTTATCAAGCTTTTTCAGGGACTCCCAGAGATTGTCGATGATACGGGCGGGCAAACCAAGCGCTATATCCCCTGGCGTTGCTTTATATGTTGCCTTACAAAGCCCGAAATGACGAGTCGCACTGTCAAATGTTGAGCTGGAACTTCTTCTCCCCTCCCGGAAGTCCCCCACCCTCTGAACGATCGGCCTCCCTCCCCCCAGCAGAAAGAATTGCTTGGCAATCATGTGCCCGAATTCGGTCGTATCGGAAAAGGGCTCGGTTAAATGGACCGTATTGATTAAGGCAAAATTCGTGTTTTCTGTCTTCCGGTCGGAGAGTGCGTCACCATTCACAAGCTTGAAGTTGTAATATTTCTCTACCCGCACCCGTCCGCCCGGGTTTGTACAGAAGGTCCTGACTCTATCTCTGTGGCGCGCTGTATGGAAAATGAATTTCGGATCGTACACGATATCTGTAACAGCGTCATAATACTTTCTGTTTAATTCAAGGCGGATTCCCACATCTATAGGACCAAAATTATGGCGGACGTGTAATTTTGTAGCTACATCACGAAACCAGTAAGCGCCGCTGCGTCCCGGAGCGGCAAGAACGACTTTCGCGGTATGGCAAACTTCTTTTCGATGATGACTGCAGGAAACATGATATGTGTCGTCATCATGTTTCACTATGGAAGTTACTGCCGTTCCCAGCAAAAATACTGTTTTTTTTAGATGGCTTCTCAAATAATCAACGACCGATTTGCCGTTGTCTGTTCCCCAGTGCCACTGCTCCGGCGCGATGAATTGAGCATTATGCTCTTTGGCAATGTTTCCAAGCGCCTCCATTGTTTTATTGTTCCTATCTACAAAGGTTACCTGCTGACACTTCGGGAAATGGATAAAGACCTGCCTGATTTCTCCCATCAAGCACTGCGCCGAATCACGATCGATTTGAAGTTCATCCAGATCGATTCCGATTCGATAGTCAAAATTCAATTTGCCATCGTTTAGCAATCCACCAGCGGGATACGGGTGTCGATCGATGACAGCAATCCTATCTAATCCTAACCGCTCAAGCTGCATAGCTGCAAACAGACCGGCGGGGCCGGAGCCTATAATCAATACATGATAAGCGTCCATAAACTATTTAAACTCCCGACCGCTCTTGTACCACATGATCTTGAAGTTTAGCTACTCCAAATCAGGGATGTCGCAGTTCACGAAAAAGTCTATCCAAAACCGGGATCAACAACTTCCTCCTTCCAAGGAAGAAGTGAAGTCCCCGCCTCGTGGGCGGGCTTCAATTCCAGGTTGCGCAAAGGTCTCTCAGGTGCTACATTGCAACATATGAGCGCCGAATCAAGATCAACCTCCCTGTCTTTTTACACAGGACGGCTCACGGCATACGTTTTGTGTATTTTTCTGGCCGGAAGCGCAGCCGATCTGTATGCCTCGTCATTGAAGGATCTGCAACGTCTTATAGGGGTAAAAGACACCGTACTGGTCGCATCCCCCCGGGGCAAGGTATTATTCGAAAAAAACGCCGGCAAAAAAATGATCCCGGCCTCGACTTTAAAAATATTCACTTCCCTGGTTGCGCTTCATTATCTGGGGCCGGAATACCGGTTTACTACTGAGTTCTATCTCGACCGGGACGACAATCTGAAGATCAAAGGCTACGGAGATCCTCTGCTGCTTTCCGAGTCGCTACGCGAGATCGCCGCTGCTCTTTCACTCAAGCTTGGCGGCTTCAACCATCTTGTTCTTGACGATTCATTCTTCAGCGGGCAGGTTCGCGTCCCGGGAACGTCGCCGTCTTATCAGCCCTACGACGCGGTCAACGGCGCTTTATGCGTCAATTTCAATACGGTCTCCTTCAAACGGGTAAACCGCGCCTATGTGAGCGACGAAGAGCAGACCCCGCTGCTGCCCTTCGTCGAAAAAAGGATCAGGGCCTCTTCGCTGGAGCGAGGCCGGATTATCCTGTCGCACCAGGAAAATGAAGCCACGCTCTATGCCGGACATCTGTTCAAATATTTCCTGACCCAGGCGGGGATAAAATCACGGGGAGAAATCAGGCTCGGCCGCGTGAAGCCCGATGACGACCGGCTGCTTTTTACCTACACCTCCCCCTTCCCTGTAAAAGAATCGATCAGGAAACTGCTGGAATTTTCCAACAACTTTATCGCCAACCAGCTTCTGGTCGCCTGCGGGGCAAAGGCCTACGGCACACCCGGAAGCCTGGATAAAGGGGTCATGGCCGCCTCAACGTACGCGAGGGAGGTGCTGAAGTTGAAAACGGACGCCCTTTCGCTTGACGAAGGCTCCGGGATATCGAGAAAAAACGAACTCACAGCCCATGCCATGCTGAAGGCTCTTAATGAATTTGAACCCTACCATCATCTGCTGCGGCAGGAGCGAGACGAATTCTTTAAGACGGGAACGCTGGACGGCATCAGGACGCGGGCGGGCTATATCGCGGACGGAAAAGGGGAACTCTACCGGTTTGTCGTATTGATGAATACGCCGGGAAAGACAACCGACGCGGTCATGAAGCTGATCCGCCGTTTTGTCGGGCAGACATCCGCGGCTTCACTTTCACATGGGTCAAAGGCATAGATGCTGACGGTTTCAGGCGGGAAACAGGATCTCACACGCGCGCCAGATTCCCCTTGACATACCCGGCTCATTTTTCTAATGTTATTTTGTGCAACAGCAACTTCTTATCAATCCATATCCGCTAAAAGGAAACATCCTCGTCCGGGCCGGGTGATCCCTTGAATAAAAATAAACTGTTGATCGCTCTACTCAAATCGATGGTCCTGGTTCTTGTTGCGATTACCGCATTCGAGTACGCCAAGTACATGATCTTTCCGGGGTTGACGGTATTTTATGCGCACATCATCGGAATTGCTTTTGGCTTAATGATTGTCGGCGCCACAGCGTACAGGGTGCAGAATAAACAGGAGAAATTATTAAAGGAAAAGATTGAGGAAACCGAAAAGCGACTGCAGTCCGAGACCTCTTTCCGGAATGTCGAGGGAAATTACCGTAAATTGTTCTTTGATTCGATGGATGGCGTATGCAGGACGACGCTCGACGGGAAGATTGTCGAGGCCAACAAAGCATTCTTCGACATTTTTGGCGGTAATGCCGACGGGATCATCGGTGGATCGATTGCTCAATTTTATGACGATCCGGAGGATCGTATAAAATTTCGTCACGCGATCGAGAAAAACAGGGGCGTTAAAAATTATGAGCTTATTCAGAAAAGAATGGACGGAACGCGGATCATTTGTTCCATTTCATCCTCCTATTTTTACTCTCAAAAGGGGGAGTTGGAGGGGTATCTGACGATTGTTCGCGATATCACCGAGCGCAGGCGGGCCGAGCAGGAGATGGTCGTTTTCGCCGAAATCGGACGGGTCATCGGCTCGACCCTAGACATCCACGAGGTGTACGAACGGTTCGCCACCGAGGCCCGAAAGCTGATCCGCTCCGACAGGGTCAGCGTGAGCCTGTTCCACCCCGATGGAAAAAGCTTCACCATCGCCTACATATCCGGATTCGATGTCGCCGAGCGCAGACCCGGCACCGTCATCCCCATGGCGGGGTCGATCAGCGAGATTTTCATGCAGAAGCAATCCGGCATGATCGTCCATGTGGAGAGCCCCGAGGATTTGGTCAGGCAGTTTCCCAGCATGAACAGCCTCTTGTTCATTCTGGCGGGGGTCCGATCGCTGATCGGCGTCCCCCTGCTCTACCGGAACAGGGTGATCGGAAGCCTCCAGTTCCGGTCGAAAACACCGAATGCCTACACCGAACAGGATCTTCGGTTGGCGGAGCGGATCGGGACGCAGATCGCCGGGGCGATCGGCAATGCGAATCTGTTTGCCGATCTCCAGAAAATGGAAAACACCCTGCGGGAAAGCGAGTCGCGTTTCCGCGCCCTGGTCGAGCGGGCGGCGGTGGGGGTGGCCGAGGTCGACATGGGTACCGGACGTTTCTACATGGTGAACCGTCGGCTTTGCGACATGGTCGGCAGGACGGAGGAGGAGATGATGGCCACCACCTTCCTGGCGATCACGCACCCGGAGGATCTCCATCTGCACGAGGAGAAAACAGCGCTGCTGGCGGCCGGGAAGATCGGGCACTACAGCCTGGAGAAGCGCTACCTCCGCAGAGACGGGGGGAGCGTCTGGGTGAATCTGACGATATCGCCGCTCTGGAAGCCGGGGGAAAAACCCGGACGCAGCATGATCGTGGTCGAGGACATCACCGACCGCAAGCGGGCGGAGGCGGCGCTCAAGGAAAGCGAAATCAGATACCGGGAACTCAGCATCATCGATGATCTCACCCAGCTCTACAATTCCCGACATTTTTACTTTCATCTTAAAAACGAGTTGGAGCGGTCGAACCGCTATGAACAGCCTTTGACCCTCCTCCTGCTCGATCTCGACAATTTCAAGCACTTCAACGACACGTATGGCCATGTCGAGGGGGACGAGGTCCTATGGCGGCTTGGCCAGGTGGTCAAACGATGCCTGCGCGAGACGGATTTCGCCTACCGTTATGGCGGCGAAGAATTCACCGTCCTGCTGCCCATGACAACAAGCGTGGAGGGGTTCGTTACGGCGGAAAGAATCCGGACGGGGTTCAAGAAGGAGATTTTTTCCCCGGCGCCCGGTCAGGACGTTCATGTGACGGTGAGCATCGGGATTGCGCAGTACAGACCGCCGGAGGAGATGAAGGCTTTCGTTCACCGGGTTGACCAGCTTATGTACCAGGGGAAGAGGAACGGGAAGGACAGGGTTTGCTGTGAGCCATCCCCTCAGGAACAGTTCGAGGGGCAATCCACTCTTCCATTCTGATGACCTCGTATAAAGCGAAAAAACCTTGAACGGGAGCGCAACCCCCAAGCCCCGCGAAACAAAAAATCCATTTGACTTCCGGGAACAGTTCCACTATAAGGGTGTCCAGTTTGCAAGGCCCCCTGCCTTCTTAGCAGGGTTCGAGGATTACGTATCCGGTCATCCACCGGAAAAATCTGTGCATCGTTTGCGTAGTGGGGAAGCCCCCGATTTAACAGGAGGAGGTACTTCATGATGAGACGGCGGATTTTCCTATGGATGGGACTCAGCGTCCTGTTCGCATCGCTATGCCTTTCCAGGGAAGGGTTAGCCCATGAGACCTACCAGGTCCGGCCCGGCGACACACTCTACCGCATCTCCGAGAAGACGGGCATCACCATCAAAGACCTCAAGAGGGCCAACCGGCTGCACGGCACCAGACTCAAACCCGATCAGATCCTCGTCATCCCCACATCCGAAGAGAAAAGATCCGCAAAATCCGTAAAATCATCATCACCATCCGGAAAAGAGTCTATTGAACTCCTCCAGGGGCACGAAGAAGAGGATGACGGGATCGCGGGCGAAGCGGCCATGGCGGTGCTCGATAGGCATACGAAGGAGAGCAGGTCACTCCTGGGTAGCTGGAGCACCCCCGATGAACAGCAGCTGCTTGTCAAGGCAGCGATGGGGTTTCTCGGCGCCCCTTACCGCCTCGGGGGCTTTTCGATGAAGGGACTTGACTGTTCGGGATTGGTGAAGAAAATCTATCAGACCTTCAACATCGACCTCCCCAGGACGGCCTTTGAACAGTCCCATGTCGGCCTGCGCGTGGCGCGCAGCAAGCTGATCGAGGGAGACCTTCTCTTCTTCAACACTCGAAGGACGCTCGGCCATGTCGGGATATATATCGGCAACAACCAATTCGTCCACGCCTCCTCCCGGAAGCGGGGGGTACGTATCGACAACTTGAATACGCCATACTTCGATAAGCGTTTCGCCCGGGCCGTCCGTCTCAAGGGAAACGATGACAACATGTAGTCATTCCTTAAAAGAGCTCAAGATGCCGGAGAGAAAAAAAATCAAGGTCGTCACCACCCTGGTCGACATGGATGGAGACGAGATGACCCGGATCATATGGTCCATGGTGAAAGAAAAACTGCTTTTCCCATACCTCGACATGGAACTCGAGTATTACGACCTCCATGTCAAGCGCCGCGATGAGACCGACGACCAGATCACGATCGACGCCGCGGAGGCAATCAAGAAATACGGGGTCGGCGTCAAGTGCGCCACGATCACGCCCAACGGGGACCGCGTCCGTGAATACGGCCTGAAGAAGGCATGGAAGAGCCCCAACGGGACGATCCGGGCAATCCTGGACGGCACGGTCTTCAGGACGCCGATCCTGGTGAAAAACGTCCGCCCCTCGGTTTCCCGCTGGAGGAGACCGATCACCGTCGGCCGCCACGCCTACGGCGACATATATGCCGCCGCGGAGATCCGGATTCCGGACGCCGGACGCGTCGAACTGGTCTACACCCCCGCCGACGGCGGCCAACCGGTCCGAAGGACGATCCACGACTTCACCGGAGCGGGCATCGTCCAGGGTATCCACAACACCGACGCCTCCATCACCTCCTTCGCAAAGGCCTGCTTCACCCTGGCCTTCGACCGGAAGATCGACTTGTGGTTCAGCACGAAGGACACGATCTCGAAGATCTACGATGCCCACTTCCGGGAGCTTTTTGAACAGGAATACATAACGAACTGGAAAGCGAAATTCGCGGCGGCCGGGCTCACCTATTTCTTCACCCTGATCGACGACGCCGTAGCCCGGATCATGAAATCGGAAGGCGGTTTTCTCTGGGCGCTGAAGAACTACGACGGGGACGTCATGTCCGATATGATCGCCTCGGCGTGCGGCAGTCTCGCCATGATGACCTCGGTCCTGGTTTCGCCCCATGGCTGGTTCGAATACGAGGCCGCGCACGGCACGGTCCAGCAGCACTACTACCGCCACCTCAAGGGAGAGGAAACCTCGACCAACCCGATGGCCCTCATCTTCGCCTGGACGGGGGCGCTCCGGACCCGGGGGGCGCTGGATGGGACGCCCGATGTCGCCGCCTTCGCCGAGCGCCTGGAGCAGGCCGCGATCGAAACGGTGGAATCCGGGATCATGACCGGAGATCTCGCGCTGCTCGCCGAAAAGACCCCCCCGGAAGGTGAACACGGAGGCATTCATCGACGCAATCGCCGCGAATCTTGACCGGAAGATGATTTGATTGCGGTGAGGTGTATGGAGGACAGACTCAACATCCGGGATATGTCCCTTCCCGAGATCGAGGCCCTCATCACGACGCTGGGCAAAGAGAAGTACCGTGCCCGGCAGATCATGAAATGCCTCTATCAGAAAGGGGCGACCTCCTTTGCGGAGATGACCGCCCTCTCCCGGGAGTTCCGCGCAAGGATGGAAGATCTGGTCGTGATCGCGGAACCTGTGCTTGACCGGATCCAGACCTCGGCCGACGGAACCAAAAAGGCCCTTTTCGGGCTTGCAGACGGCCTTTTCATCGAAAGCGTTCTCATCCCCGGCAGGAACCACTGGACGGCCTGCATCTCCACCCAGGCGGGCTGTGCGATGGGGTGCCTCTTCTGCCTGACCGGCCGCCGGGGGCTGATGCGCAACCTTTCTCCCTCCGAGATCACCGGCCAGATGACGATGCTCCGTCGCTTCACGCCCGAAGGCCCGGAGATCAAGAACATCGTCCTGATGGGGATGGGGGAGCCGCTCGCAAACTACGACCATACGGTGACGGCGATCCGGATCCTCACCTCCGATTACGGCCTCGGCTTCTCCAACCGGAAGATCACCGTCTCGACCTGCGGTCTCGCCCCGCAAATCGTGCGGCTCGGGCGAGACATCTGCGTGAACCTCGCCATCTCGCTCAACGCCCCCGATGACCGCAGGCGAAACGCCCTGATGCCCGTCAATCGCAAATACCCCATCGCGACGCTCCTGGAGGCCTGCCGGGACTACCCCATGCCCGGCCGCCGGATGCTGACTTTCGAATACATCCTCATGGCCGGAGTCAACGACTCCCCCGCGGATGCCCGAAAGCTGGCCCTCCTGCTCAAGAACATCCGTTGTAAACTGAACCTGATCACCTTCAACGAATTCTCCGCATCCCCTTTCCGGACCCCCTCGCCGGAGGCGGTCAGCGCCTTCCAGCAGGTCCTGCTCGATCACCGCTATACGGCCATCCTCCGGGCGAGCCGCGGCCGGGATATTCTCGCCGCCTGCGGTCAGCTGAGCGGGACAAGGGATGCAGAGTGAGGCTGAACAATGGCGGCAACACTTCTGGCCGATCTGGTCGTAATCCTCCACGGCGTCTTTGTTCTCATCGCCGTCCTGGGGGGGTTCCTGGTTTTCCGGTGGCGATGGTGGGCTTGGTTCCATATCCCCGCTTTTCTCTGGGCGGGTTTCATCGAAGCGACCGGCGGGATCTGTCCGCTGACACCGCTGGAAAATAGGCTGCGCACCCTGGGCGGAGAGGCAGCCTACGGGGGAGACTTCATCGACCGCTATCTGACTCCCCTGCTCTACCCGGACGATCTCACACGGGAGATCCAGATCGTTCTCGGGATTTTCGTGATTCTTTTCAACATTGGAATTTACGCGGTGTGCTGGTGCAGGAAAAAATAATTATTTTTTCTTATTTGCCTCCTCCTCGACGAGCCTCCGCTTCGCTTCGCTGATGTAATAGCCGACCTTGTAATCAAGTCCAACGTTCGTATATTCGCGCGCAATCTTTTCAAACCGCAGGAGGGCCGCCTGGTAATGCTTTCTATTGAAGTAGTATTCACCCACATAGAACTCCCGCTCGCCCAGGATCTTCTTGCATCCCCGGGTCATCTTCTCACCCAGGAATGAGAATTTGCTGCCGGGAAAACGCGCTGTCAACCGTTCAAACTCTTTGAGCGCTTTGAACGCCTCCGACTGGTCCCTGTCGATCGTCGAAATCTGATTGAAGTGGCACATCCCGAGCTGATACATGACATAGGAGAGGTTCTCATTTGTCGGGTGAAGATTGATAAATTCTCTATAGGCAAGCGCCGCTTCGGGATAATCCTTGCTGCTGAAATAGGAGTCGGCGATCCCGATCTCCGCCATGAGGGCGAGTGTACTCAGGGGATTCTCCTCCTTGAGCCGCTGGAAGACCTCCACGGATTTCTTGTAACTTCCATTCTGATAGTGCTCCACCCCCAGTTGGTAGAGTCCCTCGGGGGTTGCACGGGTCAGGATTACCTTCTTTTCCCACGGCCAAGTGAGCGTACAACCGGAGTACAGCATCACCAGCACGAAAAGCGCCAACAGAATTCGTTTATTGCGCACAGTATTCACCTTTGGACGGTTCGTCTACAGGGCCTTTTTGATGAACGCCTCCAGGCGTTCCTTCGGTACGAGGCCGACGAGGGTGTCGAGAACCTTCCCCCCTTTGAAGAGGAGCAGAGTCGGAATGCTTCTGACACCATAGGTCCCCGCTGTTTTTTGATTGTCGTCGATGTTGAGCTTCGCTACCTTGAGCTGATCGTGGTACTGACCCGCAAGCGCCTCAACGGCAGGACCGATGGCCTTGCAGGGACCGCACCAGGGCGCCCAGAAGTCGACCAAGGCAGGTTTGTCCGCCTTGAGTATCTCTTCATCAAAATTTGCATCGCTGACCTGTACCAGGAATTCTCCCGCCATCATTCGATCTCCTTT
>Ga0208373_1002878_pt1 | contig 17931 bp, 14 predicted proteins | sample RifOxyC2_FD_184036 | JGI IMG/M metagenome (GOLD analysis project Ga0208373, IMG submission 184036) | Soil microbial communities from Rifle, Colorado - Rifle Oxygen_injection C2 (SPAdes) | ecosystem: Environmental > Terrestrial > Deep subsurface > Rock core/Sediment | place: Rifle, Colorado... | reverse complement strand
ATTCATTTTCTGCATTTCCATTTTTCGTTCATCGCGCCAATAGGCCAAAAAACCAAAAAAATCAAACATCTGTCTAAGCCAAACTGACATGTTATATTTATCAGCAATCCTTTTTTTCTTTTCTTTAATACTCTCTTCGTAATTAATCAATTCTTTATACTCGCCATCTAAATCATGAGAACTAAATAATATCTGCTTGAGTATTTCCACAAAATCAAATATGCTAACAACCGAAGTGGCAAACCAGCTGTTGCGAATCCAAAAATACGCCTTTTGGTGTTCTGACAAGGCCCTTTCTATCTCTGGATATAATTCCAACCTATGCAAATTACTAGGATTAGCAATATATAAAAATGCGGTGCTGGCATTTGATGTAGTCTTTACTAATTTAGCCATACGCAACAGATCTTGGCGCTCGCGCTGAAAAGCCATTAATTTTGGGTGCAATAACATTTCGCTCTTGTCTTCTGATGTCAAAGTAATACCAGCATCTACTAATTCTCTTTCTATCAATCCCTCGGCATCCACATCATAAATATCCATAAAAAACTTGGTCCACATCACAAACGACTGCTCCACCAATCTCTTGTTTAGCGCCAACAATTCACGATCAGACAATGTGTGCAACCCGCGTTTATCAATCTCGCTAAAAATTTCATTATCAACGCTACCTATACTCTCTTTCCATTCATCAAACATTGCGAGCAAATTACCAGGCGAGGACTTTTCTTTAGCTAAATACTCTACTGCCATTTTACCAATCAAATCCTTGTCCAAATATGCCCGTGCTTCCTCTAAATTACAAAACCAATAAATATGCCCCAACTTCTTAAAGCTGGTTACACAACCATGACATGGTTGATAAGCAAAATATGGATTACTACCTGTCTGCTGACGATACCAACTAATCCCACGAATTTTTTCTAAATCCATATAATTTAATTTAACACTCTTACTTCACCGCGATGAGCACGGACTTCTACAAAATCCCCATCTTTGAGAGCACGAGTGGCGGTGCGTGTGCCCACTACACAAGGAATACCAAGCTCACGCGATATTATAGAAGCGTGGCAAGTCAAACCACCCTCGTCAGTAATAACAGCCAATGAACGCTTCATTAAAGGTACAAATTCTGGCCTGGTCATGGTTGTGACTAAAATTTCACCATCTTTAAATTCATTATTTTGCGCGTCTAAAACAATCCTCACTTTCCCCTGCACCAGGCCAGTAATCACTTCATGAAATTTTAAATTTCTGCCGCTTTCCACCACTTGCATAATTTCTTCTGCTTCTTTGCCACTAAACAAATATTCTGAATCCTTTGTGCCAATCCAGACGCAAATTTCGCGCCTTTCTACTAACACCGCCACATCCATTCTAACACCACCCAACAGCAAGGCTTTAATTTCTTGTGGCTGAAAATAATTCATTTCAGGTAATGAGTAATCAAACCGTCTGCCGATTTCCTTTAAAAGTACAGTCGTATAATGAGATGACAATAACATCAGGCGCTTTCTTTCATCATGCCAAGGACCAATTTGTTCCAACAACTCATAAAAGGCAAGAATGTCACGCGGCACGCCAGAAGCAACAAGACTTTCGCGAGCTTTAATTTTTTTATGTTTTAAATTGATTAGTCCAACAGAAATCTTTTCTAGTTCTGTTCTAATCTGCACGTCGTCCTTTTTATCCAACTCTTGTTTTATCAAGTTTAAGAAGTGCTCCGGCATCAACACAATCCCATCGCGATAATTATTGCTCAACCAAAAATATTTTCTCTGAAATTTACTCAATAATTTATAAACCTTAGTATTAGACAAATCCAATGGCTCAAACTTGCGCAAGATTAGTGCTAATTTTAACAATTCTATCTGATGCGTGGTGATAAATGACTTGAATGTTGCTTGCTCCAAAGTTTTTAATTGCTGTTTAATTTCTTTTGAATAACCTGAAAGTTTTGGATAAAAAACATCAGGTGTATACGGCTCAAATGCTTCAACAACCATTGCGGGAGTATATTCTTCTATATATGCATTGAGTAATCTGTCAAATAATTTAAATAGTGCTTTATTGTCAATTTTCTCTAAATTTGTCCGCTCAATCTTGTGTTGTATAGACAAAAGCTTGCGACGCAACGGCCGCCATTGTCGAATAATTTTAGTAAACGAACGCTGGTTTTCAACAAAATTCGCAAACACACTCTCGGCCAATTCTATGCTCTTTTTTTTGTCCAAATAATGCACACCGTAATCTTTTTTAAATAAAACCAAGACTGCTCCATAGTCATTCTTGAAATATTTTCCGATCTTGGCAAAGCCGGTCATAAAACCATAACACAGCTGCAATACTGCCGGGCATTCCTGCGTCCACCAATCAGGATTTTTTATGCCAAGAAAATTTTCCTTTGAAACTTCTAAATTCATATTAACTAGTTTAATTTATTAATAGTCCCATCATTTGCGTTTACTTCTACCAAATCCCCGTCTTTCAAAATTTTTGTTGCCATTCGTGTACCAATAATGCATGGCACCCCAAGCTCGCGCGACACAATCGCGGCATGACAAGTTATGCCACCGTCATTGGTCACAATTGCTCCGGCTCTTTTCATGGCCGGAACAAAATTGGGCGTAGTCATCCCGGTTACCAAGATATCTCCATTTTTCACCCGATCCATTTCATTTACATCAAAAATTATGCGCACCCGTCCGACTGCCTTTCCAGATGAAGCACATATACCCTTAACAAAATCACCATGATTTATGACATCAGTTTGTGGGTTAGTATAATTAATCTTATAAACCCCGTTCTTTATAAAAACCGAGTATCCTATTTTGTCTCTCTTTCTTAATAATTCAATACTTGGTAATTTTTTTTGTTCCAACAGCACGTTTTCTATCTCATCAATTGCACAATAAATTAAATCCTTGTATTCAATTTCCAAATGTTCACTCATCTTTTGTAATAGTGAATAAAAATTGAATTGTAGTAACTGAAAATTCTTTAAAATTTCTGCTTCCACAAATGAACTCGCGCCCAAAAGCCCGACTAACTTAGCCAGTCTTTTGTTATCTATCTGCTTCAAAAGACTCCGCCTCTTTTTGTCCATCCGGTCTGTTGATTTGCGAATCCTATTTAATTCAATGGCCGGGTTTATATTTTCCATTTCAAGCAACACGTCTTCGATAGTCAGTGGTCTGTAAATTAAAAATACCATCCCAACCCATTGATATTTATCTATAAATTCATGCATTAATTTTTTAGAAATATTTTTATGTGCTGCCAGTTTCAAAAAATCGATCTGTCTTTTCAAAAAAGAACTTGGTTTCTTGCTAAATGCCAAATCCATAGCAACCTGCTTAACCTCGTCTTTATTTTTATCTAAAAATATCTTTTGTAACTCGTTTTCTACTTTCCAAGACAAAGTCCTAACTATAAAATTTGAGCACGGTAAATAGGACTCAATCTTTGCATTAAAATATATAAATTTCCTAAAATATCTCAGTAATCTGTTGCCATCTGCTTTGTCTAGATCCATCTTTTTTGCTTCCTTAATACCGCTTTTTACTGTTGTGTTTGACTGCTTAAGTAAAATATTCAAATCACCCACCCTTTTTATCTTTTTGGAAAAATCACCAACAATCCAATCCACGTCTTTTTTATCTATAAAATGCGTCCAATCGACATACTTATAATTATTTATAACATAAGGAAAATGTTTTATCTTTTTACTCATTTTGTTACAAAACACCTCCCGAAAAGGAATCTCACGCGCCAAAAGCGCGCCTTTCTTTTGCCCAAAACGATACCAAGTGATTCCTTTTTCTTTTATGATGTTTTCCATAAAATTTATAATTTCTTAATAACTCCATTATTCGCCCCAGCACCAGACCCTTCGGGTCGGTGCGGGGTAAACATCAACTCAACTAATCTTCCTAATAACACCAAGGTTGGCATCCACCTCAACTTCGTCACCGTCTTTCAAAACCTCTGTCGCCACTTGTGTGCCAATTATGCAAGGAATCCCCAACTCACGACTCACAATTGCTGCATGGCAAGTCACCCCGCCTTCGTCTGTAACAATCCCGCCAGCTATTTTCATTAATGGCAAATACTCTGGCCGTGTCATTGGCGCGACTAAAATGTCGCCGGGTTTTAATTTTGAAAAGTCGGCTGGAATATTGATTATCTTTACTGCCCCAGTAATTATACCGCGGCTCGCCGGCGTACCTTTCAATTCTTTAAACTGGCCTGTAAATGTCGTCTCAAGCACAGACATAAATTCATCACACTCATTTTCAACCAACACCACCGGCTTACTGGCGTCCTTATTCCAATAATAGACGCATTTGTTACATCGCGCTTTTAAATTCTTTTTAAACGCCTCTGAAAACTCACACTGACTCTGTATAAGCTCGGCTGGCGTTGCAAAACTTATTGCGTCATAACTGACGCCGGTTCGACGCGCGAATTCTTGAAAAAACGCGTAATAATAATTATTGTTAATCAATGCGGCCTTTTTTCTCTCGTCACGCCAATATCCCATACGACGAAAAAAATAAAACAACGATTCCACATCTTTTGAAAATTTTCGCTGTTTTTTGATTTTTTGAGGCTTGACCGGCGCGTGAATTTGCGCCATTCTTTTCTGGAAATAGTCTGTATCTAACACAATCACATTCGCCCAATCGCTATTCATCCAAAAATATTTTTTCTGGTGCCTCTTCAGCGCCTTTTCCTGCTGTTCAATTGGCATTTGAGCGATGTGATATAGTTCGTTTTCCTCTTGCTGAGCAAACGACGGCTCTTCTGGAGTTATAAATTTTTTAGTTTCTTCTACACCCAAATTCAATTTTTCTTTTGTCAAAAAATCCGCAACTATCTTATCCGCCCAAGGATCAAAAACTTCAATATGGATGCTTATTTCCCAAGTCTTAAAATCTAGTTGAGTAAATTTTTTGTACAATTGGCACAGTGCGGGGTCAGAGAGCGTGTCTAGTCTACTAAAATCAATTAATCTAACAAATTTGGTCAAATTTCTCTCACAACTGAACCATTTTTCTAATATTCCATCAATATATTTTCTATCTTTTAACTGCCTTTTGATATACTGCGTGGCTACCTCATATTCTGCATCTTTATTAAAATAACCGTGATGCAAAAGCCCGCGCATGGCGAGAATTGTATCTTTTCGCCCCCACACTTTCATGGCTGTGCTAAATGGGATATAAAAATATCCAGGCCTACCAGCTCCGCCTTGGCGGTACCACTTGGTTTTCTTTATGTGCTCCAAATCAATGTTGTTCAACATGGTTAATTCTAACTGAATTATGGTTTGCATTAACCTCTACAATATCGCCATCCTTTAAAATCTTGGTCGCGTTTTTGGTGCCGACGACGCAAGGGATGCCCAGCTCGCGCGAGACAATAGCCGCGTGGCACATCACTCCGCCCTCGTCAGTAATAATCGCACCGGCCTTGCGCATGGCCGGAACATATTCTGGTGTAGTCATTGATGCAACCAAAACATCACCCTTTTTTACTTTTGCCAATTCTCCAGCACCTTGCATCACCTTCACTGGTCCTGTATATTTGCCGGCGGAAGCAATCACTCCGCCAAGCATTTTTTCTTCTTTTCCACCGGCCTTTAAATAATGTTGAACAAATTTATCACCCTCACCCAAAGCTGTGAACCATGTTTTTTCGCCTTCCCAAACCACCACTGAATCAGTGAACCGAGCTTGCAAAACTTCTGCCGACAATGGCTTGTTTTCAACCAAAGCTTGCCTTAATTCATCTGGTAAATAATACTGCACCTGATCTTTAGTCGCGCCAACCCTCTTGGCAATCTCGCGCAAAAATCTTTCTGACTTCCAATGTAAAACAGTATAAATTTGTTTTTTATAATCTAACAAATAGCTGGCCTGGCGCATCGCATCAAATAATGCTTGATGATAATCATCAACCCCCAACTCTTTAATTATGGCATTTTGTCTCTCTCTCAAACCACCAAAATAATCCTCGCTTTTTTGTAATAATTCTTCGACATTGTCTTCAAATAAAATTTTGTTCAACACTGTTTTAAAATACTTTTCATCCCACGAATATGCACCATAATCAAAAGGTACCCAGCAATATTGAGCTGTGTGTTCTCTGATTGCACTATCGGTGTCTTTAATTTTCCCCATTTTTATATCCAAAGCCAACCGTAAAAGCGCATCTTCCTCTTCTTTGACAAACGATTTTTCTGGACAAGAGACGAGTATATTATAATATTGAGTTGTCTTTTTATCTTTTTTGGTTAGGCCGGACAAATATGCTTTCAGATATGGACTGAGCATGTCATTCAAACTCAACACCAGTGGTTCGCTCCATAAATATGAACGCTCATAGACATCCAAATATTCTGCCATTAAATCCCAAAGCTGTTTATTGGTAGCTTCACCTAGTTTCAATTGGCACAACTTATCACCCAAAGCTTGAATTTCTGGCACCATTGACTCATATTTTTCTTTTACCTTCCTAGCCGAAGTTGGGTCTTTCTTTACCATTTCTAGTCCTTTTTGCGCTACATCTTGCAAACCGCTTTCAGAAGCATACCAATATATTACTCCGTCTTTTGCTGCCAAAAGAGTGGTGCCAAAAGTACTACCATTAAAAAAATCTTTCATCAAAAAAGTGTAAATTCTGCCAATCACGTAAATATTGGGAAATAAATTCGTGTAGGTTTTCTTTTGAACAAAAACGTAATCATGTTTCATCATATTTTAATAATTTTTAATTCATTAATTAAATCCTCTGCATTATAAAACGTACCAGATTTTTCAAAAAGATTATCTCCCGCCAAGCCGTTGAGATACACCCCTGCTTGAGCAGAAGTAAGTAAATTATTAGTTGCCGAGAAGCCGGTAATTAATCCAGCCAAGACATCGCCCGTACCACCTTTGGTCATGCCAACATTACCAGTTCTATTCTCCCACAACTCTTTACCATCGCTGACATAATCATACTTGCCTTTGAGAGCAACCACACATTGATAATACTTCGCCATTTTCAAAACATTTTCCGGCGTGGGCGCGCATTTAAAGGTGTTCTCAAACTCACGAGTGTGCGGTGTGACAATGCAATTTGGATGAAGCCAAAGTGGATCTAAATGCCAAAAAGCAGTCGCATCTATAATTGTCTTTTTTTCAGGATATTTCTTTAAAATTTTTTCCACCAACTTTTTATTTGCCCGGCTTTCTTCAAGCCCCGGACCAATTAAAACCACATCAACCAAATCAATTGTTTTCCACAATTCGTCTCCGTCTATAGTAATAAAGACCGAAATCTCACTTTTTAATTTTTCTATTAACTTCAAATTTGCGTCAACTGAATACACGTAAACCATATCAACTAACCGCGACGCGGATTGGATAGCGAGCAAAAGCGCGCCATGATATTTATCAGAACCTGCTATAACCAAAACACGGCCATTGTCTCCTTTGTGGCTGTTTGGATTGGGCTTTTTCAATTGCCCCAAAATGGAATCACTCACAAGTTCCATACCTTGTATTTTAGCTAATTTAGTGCTTTTTGTCAAAAAGACGCCCAGATGTAACATCGGAGCGTCTTTTTAATATCTGTTAATATCCGTCAATATTTATTAATATTTCATCTTATTCGCCACCCGTTCAATCGCCTTAACAAACGCCCCCTCGCGCATTGTGATTTTATACTTATCTGCTGTATCCCACACTTCATTAAACGCCTTTACCATCATTGGCTCTAATTTTGCAAATACATCTTCTTCAGTCCAACGCTCGCCTTTTATATTCTGTTCCCACTCAAAGCAAGAAACCGTGACACCCCCTGCATTAGCTAAGACATCTGGCACAACTATAATTCCACGCTCTTTTAACATTTCGTCTGCTTCTGGCGTCGTCGGACCATTTGCCATCTCTACAATGTATTTCGCCTTAATGCGATTGACATTTTCTTTTGTAATTTGATTTTCCAGCGCCGCAGGAACCAAAATATCAACTGGCAATTCTAACAAATCCTCGTTTGACACATGCTTGCATGGACCATCTTTGGGCATTTCCTCCAAAGCGCAAACACCACCAAGACAATAACACCCCAACATACCACCAGCTTTTTTAATAGCTTCAGCTTTATCTGGATCAACACCATCTTGATTATATACTCCTCCTTTGGAATCGCTCAACGCGACTATTTTGTAGCCGTCTTTTGCCAATAATTTGGCCATATAACCACCAACATTCCCCATACCCTGCACTGCGACAGTTGTCTCTGATGGCTTAAGTCCTTTTTTCTTTGCCAATTCGCGCACACAATAAACACCACCTTGCGCTGTTGCGGTTTCACGTCCTTCTGACCCGCCATCAGCAATTGCCTTGCCTGTTATAACACCCGGGTCTGGTTTGCCAATTAATTTTTCAAATTCATCACGCATCCAGCCCATGATTGTTGGGTTTGTGTAAACATCTGGCGCTGGCACGTCTTTGTCTGAACCAATTTCACGCCAAATTTTTTGAATATAACCGCGAGACATCCGTTCTAACTCGCCAGGAGATAGTTCTTTTGGATTAACAATCACGCCACCCTTGCCGCCTCCCATTGGTATATTCACAGTAGCGCATTTTACCATCATCCAAAAAGAAAGCGCCTTCACTTCATCAAGCGTGACATTCCAATGATAACGAATTCCACCTTTGTATGGTCCAAGCGCGTTATTGTATTGGGAACGATAGCCAGTAAATATTTTCACATCCCCATTATCCATTTTGACTGGAATTGAAACAGTGAGTACGCGGTCCGGATATTTCAAAATTTCGTAAATGTTTTTGTCTAAATTCATTATCTTGGCCGCTTTGTCTAACTGTGACATGGCATTTTCGAATGGATTGGACATAATTAGATATACTTATTGATGAGCTCCTTCAACTTCTCCTTTGTCACACCGCCGATCATTTGATCGACGACCTGCCCGCCTTTAAAAACCAAAAAAGTGGGAATGCTCATTACCTTGTGTTGTCCAGCTATAATTGGATTTTCATCAACATTTACTTTGCCAATTTTAACATTTTTACCAGCAAATTCATTGGCCAACTCTTCTATAATCGGTCCCATCATTTGGCAAGGACCGCACCACGGCGCCCAAAAATCTACTAAAACCGGTTTGTCTGACTGCAAGACCTCGCTCTGAAAGTCTGCATCGGTGAATTGGTGTTCGGACATATGAATTAAAGATTAAAAGATTAGAAGATTAAAAGATTATTTTATGCGGCTTGAGCAAATTCTTCCCTGTCTTCACCTGCTTCTGGTTTTACCTCGCCATATAAGAAAGAAATTTTCTCTGCGCCGAATTTCACACTAAAACCTGTTTCTTTGTCCATATAATTCAAATCGTCAACCCCCATACTGCGTGTCATCTCATTAAATTTATTTTTGACTGGGTCAGATAAACCAGCTGGCATGTTACGCAATGCGTCTAACATCCGCTCCTTGCTACCAAACGGAAGCACAAATGTCATGTTATCAAAATTTTCTATATGCCCCAATCTTCGTGTATCAAAACCTTTTTGACCGTTTGACTGATCAACCATAAACACATTGTCCATGCCAAAATTTTTAAACGCCAAATCCAATATGTCTATTAATTTTAAATTTTCTTCAATATCTAAATGATTTTTATCTAAAGTCTGTTCTATGTCCTCGACGACCTCCTCTGGGTCCTCTTGGCCTGTAGATAAAGTACCCGCCTTTTCTGCAGCTAATTTCTCTTCCACATCATCAAAAACAGATCCAGTCCCATCAACTAGATAAGATTTTCTATATTGCTTTACATTTATACGTGTATCAGGAGCGCCGTGTAATACAGCGCGTAAATCCCCCTCCCAACGTTTATCTACAATCTCCATCTTCTTTGGCACTTCTGATTTACCACCCTGTTCATGTTCTTGTTTGTAACTTTCCATCGAAATTACATTTCCCATATTTTAAAATCCTAATTTTTTCTCTTTTGTATCTTCTTTATAAACATCAATTATATCCCCTTCTTCAATTTTTACTTTACCCTCATAACGCAGACCGCATTCAGTGCCCTCTGTGGCTTCTTTCAAATCTTGCTGACCTAATTTTATTTGAGAAATTTTGCCTATACCCATTTCTACGCCCTCGCGCTCCACACGTACCAACGAATCTTTAAAAACCTTTCCTGTTTCCACGCGACCGCCGACTGTCATGGCGTTCTTGTCTTTTCTAAAAATAGCCAACACTTTTATCCGGCCCAATTCTGTAACAATCTTTTCAGCAACCAACATCCGCGCCAGTTGTTCTTTTACCCAATTAATCAAATCGTAAATTACATCATAGCGAGTAAAAGCAATATTTTTATCACGCATCAATGATTCCGCGCTTGGTGTAGGATTTACTTTGAAACCAATCACAGTAACTTTTGTTGACTCCGCTTTACTTACATCATCTTCTGTTATATTACCAAGCCCCTTGCCAATTATGCGCACGCCAACTTCTGGGTGCTTCATTTTTTCCAAAGAGCCGATAATTGCTTCGAGAGAACCCAAAACATCGGTTTTAATAACTAAATCTAAATATTTTTTCTTTTCTTCTTCGCTCTCGCCCTCTGGCACAGTAATCATTTGTCTTTCGGCACCAGTTTGCATCATCTTCTTTTGTTTGACATCAATCATTTCCGCACCAACTGCGCGGCCGACATCCAAAATGTCACCAACTTCTGGCGCAACTTTGAAACCAATAATCTGCACTGGCACTGAAGGACCAGCTTCGTCAATGGTTTTACCAACATAATCTTTCATGGCACGCACTTTGCCATAAATCTCGCCGTTCACTGCCAATAAATCATTACGTTTAAGCGTGCCTGATTGAATCAAAATGGTCGCTACTGGACCAGTACCTTTATCTACATGAGACTCAATTACAGTGCCAACGGCTGGCACAGACGGATCGGCCTGAATTTTATCGGCGTTTATGTCTGCCACTAACAACAAAACATCCAACAACTTATCTATATGCAATTTTTGTTTTGCAGAAATTTCTACCATTGGCACGTTACCACCCCATTCTTCACATTGAATGCCACGTTGGGCTAAATCCGAACGCACTCGCTGTGGATCAGCACCTTCTTTGTCAATTTTATTTATAGCCACAATAAACGGCAATTTGGCCGCTTGAATAATTTTAATAACTTCTTCGGTTTGAGGTTTTACACCATCATCAGCCGCCACAAGCATAATTGCAATATCAGCAACTTTTGCACCGCGGGAACGCATGACTGTAAAAGCTTCATGGCCGGGTGTATCAATAAAAGTAATCTTTCTTTCTTCGCCTGACTTGGGGTCTTTCCACACTGTTTGATAAGCGCCCATGTGCTGGGTAATACCGCCTGATTCAGTATCAATTACATTAGTATGACGAATGGCATCAAGTAATTTGGTTTTGCCATGATCAACATGGCCCATTACTACCACCACTGGAGCGCGAGTCAACTTATTTGCACTAGAAGCCAGAGCAGTTTCCAATGCCTTAGTATTTTCTTCTTCCTTTTGACCGTGCGCATGTGTTGTGACTTCTTTTTCCACATCAAAACCCAACTCTCCAGCCATAATCGCGGCTGTATCATAATCAATATTCTGATTCTGATTCGCCAAAATGCCGTTTTTCATTAATTCTGTAATCACTTGCGTTACAGATAAATTCATTTTTTCAGCAAATCCACGCACGGTAATGAGTTCTGGCAAAACAATTTTGTGTCCGCTGGCTTTGCGTAATTCTTTTTCTTTTAATTTTTGCTCTTCAAAAGCTTTTCTTTTTTTCTCATCTAAATCGCGCTTAATAAAGCGCCAGCGCCGAGAAATCTGATCTGCGACCTTATTATCTACTTTAATTGCGCGCGCACCGATATCAAAACCATACTGGGGTAAAATTTCCAGTAAATCTTTAGTGTTGATTCTTAATTGTCGGGCTAGTTCTGTTACATTCATAGTGTTTACAATTATACAGGAAAATAAAAAGTAAGTCAACTACATTGACAAACCAACACTTTTGTGTAAAAATGGTACTGAATTCAACTGTCGGAGGGATAAAAATGAATTCACGGCCAGCAGAAAAAACAGAACCGGCGGCGACCTTTACTTTTTGGATTTTCGGATCCAAAAACAATCAGCTCAATCGAATCATCGCGGAAGAACTGGCGAGAAAAGGAATTCGCGTTTCACTGGTTAACGACATCTACTACGACGATGTCGTCAAGATGGTACTCATGGAGACCGAGAAACCGCCGGATTTACTAATATTCGGCGATGACAGTAACCACCTGCTGTGGCTGTACGGGACAGCCGAACACATACAGAAGCATTGCCGTCGAGCCAAGTGCGTCGTGGTTTTGACAAAGCCGACCTGTCCACTGCCCTACCCACTGCGAGGATATGCTGAAACCCAGCGTGTCTTCACCCACCGCAATGCGATTCAGGAAACAGTTGACTGGATCGTCCTCACTTTCATCGAGATGGTGAGAGGCGCTTGATGCGCCACCACTATCCAAACCCCGCCGGGCCGACCCATATCGGCCCAGAACTAAAAAAACCGATCAAGTCGGTTTTTTTAGTTTTTCCCCGAAGAATGTTCGGGAAAAGGAAGGTGCGAAATGAGCGGGACGGTTACTGGAAAGCAACCGCGAATTTGGCAAACTGGAAGGCGAAGAGGAGGAGGGCCATGATGCCCGGCGTGAGCTTTTTGAGCAGTTCCAGCGCCAGGTTTATCTGAGTCGGGTCAGACGTGATGTCTGTCTTTACCGGGTTGAGAACCACCAAGGCCTCATCATGACGACCACGCTCGTCAAGCCAATCGGCAAGAAACCTCCGCCGACCAGCTTCGTCCTTGCTACGGCCAGTCATGGACGCGATGATCTTGCGGTAGTCGGCCTCGTCAAACGAAATCGCTCCGCTCTCGTAGAGACCAACAGCGACCTTCTCGTAGACCGCCCACCAATCATCGTCCTGCTCCAGTTCCGGGAATCCATGCAGGATTCCGTATGCGCGACGATTCAACTCCACCTGACGTCCTGTGTTGCCACTGTGCGGAGCCGATGCCGACCCAGCATTGTGCAGAAGCAGTGCCTTGATGACAGGATTAGTAACCCTGCTGGTCGCGTCCTCGCAGGCCTGGATGAAGCTGATATAATACTGCAACGAACCCGCGTGGACGTTTAGTCCGTTAACCACCTTCCGACACTTGCCGGCAGGTTTATACAAGTCCAACACGAGATTCAACCCCTCCTGATACCCCAGAACCGCAGACACTGTCAATACCTCTGGAGAAGCATAGACAAACTTCTGCAATGCCCCCTCCTGCTGAATCAACCACCGCAAACCACGTTTCTCTTCCATGATATTCCCTCTCAGTTAGAGTTTGTCCACCAAATCGTATTTTCATCTTACTTCAAAAAAACGTGTTTGTCAATGCAAAAGACGAGGCAGTGCCTCGTCTCTACAAAATTTCTGTCTAATTTCTTTAATTTCCAATCAATTTCTTGTATTCGCCGTAATCCTCCACATAATCACTTCTATCTTCCATATAATTCGTCGAGCTCATCGCCAGCACCATCGCGTCTTCCGAAAAATCTTTAAACCCATGCCAAACATAATTGCCAACATAAATCGCATCCCCTGTTTCTAGCCTAACATCCTCTTTCCCGGCGCCGGAATCAATAATCGCTGTACAAATGCCGGCTTGCATTACAAACAATTCTTTCTCTTCTTTATGGCAGTGTTGACCAGTGGCTTGCTTACAATTATGAATGTAATACACGCGCTTAACTTCAAAATCAACAAAATCCTTTAATTCAACAAAGCCATACGCGGCTTTGTCGTTTTGCAATGTCTTAATTTTTGTTTTTTCAAATTTTAATTTCATGTTCTTTTTTTTTCTTATTAAGTTCCGGCGTATGGTTTATCTTAAACGCCTCTTCTTGTTTTTCCCACAAATTTTTCACCCATTCATGATTAGTCAAATACCAGTTGATTGTTTCCGACATTCCCATTTCAAACTGATCGCGCGCATAAACCGGCTTCCAACCAAGCGCTTGAATTTTTGAGGCATCAATCGCGTAACGCTTATCATTGCCCGGCCTATCTTCTACAAATTCTATCATGTCATCGCTTTTATTCATTAGTTTAAGTATCATTCTGGCGATATCAAGATTGGTTCGTTCATTGTCAACGCCAACATTGTATACCTCGCCTGGCACGCCTTTTTGCAACATCAAATCAAGCGCCGCGCAATGATCGCGCACATAAATCCAATCGCGTATATTTCTGCCTTGTCCGTGGATTGGAATCGGTTTGTTTTTTAAAATGCGAAATACGGAAATCGGAATAAGTTTTTCCGGATACTGATACGGGCCATAATTGTTTGAACAGTGCGTGACCACAATCGGCAATTTATGCGTGGCATAATAGGCGTGGCAAAGCATATCACCTCCAGCTTTGGCCGCGGCATAAGGCATATTAGGATCAATGGGCGTGGATTCTACAAATCGCCGATCTTCTTCAAAATCCAGCGAGCCATACACTTCATCTGTCGAAACATTCACAAATTTCTCAAGTCCATACTTTCGCACGGCGTTTAAAATCATTAATACGCCATAAGTGTTGGTCATGACAAAATCAATGCAATCGCCGTGGATAGAACGGTCCACATGCGTCTCGGCCGCGAAATTTATAATATGTGTAATTTTGTATTTTTCAATAACTTCTGATAATAATTTTGAATCGCAAATATCGCCATGAATGAATGTATAGCGAGACGAGTATTGTAAATTGTTTTCAATATCTTTTAAATTATCAAGATTGCCGGCATAAGTCAGCTTATCATAATTTACCACTTCATAATGCGGGTATGTTTCTAAAATGTAGTGGACGAAATTGGAGCCGATAAACCCCGCTCCGCCGCATACTAACAACTTCATAAGGCTTTTTTGAAATAGTCCACGAAAGGAATATCTGTTGGGTCAATGTTGTTTAGAATAGCTGAATAATAACTAATATATCCGCAAAGCGCAAGCGCCTCGCACATCTGACCGACTTTATCCCCTGCCGTCAATTTATAGTTTTCAAAAGCAACATGAGTTTTTGCAAGCACATCTTTTGTGACTTCGTATCTGCGCTGTGTACGCTCATTATATAATTCTGACTCTAACAACACAAACAACAGTGTCTTTTTATTACTTTCCGGATTAAGCATACCCTCCATTAAATGATGGTTGAGTTCCGGAATCGCAAAATATCCGCCAAACCGCTTGCCATTTTCGTTAATTTGATTGGCAGCAACATGTGCGTTGCCAAGCAAATGCTCGGATGCCACATACCACACGCTTTTATCCAGTGTTTTTTGGGCAAGTTCTTTAGCAACATTAATGAGAGTTCCGCCATACTTTTCTAATTGTTTTGAAAGATTTGCGAGTTTGTCTTTGCTGAAATCTAAAACACCGGCTTTTGATAAAATAAGTAATTGTCCGGCCAGAGAATATCCAAGCCCCATTCTCGGTGAACCACATGGATTATTTTCAGTAGAAAAGACGAGTGCTGGCAATTTATTTTTCAAAGCAAATTGAGCCAACGCGCCACCAGCGCAAAGTACCACAATTTTGGCTTTTTTCTTTTTTGCTTCCCCAAGCGCGTTAACCGTCTCTTCTGTATTACCAGAGTAACTTGAGGCAATCACCAACGTATTTTTGCCAACATACGCCGGCAAATGATAGTCATTCACAACTTCAATCGGAATTTTTAGCTCGCCCGCGAAAAGCGCTTTCACAATATGCGCGCCAAGTCCCGATCCTCCCATGCCCGATACCACGACCGAACTTACTTTTTTATAATCCGCCGGCAATTTAAGGCCGTCCCACATTTTTGCCACCTGCTCCACCTGCTTTCCTAACTTCTGCAAACTGCCAAACATGTTTTTTTTGTCTAAATTTGTATTTAATAACATAAAGCAAAATTATGGCTTATAGAGCCAGTGGTATTTTAGCATAACTATTGGAAAAGTAAAGCGTTTGCAGTATAATTAAAGATACTAATATACTAATGGTACGAATGATACTAATGCTATACAAATATTTACTTAAAAATATTTAATTTTATGCGAAAAAAAATTCTCCTAACTATCGCTCTTTTGGCCATCCTAACCCCGCTTGTCACTCACGCGGAAAATCGCTCGTATTACTATGACAACATTGACGTGACAATCACGGTTAATTCCGACTCCACTCTAACCGTGGAAGAAAGGCAAACATACAATTACACCGGCAAATATACTGTTGGTTGGCGGAATATTTCCTTAGATAAGCTGGGAAGCGTGACTGATATTGAAGTGTTTGATGGTGAGACAAGTAAACGGCTAGAACGCGCAGGCACAAGGCCGGTTACAGATACATCTTTACCTAAGCAAAGCGATTACGGTAAGTATGCTGTTTTCAAACAAAACGGACACCAAAATATAGAGTGGTATTATAACATGGAAAACACAGCACATACCTGGATTTTGAAATATAAAATACATGGCGCGATTGAGTTTGGCAAAGATAGCGACCGATTGTATTACAATATCTTTACTGACTATGATGTGCCAGTAAAAAACGCTCTAGTTAAGGTCATAATGCCAACCGATACCGGCCTGACTGCGTGGGCATACCGAACGCAAGCCAAAAAAATTGAACAATCAATAAACGGGGGTGAGATTGTGCTTAACTCAACCGACTTTAATCCAAAAGAAGCGTTTACAATTGACGTAACGTTTCCAAAAAATATAATAACTAAAACCGCGTTTTGGCAGGACTGGCTAAAATTAAACTATGGATTTTTAGGCAGCGCAATAATTATTTTGTTGTCAATTTTAATCGCTCTAATCCGCTGGATTGTTACGGAGGTTTTGCCAAAAGGGCGCGGAACAATTGTGCCGCAATATTCGCCCCCGCAAAATCTTCCGCCGGCAATGGCGCAAATCATTGTGAGTGAGCGAATAACCCCAAAATCATGGGTCTCCACGCTGATTGATTTAGCTGTGCGAGGGTATGTGAAAATTGAGGAAGACAAAAAGAAGAATATTGGCGCTGGCCTTCGCATTATATTCGCTGGGCTGTGGGTTTGCGTTATAACCGGCATAGTGATATACGGTTTTTATCAGTCAGGAAAAATGAATTCAACCGTAATCGCGTACATAATCTTGGCCTTCGCGCTTTGGATTGTTTTTGTGCTTATTAAATTAAAAAAGAGGGGCACGGTTGGTTTGTTTAACAAAGAATACACTGTGACAAAGACCAAATCGTTCGCCGACGACAAAACATTGCGCGATTATGAAAAAAAGTATCTTGAAACACTATTCACCGGCTCTGACACATTTTCCACGCGAGAAATAAAAAAAGCGCGCGGAACTTCCAGAAGTAAACAAATGCAGGAAGACATGGAATTGGCAAAAAAACTCCTTAAAGACGAGATTGACGCGAAGACCGGGGCATTTGCTAACAAATTATCAAAAGAAAGTTATATTATATTAGCAGTATTTATTTTTGCCTTTGTGATTGGAAGTGTGATAGCTGTACAAGACAAAATAAATGAACTTGGCTTGCCTGTTCAAGCAATTACACTACTATCAATGATGTTAACTTGCGCTATCGCCTTGGTGATTTTCTTTAAATTCGAAGCTCGACTATCACAAAAGGGACGCGAAATGAAAGAAGAATGGCTGGGTTTCAAAATGTATTTGGAAGTCGCAGAAAAATACCGCCTGCAGAATTTGACACCGGATTTGTTTGAAAAATTCCTGCCTTACGCGATGATATTCAATGTTGAGAAAAAGTGGGCGAAAAATTTTGAAGCCATGCATTTGCCCACGCCA
>Ga0208373_1002877_pt1 | contig 17940 bp, 12 predicted proteins | sample RifOxyC2_FD_184036 | JGI IMG/M metagenome (GOLD analysis project Ga0208373, IMG submission 184036) | Soil microbial communities from Rifle, Colorado - Rifle Oxygen_injection C2 (SPAdes) | ecosystem: Environmental > Terrestrial > Deep subsurface > Rock core/Sediment | place: Rifle, Colorado... | reverse complement strand
CGTGTGCCCGCCGCCCACCGGCAACGGCGCCCACTACGAGGTGACGTGTGTCGCCCCGTACGTGTGGCGCCGGCGCAAGGTCGCCGGCACCCAGGCGACGGTCGCGTAGCGAGACGCGGCCGCACAACCGCAACAGAAGACGGAGGAACCATGATCTGGATCGTATAACGAGGTCGCGGGGCGCGCAGCGGAGCCCCACAATCCGCGACAAGGCCTTCCGGCTTGAGCCTATCAAGTCGGTGACTCTCCGGGTGGAAGGGACCCGGACGTCGGGACGGAATTCCCGAGGGAGCGCCGCTTCGTCGCCGCTCCCTGCTGTTTTCCAGGAATCAACGCAATAGTTGATTTCTGAAAAATGGCAGTGAACCCGGATCGCAAGATCTGGGCCAACGGATGGCCGAGAGAGTAAGGCCAGTGGGTTCGACTCCCACCATTGCCACCACAATCAAACTTTCCGATTTTTGCCCGACCGATTCGGCCGCGCGAAGCGCGGAAAGGTATGGAAACACTGGCTCGCCGCGCACGGCGCGGCTCGCCAAGCGCAGGTTCGAAATCCCTTGCGATTTTAAGTATTTGCTTTGCCCAATTAAAAATTAACAAAATAATTTTATGAACAATAAATTTTTTCTATACGCCCGCAAATCAACGGATGTTGAAGATAAGCAAGTTTTGAGTATTGATGCCCAGATCGCAGAATTGCGCGCCTTTGCCAAGCAAAACAATCTTAATGTCGCTGATACTTTTATTGAAAAACAATCAGCCAAAATTCCGGGCCGTCCGATATTCGGTGAAATGTTGAAAAAAATTGAACATGACGAGGCGGACGGAATTTTGGCTTGGCACCCCGACCGACTGGCGCGCAATTCTGTGGACGGTGGACAAATAATCTACCTGATTGATTGCGGTCGTATTGTGGCGTTGAAATTTCCGCAATTCTGGTTTGAGCCAACGCCGCAAGGAAAATTTATGTTGAATATCGCTTTTGGGCAAAGCAAATACTATGTGGATTCTCTTTCCGAAAACACGAAGCGTGGTTTGCGCCAAAAAGTTAGGCGGGGTGAATATCCAAGCGTTGCGCCTATTGGCTACATCAACGATGTGAGAAATAAATCAATTATCGTGGATAAAAGGAAAGCGAAAGTTATCAAAGCGGCGTTTGAGTATTACGCCACCGGCAACGCTCGGCTTGAAGATGTCTCGGACTTTTTGGCGCAACGCGGGATATTATCCCGCGGCGGAAAGAGAATCCACAAAACGAGGGCGACTTTTATCCTTTCAAATCCATTCTATTGCGGATTATTTCGCTACTCCAAAGAATTGCACGAAGGCAAGCACGAACCAATCATCGCAAAGAAAATTTTTGATAAAGTCCAAGAAGTTTTGAAGCAGAGAGGACGACCGCACCACAAAACAAAAAATGAACCACAAGCGTTTTGTGGTTTGCTTCATTGCGAAAGTTGCGGAATGGGTATAACTGGCGAATACAGGGTTAAAAAGCAAAAGAATGGAAATGTCCACGATTATATTTACTATCACTGCACCAAGAAAAACAAATCAATCAAATGTCCCGAACCCTGTATTCGCCAAGAGGAACTGGACAAGCAAATCTCCTCTCTGCTTCAAAAATTTTCTTTGCGTGCTGATTGGGCGGAAAAGTTGCTTGCTATGGCAGAAAAAAATAAAGAAGTATCCGCCCAATCCGTTTCTGCTTTTGTTCTTAAATCTCAAAATCAAATCCGTGCCATAAATCAAAAACTCCAGCGACTTCTGGACGGCTATTTAGAGCAGGATATTGAAAGAGAAATCTACCGCGAACAAAAAGCAAAACTTCTTTTGGCAAAGAAGTCGCTGGACGAGAAAATGGCGCGGATTGAACAAAAGCAGAATGATTGGCTCGAACCGATGAAAGAATGGATAAAAGTCGCTTCAAACCTCGTCAAAATCGCAAGGGATAGCAACCTTTTAGAGAAAAAGGTTGCTGCCAAAGAAATCTTTGGCTCGAACCTGCGGTTGGCGAGCCGCGCCCTGCGCGGCGAGCCAGTGTTTCCATACCTTTCCGCGCTTCGCGCGGCTGAATCAATCGGCAAAATTCCTGAAAGTTTGATTGTGGTGGGTCTGGTGGGAATCGAACCCACGACGCCCAGCTTAAAAGGCTGGCGCTCTACCATTGAGCTACAGACCCGTGATTTTATCCTTATTGTTTTTTTAAACTGCAATTATTATGACTACTAAGCTTAACTTTAGTCCACTTGCCATTGTCACCCTACGGGTGATCACCCAGAGGGTGAAGCTACAGACCCATTTTGTAAAGAGCACCAGCTAGTATAAACACATAATCAATTTACGTCAACGCATGCTATACTTTAGATATGCGTAATTATGCATCTAAAAGCAATAAGCGGGTAGTGCGCTATCGCACGCCGTCGTCATTTAAAGTCAGGCGAGCTGAAGATATTAAGAGGCAAGTCAGTACTAGACCATACCAACCACCCAGCCGAGGCCAGCGGGGATCTTTTAGCAAGTAAATTATATGCCGGTAATAAAGTCAAAGGTAGATGGGCATTGGCATCATTTGTCTTTAGCTGAGGTTATAAAAAAATTAAAAACCTCAGCGGCCGGGTTAGCTGTAGATCAGGCACAAAATAATTTAAAGAAATTTGGCAGGAACGAACTACCACAACAGCGTGGGCCATCGGTGCTGGTAGTTTTCTTTAGACAATTTACCAGCGTACTTATTGTTGTGCTGTTAATCGCCGCCGCCTTATCCGCTTCAGTCGGTGAAGTGGTGGATGCGGTTGTTATATTAGCTGCCGTGCTCGCTAATGCCATTGTCGGTTGGTGGCAAGAGCAAAAAGCTGAAGCTGCCCTACAGGAGTTGCAACGTTTTATTCAGCATTATGTTAGAGTCAACCGTAGTGGCAAAGAAACCAACATCCCGGTTGAGGAATTAGTGCCAGGTGATTTGGTAAATTTAGTTGCCGGTGACCGAGTGCCAGCCGACATTAGATTAAGTCAAGCGTTTGAGTTGGAAGTTAATGAAGCGCATCTGACTGGTGAATCACAACCAGCCGAGAAAAAGCCAGGCAAACTAGCGCCCGGCACGGTCCTAGCCGAACGTAGCAATATGCTTTATATGGGATCTTTGGTTACTAGAGGCCAAGGCCAGGGCTTGGTGGTGGCGACCGGTGCTGTGACTGAACTTGGTAAGCTGGCAACTTCATTATCCGATATTACTGAGGTTGCCACTCCTTTAACTGAAAAACTTTCCCGTTTTGGTCGAGGCATGGGTATAGTGGTGGTGGTATTATCCGTTATAGTTTTATTGCTGGGGGTGTTATTAGGTTATGCTTTTAAAGATATTTTTACCCTAGCCGTCGCCATCGCCGTTTCGGCTGTGCCCGAAGGTTTGGCCATAGTAGTTACGGCTATTTTGGCTCTGGGTATGCGGCGCACCCTGCAGCGGCATGCTCTAGTCAGGCGCCTGGTGGCGGCGGAAACTTTAGGCTCAACCACTGTCATCTGTGTTGATAAAACCGGTACCTTAACCGCTGGCGAAATGCGTGTGGTTAAATTGATTACCCCAGACGGTGAAACAGCCTCGGGTAAAGAAAAATTAGCCGACGGTTCAGTTTCTTTGCGTTTGTTAAAAGTGGGAGCTTTATCATCGCATGCTTACTTGGAAAACCCCAAAGATAACCTGAGCGAGCCAGTAGTGGTGGGTAGTCCGACCGAACGAGCATTGTTGCTGGCGGCCCAAGAGGCCGGGCTTGAGATTGACGGTTTACGCAAGGAATTACCGTTATTAGCTGAAGTGCCGTTTAGTTCTGAGCGGAAATACATGCTGACACTGCATCAGAGTGGTTCAGGAAAATTTGCTTATCTTAAGGGTGCGCCGGAAATCACTTTGGCTTATTGCTCTTATTTATTAAAAAATGGCCGGCGTCAGCGCTTCAGCCCTGAAGCCAGAAAAAAAATATTACGATTAGCTGATGTACTTTTCCGTAGAGGGTTGCGTTTGTTGTTGTTGGCGGAATTAAAGTTAGATTCAAAAGTTGATTTAGCTGATTTGGAAAAAACTATTAATGGGGCTAATTATACTTTCTTAGGTATTGTCGCCCTGCAAGATCCATTACGATCAGAAGTGGTGCCAACTATTGCCCGTGCCCGAGCCGCGGGCATAAAAGTCATTATGATTACTGGTGATCATAAATTAACTGCTCAAACTATCGCCACTGAAGTTGGTTTGCCCGCTGGGGGCGAAGCAGTGATAGATGGTAGTGAGTTGCAGAAGATAGATGATAGTAAATTGCGTGAGCGTATAGCCAAAGTTATGGTTTATGCCCGAGCTGTACCCTCAGACAAATTAAGAATTATTAATGCCTGGCAAGCTCGGGGTGAAGTGGTGGCTATGACCGGTGACGGGGTTAATGATGCCCCAGCGCTAAAAGCTGCGGATATTGGTGTGGCTTTAGGTTCTGGGTCGGATGTCGCCAAAGAAGCCGCCGATATGGTTTTATTGGACAATAATTTTAATTCCATTGTGGCGGCCGTGGAAGAAGGGCGAACCATCTTTCAAAATATTCGCAAAGTCGTACTTTATTTAGTGTCAGATAGTTTTTCGGAAGTAATTTTAATGTGCGGCGCTTTTGCTATGTCGCTTTTTGCTAATGAGCCTTTAGCCTTGCCTATTTTGGCTACGCAAATATTATGGATAAATTTTGTTTCCGATACTTTCCCGGCCATAGCCTTAGCCGCTGATCCGCCCAATGAGGCTATAATGCAACAGCCACCCATTCGGCGAAACGAACCGATTCTGGACCCAACTCGTAGGTTATTGGTCGCCATGGTAAGTACGACAAAAGGTTTTGGCTCACTCGCCTTATTTTTACTGCTTATTTGGCTGGGGCGTGATATTGCCAATGTGCGTACCATAGTTTTTACAGTCATGGCGTTATCATCTTTGGCTATAATATTCAGCCTCAAACATCTGCATCACTCCTTATTCCATCGTTTAACTTGGAATAATCATAAGCTTATTATCGCCGTGCTTTTTGGCGTCATGCTTCAGTTATTGGTTATTTATTTACCCTGGGGGAATAGGTATTTTCATACCGCTCCTTTGCCAGCCTCAGACTGGCTATTGGTATTAGCCTTGCCCCTGCTTTCCGTAGCCTTGTTGGAACTGGTAAAATTTGGCCTTTGGACCAGGCAAAAAAGCTCGGTCAAATCCTTGGTATCACCCTTAGCTTAAGGGTAATGGTTGTTACTTTAAATAAAATTAATCGTAGTATAAAATTAGAAGGGTAAAATAATATAATTAATCACTACTTTCCGCCAGGGCGGTAAGGTAGTAAAGAAAGGCATTTTTATGGATAGTGTAAATACTAGCGCTTGGCGCGAGCCCAAAGCCATCATTAGCTTAGTGGGAATAATCTTGCTGGCTGGTATTGTTACGGTCGCCATTATTCGTGACCGCATTGTCAATCAGCCGCAATGGCAGGTGAACGTTACTGGTCAGGGTAAGATTTTTTATCAGCCTGATACAGCCGAGGTAGTCATCGGCCTGCAGGTGGATAGGGCTTATTCAGCCGAACTGGCTATGAAGCAACTAAGTGACAAGATGGATAAGATAGTGGCCGCCGTTAAAGCTGCCGATGTGCCAGCCGAGGATATTATTACGCAGAATTTCTCACTTTACCCGCAGTATGATTATCGCGATGGCGTGCAGACATCAGCTGGCTACAGTGCGAATCAGCAAGTGATTGTTAAAGTTAAAGATATTAATAATTCCAAAGATAAGCTAGCTAAAGTTATAGGTGATGCCACTAAGGCAGGAGCTAACCAAATAGTTGGCATTAACTTTTCAGTATCCAATATTGAAGAATTAAAGCAGCAGGCTCGGGTTAAAGCGATTCAAGATGCTCGAGGTAAGGCCGGCTCATTGGCCACCGCCGCTGGTGTACGTTTAGGCAAAGTCGTAGGTTGGTGGGAAAATGTAGTTCAGGCCCCAGGGTTGCCGTACTATGCCGATAGGGCTATGGGAATTGGTGGAGGTGGCGGTAGTAGCACACCTACAGTACCAACTGGTGAGCAGGAAATAATTGTTGAGGTGACGGTGAATTACAAAGTTAAGTAGATAAACTATAATAAAGGCGTCTATGTAAGTAGACGCTTTTATTGTTTATGAAGAAAACCCACGTTCGCCCACTATCATTAAGGTTAGTAGTCTTGTATAAATTTATACTTGGCTTAGTTGAGTTAATTTTTGGTTCGTCATTTGTGTTACTAACCCTTGGTGCGCAAGAAGTTTCATCCAGTGGCGTCGTGCAAAAAATTATTTCCAAAGAGCTTGGTGAAGATCCCAATGATTTATTCGTTCACTGGCTATTAACCCACAACTTGCCATTTCCTATTAGTACTGCGTTGCACTTGAGCTTGTTAGTGTTAGCCCTTGGTATTATTAAATTAATAATAGCTTATAGTATTTGGCAGCATAGCCACAAGGCCAAAATTTTAAGTATTATATTAGTTTCAGCTTTAGGGATTGGCGGTATGATTGAAATTTGGCAAAACTTTGGTTGGTTCAAGGTTGTGGCAACAATAATTGATTTTTTATTGTTGTATTACTTAGCGTTTGTGTTACCGAAACACATAGAGCAAGACAAGTCTAGGTTTGACATTACTGACCAAACGCGCTAGAGTATTGACACTTATGTTTATTGACGTCACAACTCGTGAGAATAATAATAATCGGCAACCCTAAGGACCGGTGAAGTTTGATTTAACTCTTCCATACCGACCGGCCCCCAGTAAGGGACCGGTTTTAAATTATGGAGCCAGGGCTCTGGGGTAGTTTGACCCTACGCCTGCCTGCGGTAGGCAGGGGTGATCTCCCGAAGGGATGACAATAAAAATTACTGCTTGCCCCGTAGTAGTTCTCTGGGATAGTTTAATTGGTAAAACCCTGCACTGTTAATGCAGTGATCCTGGTTCAAGTCCAGGTCCCAGAGATTTGCTACGGGGTTAAGGCGGATACCGCTGGTTCGAGTCCAGCCCCCGAGCAGTTTAATAGCCAATATTCCTCGGTAGGGGTTGCTTTTGACAATTGGTAAAGCTTGGGTTTGTCCACAGGTTAAGTTTATGTTATAATTACCCAGTAATTAAATGAGCCCTAGAGCTCAATTAGTTTATTTTTAAAAGGTCGAAAATAAAAAAAATATATTCTATAATCAATAAAAACATTAATAAATTTAACTTTTAAATTATGCACAAGTTTAACCGAAAATTATTAGGAAAATTAAATATCGTTTTGGCGTTGACACTCGCGGTAGTGATGACAGGAGGATTGGGCGGCGCGACTTATGTCTTGGCTTCGTCAACATCAAACTTCACTCAGACGATTAGTGCGGGCACGCTTGCGGTGGATATCGTGGACGGAAGTTATGTGACAGTCGGCAGTCCAACAATGGCGATGAGCGCGGCGATTTTCAGTTTTTCCTGTCAAACCAAAACCGGCTCTTTTGGCACGGCTTCCGAGCAGATTTATGTCTCGAATCCTGATGCGGCAGACAATGGCTGGACAGTAAGTTTGGCGGCGGCGGCAACCACGGATATTTGGGATAGCGCCGGTACTGATTTTGACTTTAATGACTCATCGGGTTCGGGCTGCACTGACGGCGCGGATGCCGGCGACACGGTGGGCGGACAGATGACAGTTGACGCTTCTGTAGCGACATTGGCGGCAGGATCGTCGGGCGCCGCTACAACCAATATCACCAAGGGCTCATCAGCCCCTTTTGTTGAGGGCACGACCGACACCATTACCATTCTTACCGGCGCGGCAGGTTCCGCTGACATTGGCGACTGGACATTGCAAGGAGTGAGTGTCAGCCAAAAAATTCCGGCGGAACAGCCGGCGGCGAGCGATTATGACATCAATATGGTGCTTTCCATTACCGCCAGTTAAGGACTGTTAAAAATTATGCAGAACCAAAGCATCAAAAAAAGGTCGATGCGAATTCTTGTTATCGGCCTTACAATATTAACTTCCGCTGTTTTCGCGAACAGTGTTTTTGCGATTGAATACGGAGGTTTTGGCGGCAGGCCAGCATATCCAGACCCCAATAATCCCCGCACTGAATCCATCTTTATTCATATACTTGAACCGGGAGATGTTCAGAAAGAAGGCGTCCTGACGGTCAATAATTCAGCTGAGCGCAAAACAATGCTGGTTTACGCGGTTGATTCCACGCCGTCCACGGGCGGCGCTTTTGCCTGCGCACAGGCCTCGGTTACCGCAAAAGATGTCGGCGCATGGATTACCCTTGAAAAGTCAGAGGTGACGCTTGAACCGGGAACAAGCGAATTAGTTCCATTTACGATTACGGTGCCTAAAAACGCCGGCATTGGTGAGCATAACGGTTGTATTGTAATGCAAGAGAAGAAAGAAAAGGCCGACGGCAAAAGCGGTGTCAGCCTGTCTTTCCGCACGGGACTTAGGGTTGCCATTACCATTCCGGGAGAACTTGAGAGAAAGCTTGAAATTGTCGGATTTACGGTAACCAAGCGCGATGACGGCAGTTTTCTACTCCATCCTTTGGTGAAAAATTTAGGCAACGTTTCCATTGACGCGGATGCGAAAGTATTCACGCGTTATTTCTTTGGCCTGACGCATTTTACGAATGGCGGACAATATCCGATTTTGCGGGGCGAGACATCGGACTGGAATTTTGAACTCAAAAAACCATTCTGGGGCGGCTGGTATCGCTCAAGCTTTGTTGTGGGATATGATACCAATTCAGAAGCTGGTGTAGGAGTAAAAAGCGGCAAGGAATTGACGCGACTTGAAGGCCCGTCGGTCTGGTTTTGGAGTTTTCCGACACCCGCGGCTTTAGCGATAGAAATCGTCGTTCTCTTAGCTTTAGCGTTCGGCGGATTTCTTTTCTGGCTTTCGCAAAAACGCAAAAGGTGGATTAAAGAAAACTGGGTTTCCTACGAAGTAAAATCCGGCGAGGATATTAAGTCCCTTGCCGAGCGGTTTGATGTTTCGTGGAAATTGATTGCCAAGGTCAATAAATTAAAACCGCCTTATGCGCTTAAACCAGGAGAAAAAATTAAAATTCCCCCCAGGAGTTAAACTGCTCATATTCGCGCTCGTTGTTACCAACCTTGCGACTGGCAGTTTTTTGATTTATGAAAAATATTTTCGTTCTGCCGCAAAAAATCTTTACCCGCTGATTGATATTTCCCGAAGCCTTATCTCGCAGGAGCATTTTATCACCACTCTGCAGCCGCTTCGCGATGAGTTAAACCAGCTTGTCGCCAAGGAAACGGAGGGCGGCAGTACCATCAGCGTTTATATAGAGTATTTAAATACCGGCGCCAATATTTCCATTAATCCGCAGGTTGGAATATGGCCGGCGAGTTTGGCAAAAGTGCCGCTGGCGATGGCGGTGATGAAAAAGGTGGAAGAAGGCGGCTGGAAACTTGCCAATGAACTTGTACTGATGCCGGGCGACGCCGATGACAAGTCGGGGGACAGTGAAAATCCCTTCTCCGAATATCCGGTTGGAACCCGTTTTACCGTTGAGCGGCTTCTGAAAGAGATGCTGGTAAATTCCGATAACACGGCTTATTACATTCTCAAGCGCAATTTACATAAAGATGAATTGAATCAAATCATCAGCGATTTAGGACTTGAGGAGCTTTTCTCTTCGGAGGGACGGATGAGCGCTAAGGAGTACTCGCGGATATTCCGCGCTCTTTATGTTTCGAGTTTTTTGAAGAGAGAGCATTCCCAGGCGATTCTTCAATGGCTTGATGAATCCCCCTATGATGATTTCCTTTCATACGAGGTGGGGAAACGTGTTCCTTTTCCGCACAAATACGGCGAAAACATTGACCTCAATGTTTATTCTGATTCGGGCATTGTGTATATTCCGAACCGGCCGTATCTCATAACGGTTATGGTGGAGGGAAACAAAGCGTCTTCTTTTGAAGACAATCAAAAACAAGCGGCGCGATTTATGCGCGATGTTGCTCAAAAGGCATATGACTATTTTTCAAACCAATGAGAATTATTTTTAAAAAAACAGCAGCGGTTCTTATCATTGCCTTGATGTTTTTTTCCGATTTTCCCGCCGGGGTCTTTGAGGATATGGCTGAAAAAATCCGCGACCGAAATGTGGTTGACTTTCTCTGGCAGGCCGGGAGAAACGGTTCAGTGGTTGATTCATTCCGTCCTGATGCGGCGCGCGCGGCTGAAGTTGCGATTGACACCACGGTCAATACCACCATTCTGCGGCATCAAAAATCAAGCAAGCAGAATGTCTGCGTATCGGACACCGTTTGCTACGCGTTTTACATTGATTCGGATTCGGATGTTGTGTATCAAAAATCAACCGACGGCGGAGCAAGCTGGGGCGGCACGGGTACTGATATTAGTGTGGGAACATGGGTAGCGCTTGCTGTTTGGTACGACCGCTGGACGCCCGGAGACACCACCGGCACTTTGGTGCACCTGGTTTATTTTTCCACTGCTGACGACCTTACTTACGCGGTTTTTAACACTTCTGGCGATACATTCACCGCCAATGTTGTCATTGCCTCCACGGGCGCGCAAGGAGCGCTCGCCGCAGCCAATGATGTTGCGATATCCAAAGGAACCGACGGCGATCTGTATGCGGCGACGGTTGACGCGACCGCGCCGACTTCTCCGGCGAGCTTCACCCACAAGTGCGCCGGCACATGCACAACGGCCAGCAATTGGGTTTCAGCCGGCTCCAATCCGTGGGACGGTGTTGGCGATGATACGGACGATAACCATGCTATCACTTTATTGCCATTGCCGGACGACGCAACGCATGATGCGGGCGACATGATGCTTGTATCGCTGGACATTGCCGACGGCACGGTGGAATACAAAGTGTACGATGATTCCGCAAATTCGTGGTCAACTGACTTTACCAACCTCCCTGTTGGCGCGACCGACAGCACTACCTATACCCATACGCTTTCCGGCGCGGTTGATATTGTTTCCGGCAACTTGTATGTGGCTTATATCCATAACGCGGGCACGGCGAACACGAGCGAAGTCCTCGCCGCCAAATATACCGGCGGCGCGTGGTCTTCGCTCACCGACCCCTGGCCGGACACGACCGACGGCACGTCCATTGTTACCGACGCTTCAATCGGCATTGATTCAAACAGCGGCGATTTGTATGTGGTTTACAGCCGCGGCGCTTCGGCGACCGCGAACGATGTGTATTACGCGGTATCCATTGACGACGGCGCCACTTGGTCAATTGATAATCTTCTTTCAAGCGGAACCGACAGGAATCATCGGGCGATTTCTATTAACAGCTCTTCCGCTGACCGGCTTTTTGGCACATATCATGATTTGACCGCGACGACCGGCAATGACCTGTACGGCAACACCGTTGCTGATATTTCCGTTCAGGATTTAACGTGGGTAACCGGCGCCGCGGACTTTGAGATTTGGACATCTTCGGTTTTGACTTGGGACACGGGAACACTGCTTTGTTCGGGAACCCTTACCGACACCAACACAGACACGATTTCCTGTTCCAGCGGCTCCGTTGCCAACTCTACTCAATACCGCGTTCAGGTGGTTTTGAAAAACAGCGGCGGCTCAACTTCAAAAATGAAAGGCAGTTCGGAATATGTTGACAATGTCGCGGTAAAAGCCGGCTGGGCGGGGACGAACCCGACTCTGGGAACTTGCGGATTCAACGATTTGGGCTCAGATGACGGCTCTACCACTTGCTCGGCGGCCTGGAACGCGACCAACGATGTAAGAATTACCAACACCGGCACTGGCAATGTAGCCATTCAGGCCGCCGGCAACCAGGGTTTTATGTATCTAATTACCACGGATAGCGATGTGCCGTCTTCGGACGCTACGAGTTACATGAATGCTTCGATAGATTCCATCAGCGAGGATTCAAGCAAAATTACAATTAGCGGGCCAGCTGGCGGCACTCTCACGACCGACATTGTAGACGCCAGTTATGTGACGGTTGGGAGCCCGACTGTGGCGATGAATACAGCAACCTTCAATTTTACTTGCCAAACAGTTACCGGTTCCTTTGGCACCGCTTCACAGCAGATTTATATCAACAACAATAACGGTGCCAATAATGGCTGGACTTTGACCGTGGCGGCGCAGGCAACGACCAATATCTGGGATAGCGCAGGCACGGATTACGACTTTAACGATCCGACCGGCTCCGGCTGCACTGACGGCGGCGATGCCGGCGATTCTGTGGGCGGACAGATGACAGTTGATCCGTCTGTCGCGACATTGGCTGTCGGACAATGCGGCAGTTGCACCACCGCAAATGTTTCCAAGGGTTCGTCCGCCGCTTTTAACGAAGGCACGACCGATACCATCACTTTACTTTCCGCGACCGCAGCTTCCGATGATGTTGGCGATTGGAAATTAACGGGAGTCAGCATCAGCCAGAAAATTCCGGCGGAACAGCCGGCTGCCAGCGATTATGATATTAATATGGTGCTGACGGTAACCGCGAATTAAATTTTACATAAAAATCAAAATGCAAAATGAGAATACAAAATTAAAAATTAACTTTTCGTGGCTCTTGCCTCTTTTTTTGGTTTTTTTATTTTGTGTTTTGAGCTTGGCGCCGCGAGGCGTGTTGGCCGTCGGGACAAATAATTTCAGGATCGAAATTCTTACTTTGTGCGGAAACAATATTAAAGAATCGGGGGAGCAGTGCGACGGCTCGGATTTGGCTGGAGCCAGCTGTACGAGCCAGGGTTATACCGGCGGCACTTTAAGCTGTAGCGCCAGTTGCACTTTTAATACTTCGGCCTGCACCTCCGGTGGCGGCGGAGGTGGTGGGGGAGGCGGAGGCGGATATGTGGCCCCCGCGACCAGCACTATTTTTAACGGCCGGGCATATCCCAAAAGCACGGTAACGCTTCTTAAAGACGCCCAGATTGCCGCAACAACCGTTGTTGATGCCAACGCTAATTTTTCTATTTCGCTTTCCGGTCTTTCCGGCGGCAGCTATATTTTTAGCGTTTATTCCGAAGATAACAAAGGCAATCGGTCTTCTCTTTTGACTTTTCCTGTCAGCGTAACCTCCGGTGCCACCACCACTATAGGCGGCATTTTTATTGCGCCCACCATTGCCGTAGACAAAAGTGAAGTGAAAATAGGCGACAATATCGCGATTTTCGGACAAAGCACGCCAACATCAGAAATAACAATTAGCGTCAATTCGGCCGAAGAATTTTTCGTGAAGAAAATGTCTGATGGAAGCGGAGCGTATTTGCTTAACTTTGATACCTCCGTTCTTGAAATGGGACAACATAATACAAAATCAAAGGCCGCGTTAAACGGCGAGATTACTTCTTTTAGCGCAACCATTGGTTTTACCGTCGGGACAAAAAATGTGTTTGCTCAGCTACCGACAAAAGTGGCACTTAGGGGGGATTTGAATAATGATAGTCGTGTCAACCTGATTGATTTTTCCATTGCAGCCTATTGGTATAAGAGGGTTCTTAGCGCCGAGATCAGCGCAAAAGAGACTGAGCGGCTTAATAGTGATGGTAAAATCGATCTTATAGATTTTTCTATCATGGCCTATTATTGGACAGGGTAATATGCGTCGTTACATCTTTATATTTTTATTTATTATAAGTTTGGGAGTGGCAATACCAAGGGTATCGTTAGCTGCTAAGCTGTTTTTGAATGCTAAGCCCGCCGACGTCGGAATAGGCCAGCAAGTCCAGGCTCAACTTCTTATTGATACTGAAAATGAAAGCGTGAATGCGTTTGAGGGGCGCGTTACATACTCGCATGATTTATTGGAGCTTCAAGAGGTACGCGAGAGTAATTCAATTGTTAGTTTTTGGATTGAGCCGCCAGCTGAGCAGGATAGTTCAATTGTATTTTCTGGCGTGACACCAGGAGGTTACCAAGGCACTAGTGGAATCCTTTGGACGGCAGTGTTTAAAACTAAGCAGGCAGGTACACCAGACTTGGAAATTAAGGACGCCAAGGCGCTGCTTAATGATGGTATGGGTACTGAAGCGAGCTTGACCTTAGAGCCTTTTAAACTTTTGATTGCCGAGGGTGCAACATCAGAGGTGCATGTTGCGGCCGAAATAATTGATTATGAACTACCAGAATCATTCATGCCAGAGCTGGCCCGAGATCAAACTGTATTTGATGGCAAATGGTTTGTGGTATTTGCCACCCAGGATAAAAAATCAGGAATGGATCACTTTGAGATTACAGAAGTGCGTTCTGGTTCTCCGCGACACTGGCTTATGGTAGAAAGCCCGTATGTTTTGCAGGACCAGGAGTTACGCAGTCGCATTTTTATAAAAGCGATTGATAAAGCCGGCAACCGCAGGATTGTAGAATTGGCGGCCCAATACCCGCTTTCCTGGTATGAAGAATATTGGAATTGGGTTATCCTATTTATTGTAGGTATAATTGCTTTATGGTTAGGTTTAAGATTATGGAGGAAAAAAAATACCTTAAGATAGTGCGAAACTCTGGTGTTATAGCGATAATATTGGGTGTAATTACACCATACTTCGCGTATGCCGCTTCTTTTTTCCTGTCGCCCAATGACGGTTCTTTTACGATTGGTAAGAGTTTTGCTGTTGGGGTATTTGTTTCAAGTGCTGATCAAGCTATGAACGCTGTGTCTGGCGTGGTGTCATTTCCGAGCGATAAGTTACAGGTTACATCACTATCAAAATCAGGCTCTATTGTATCTTTGTGGGTACAAGAACCCAGCTTTAGTAATAGCGCAGGCACAGTTATATTTGAAGGTATTGTCTTGAACCCGGGCTATACTGGCAATAGCGGACGAGTGCTGACAATCAATTTTCGGACCACAGCCGCTGGAGCGGCTGAATTGCGCTTTCCTTCTGGTTCGGTACTGGCTAACGATGGCAAAGGAACAAATATTTTAACTAGTTTTGGTGGCGCAGTTTTTAATTTAGGCGACGCCACTCCTTCTGCTCCTGACACTACCACTCCCACCGTAATTACCGGAACACCCGGTGCGCCGCAATTATCATCATCAACGCATCCTGATCAGAATAAATGGTATGCAAACAATACCCCGGTTTTTAGTTGGCCCTTACCAAGCGGTGTAACAGCAGTTCGTACGGCAGCAGGAATAATTCCAAAAGCAAATCCAACGGTAGTATATTCACCGCCAGTTGCAAGTAGAAATTTAGATAGCTTAAATGATGGGGTCTGGTATTTTCATACACAGTTTAGAAACGCGACTGGTTGGGGCGAAATAACACACTTTAGATTTCAAATTGATACCCAAAAACCGACCCTTTTTAACATTACTGAAGTGGCGCGGAGTGACCAGACCTTATCTAAAATCAAGTTCTCATTTGACGCTCAAGATGAAACTTCAGGTATAAGTTATTATGAAATAAAAATAGATAATAATGAGGCGTTCAATTGGGAAGACGACGGCTCTCATCAATTTGAAACCGCAGCCTTGTTTCCTGGTAAGCACAGCATATTCGTCAAAGCCTTTGATCAGGCTGGTAATTGGCTGGCTAATACTGCGGAATTCAATATTGAACCATTAAAGGCACCAGCAGTCACTGATTATAAAAAAAGTTTGTCCAGTGGGGACGTATTGACAGTTAAGGGTGTGACTTACGGAAGTATAAAAGTTGTTGCCTTAGTCCAAAAAGACAAAGAGGAAATAAAAACTTACACGGTAGATAGTGATCAAGAGGGTAATTTCAGTTTCATATTGCCGGACAAAGTGCAAAACGGGATTTACAGCCTATGGTTTTATGCCTTGGACAACCGGGACTCCAGAAGTTTGCCCTCAGAAAAAAATATTATTGAAGTTAAACCTACTCAGTTAGAGTCAGCGGGTTTTTGGTTGTCGGACGTGTTGTCAATAATCGTTCCTTTAATAGCTTTAATTATCTTATTGATATTAGTCATATTAAGAGGTTGGCATAAAATAAATATGTTAAAGAAAAAATTACGTAAAGAGGTCTTTGAGGCTGAAAAAACGGCACATAAGGCTTTTGCTGATTTGCGGGTGCAGGTTAGTGAACAAGTTAAAATATTGCAACGAGCCAGCGTTCGTCGCAAGCTCACTCGCGAAGAAAGTAAAGTATTAAAAGAACTTGGGGAACACATAGATACTGATGAGCAGTCAGTTATTAAAGAAATTGAAGATATAGAGGATCAAGTTAAGTAGCATAATTTATACTGATTAGAAAAGTCTGGTCCTAAGTATTAAGTGGCGTCTTTTTAAAGGCGAATTTGGTCCTCCCGCCTAGTATTGAGGTTCTAGTGTCGTCCAGTGCCCCATGACCCCAACTTATTTTAATTAGCTTATGTTAAAAATATTAATACCTTACAAAAATGTATTTTTAGTATAAGATGTATATGTAGTTTGATGTATTTTTTAGAAAAGTAATTTTTATGAACAAATCATCAGAATTGATAAATAACTCAACCAAGCTTCATAGTTTGGCTAAAACGGTTAGCTGGCGCATTATTGCTACCATGATTACTTGGGCAGTGGTGTTTTTATTTACTGGAGAAGTTCAAGAAAGCACAATTATTACATTGTCCAGCGCCACAATTTTGATGGTTGTATATTATTTTCATGAACGGTTTTGGAATTGGATTAGAATAAAAAAATCCATAAAAGATACTTCAAGTGCGCAGTAATATTAAAGTATTAGAAGGATGAACTTTGTGAGCACTACCGGTAACAGTACCCAGTCTAACAAAGTTCGTCTCCCCACTTAAAATTGAGGTTCTAACATCATCCAGTGCCCCGAGCTCTGCAAAAATACCCAAGCGTAACTTGGGCATTTTTGCATACCATTAGTTATGGTTAGAACCAAAATTGAATTCTCGGTAAATATGATATAATCAATTCATGATGAGATTCCCGATGTCAAAAGCAATTCTGGTCGGGGGTGTGCTAGTGAGCATATTCACGAGCGCGATTTTTGTATCCTGTCATTCCATGACAATTACCAACGCCGACAGTGTAGGTAATTTCCTTGTCTTACCAATCGCCCAAAGTCTTAGCGAACCCTGTTGCATGACACAGGGTGGTAATTATGATTTGCACTCCTTGCCACTCGCGATAATTACCTCGACCACCACCTCACAGAATAGTATTCCCGGAGTTGCTAGTAGCCCCATTTGGATCCACGCCGCAGTTATGGAGGGCCTGCCTCTTAAACAAGAGCCATACCTTGGCAGCACTGCCGAGGTGCCACTCTATAACTATCTCACAATTTTTGTAGCACAAGGTCTGCTTCAGCCATTGATTTACAGCGCTGCCCAAGCCAGCGTTTGATTTCGCTTAAGCTAGCTTATAGCTAGTCAAGCGAACTTTACTCGCTGGTTTTTAGTTTGTAACTATAATTAATTTTTAATCTATGACCACATCTATCACTCCCCCAGACACCAATATAAGCAGTATAACTTCAATAACTAAACAGAGTATATTTGCAGGTTCATCTCCTAAGTTAACGTTTATTATGGGTATTGTCAGCGGTGTTGCCGCCGTTAGTCTTGCTGGTTTTGTGCTCGCAGTTTCTTACGGTTTGTCAGGTAACATACCAGGAGTCAAACAGCCTGTGGGGACTAGTGCGCCCACAGCAACAGTTGGTGCACCTGTACCTAATCAACCCGCAGGACCGCCAGCTAATGTCACTATTACCGTGAAACCCGACGACCATATTCGCGGGGATGCTAGTGCACCTATAACTCTGGTTGAGTACTCTGACCTTGAATGCCCATTCTGCAAGAGTTTTCACCCTGGTATGCGGCAGCTAATGCAAGAGTATGCTGGCAAGGTGAAGTGGGTATATCGCCATTTTCCACTTTCTTTCCACACCAACGCACAGAAGGAAGCTGAGGCA
>Ga0208373_1002873_pt1 | contig 17958 bp, 13 predicted proteins | sample RifOxyC2_FD_184036 | JGI IMG/M metagenome (GOLD analysis project Ga0208373, IMG submission 184036) | Soil microbial communities from Rifle, Colorado - Rifle Oxygen_injection C2 (SPAdes) | ecosystem: Environmental > Terrestrial > Deep subsurface > Rock core/Sediment | place: Rifle, Colorado... | reverse complement strand
ACATAGAGAATAAACATTTTATTGTGAAACCCTCCAGATATGGTTTAATTTTAATTTCTCATTCAAATTATACAACAGATATATAAATTAATATTAAATAAGATTAAAAACTAACAATCTCAGCCCTGATCAAAAGCCACTTGAATATTTTTCAAATTATAAAATCAATTGGAAACAATATTATAAAAAATACGAAATACATGTTTTCTAGAAAGGACGATGTTTCTGAGCTTAACGAAACCACGATCATATTGATAGATATTTTCATCTTGCATGCAGGCTTGTCTTTTGAGCACATTTGGTCACAAATCTGTATATTTTGATAAACAGAGTTATCTATTTAGTCACATTTTTCTGTTTATTATAATACATCTTAGTCTCAAGAGGGTGTCCAAAAGACACTATTTGAAAAACTTTTCCACACTTAATTCTGATAAACTGATAATACACACTAAAACAATCAGTTTAACTCTCCGAATAGGAAGTATACAGGTATGCTAGTTTCTAAATAGTACATTGTTTTAATCAATTATTTTATTTATAAATTCACTTTTCCTGCTTAATAATTCATGTAAAGTATTTATATGGTATATAATTAAGAAAAGTAGTGAAATGATGAACTTTACATTAATAAAAATTATTGATAAATATTTTGGAAGTTTAGTATGCGTTTTTTTATCGGCTAACAAAACTAAGGAAAAAATAAAGGTCCCAAAAAAGATTCTGTTAATAAAATTTTTCGGTATTGGTAACATTGTTCTGACATTGCCAAGTGTTGATATTATTAGAAAAAAGTACCCAAACGCGCATATACATTACTTGACGGTCAGCAACAATAAAGGATTACTGGAAAGAACTAATCTTGTGAATAATGTCTTTTATATCAATATTAAAAACATCTTTTCTACAATACAGTCTTTATATAGGTTTATAAAACTAGCCAAGAAAATGAGCTTTGATATCATTGTAGACTTTGAGCAGTTCAGTAAACTTTCTGCAATTATTACTTCATTCTATAATGGTCATGTTTATGGCTTTCGTAAAGGAAACTCTAGAAAACTCTACTCGTCTACAATTGTTTTCAATAACAACCAGCATGTTGCAAAAACATTTTCTGATCTACTGAAACTGTTTGGAATAGAATCCAAAATTGATTCATTAATCCCAATAAATACAGAAATTATCAAAAAGAATAATCGTTTGATAGGTATGCATCCAGGGAGCAGTTTAAACAACGTCATAAGAAGATATCCAAAAACAATGTTTGCAAGACTTGCTGATTTACTGATAGAAAAAACCCAGCATAACGTAATATTTACAGGTTTAGAGAATGAGAAAGGGCTCATTATTGATATAATAAAATTAATGAATAACAAAAACAAAGCCACTAACATGGCAGGTAAAACCGATATTCCCGAATTAATATCTATTATTAGCTCATGTGCTTTATTTATTTCAAATGATACCGGGCCAATGCATATAGCTGCTGCACAAGGAATCAATTGTATCGGTATTTTTGGACCCAACACACCAATAAAATACGGTCCATATTCTAAAAACAGTAATTTCACGTATAAAGGATTAAGCTGCAGTCCGTGCATCGGTATTAAAAATAATTGTTTCTTTTATTGCAGAAAACAAGAATGCGTCAAAACAATAGACGTTGATGATATTATTCAAAAAACAGTCTCTTTATTAAATTTGTAAATAAGTTGTCATATATGAAAATTCAGATATTTTTAAAAAGGATCTTTCTGTCAAACTTCAAAAGATTGGATTTTCCTTACAAGCTAACATTCTCTGTAACAAACAAATGCAATTCCGAGTGTAAGTTCTGCAATATCTGGAAAAAAGATAATATTGAGTTAACATTGGGAGAGATAAACAATTTCTTTGAAAAATCTAATAAATTCTCTTGGATTGACTTAACCGGAGGAGAACCATTTCTCAGGGATGATTTGTATGATATAGTAAAGATTATAGAGAAAAAATGCAAGAACCTCTACATTCTTCATATACCAACCAATGGCATAGAAACAAGAAGAATTATTGAAACACTAAAGAAAATATCCTGCTCGGAGATACCAAAGATAATAATTTCTGTGAGCATCGATGGACCGGAAACTTTACATAACAAAAACAGAAAAGCAGACTCGTGGTCAAAAGCTGTGAGAACTTTCAACGCTATCAGGGAAATAAAAAATGTTAGCGTATATTTTGGTTTTACCATAAATTCTGATAATTATAATAAATTTGATGAAACGTATTCAGAGTTGAAGATACACGTGAAGAATCTGGATCATAATGATATTCACGTAAATCTTGTCCACAAATCATTCTACTATTCAAATTATCACATACAAATGCCAAGAAGTTCTGATATCATCAGAAACGTAAGAGATATCATGAGAAAGAGAAAGTTATTTTTCACACCCTTTTTGTACTTAGAACATCAGTATTTGAAATTGATTAAAGAATATCTAGAGAATAGAAAGGAACCACTAACATGCAAAGCTTTCCATAGTTCCTGTTTTGTCAATGCAAACGGTGATGTATACCCATGTAATAGTTATGACAAACTTATTGGGAATATAAAAGAATCTGATTACGATATGGAAAACGAATATTAGTCTAAAAGAATGTCCTTCTTGCTGGACGCCATGTGAAGCCTATATATCCATATTGGGCTCCATTCTAAAGAAATGATTTCTGTTTAAAACACATCTTATAATAATCATTAAGAACACTAACTTGTCTAATCATGGGCTGGAATGAGTCCCGGAAACAGTGAGAGTGCTGGTAAAAATAAAGTGGACGGACGACCCATGGAAACAAATGTTTAAAAGCGACACTGACAGAAAGTGCGTGGGCAGCATCAAGAACAAAGGGAACGTATTTAAAAGCAAAATATCATGGTCTTGTAGGCCGTATAGGAAAAAGGAGGGCGCTAGTCACCGTTGGTCACAAGATATTGATAATGAGCTATTAAACACTAAAGAACAAAGTTCCATATAAAGAGCTTGGAGAGACATATTTGTATAGCCGCAGGAAAAAGAATATGGTGAAGAGTTATACGCACAGACTAAACAAATTGGGATATGAAGTTGCGTTAAAAGAGATGGCGGCAAGTTAAAGGGATCAATAACAAATAGAGAATATCGATTAAACAGGTCGATTTTTATTGGTGGCGATAAAAGACCCCGAGTATGAAACTGACTGAGCCACTTTTAAGAACAAACTAATGTTACCAAGAGCACGCATATTTAGGGATTGAATATATATATCTTCTTGTTTAAAGGAAGCCGGGCATAGTGTTGCTCTATTTTTTGATCCAATGTTGTATGATAATTATTTAATAAACAATGAAATGCTTGATAAAATATTTAGTCATAAGAAGGGGTTGATTGGCTCTGTTGTTAAATGCAAGCCGGATATTGTGGATTTTTCTGTGGCATCAGATACAAGAATACTATAAAGTAACACTAAAAGTTTAAACATTAGGCAGTTTAAAAACGATTATTATGAGAATATTATTATTGCGTGAACATAGTATTGAAGCACTTAAAAGTGTGCCGTTGGGTATTACTGCTTTATCTGCTTTTATAAAACAGAAGAGAAAAGATTATAATGTTAAGGTTATTGATAATCATATTGAACAATATTCCAACAATATATTAATGAGGATGATTAATGAATATAAGCCGGATGTCGTTGGAATAACATCAATGTCTATAGAGGCTCAAAGTACTCATAAGTTGGCAGAAAGAATAAAAGATAATCTACCATCTTGTTTTCTTGTCATTGGAGGAGCATATGCTTCATCCTCTCCAGATTGGTGTTTGCAATCACCAGGCATTGATTGTGTGGTTAAGGGAGAAGGAGAAGTCTCTTTCTTGGAATTAATTGAACACCTAGAGAAAAATGAAGATATTAGTTCAGTAAAGGGAATATCCTATAAAAAAGATGAAGCTATTATTACTACTCCATCGCGAGAATTTATTTGTAATCTTGATGAGTTGCCTTTTCCCGATTTGGACTCGATAAATATAGAAAAATATTTTCAGGCAATTTATGGATTTTCACAAAATGTTGTCCAGAAGTTTAAGCGTGCAATTCCTGTTTTTACTACACGGGGATGTCCCTATAGATGTACTTTCTGCCACGAAGTATTTGGGAAAATCTATCGTAAACATTCACCAGAATATGTTATAAACTATCTGAAATTTTTGGTTACTAAATATGGTGTTCAAGAAATTCAGATAGTTGATGATTGTTTTAATTTTGATATGGATCGCGCCAAACAAATTTGTCGGTTAATTATTAAACATAAGGTGAAAATCGTCGTTAGCTTTCCTAACGGAATAAGGGCTGATTACATCGATGAAGAAATGCTTGATTTATTTAAAGAAATTGGTGTTTTTAGAATTGCTTTTGGCATTGAGTCTGGAAATAAGGCTGTTCAAAAAAGAATAAAAAAGGAACTGGATCTGGCTAAAGCTGAAGAAAATATTAAGAAAGCTGCTATAAGAGGATTTCATTTATCCGCATACTTTATTATTGGTTTACCAGGTGAAACAGAAGAAAACATTTGGGATACTATAAATTATGCATGTAGGCTGCCTATACATGTAGCAAGTTTTTTCTATTTCTGTCTATACCCTAGAATTGCTATTGAGAAGCAGATACCTTCTGAACTGAATTCTGAGAAAAAATATTATTTTCAGGTTGGAGAATTTAATAATTATCCTGTTAATACTTGTTCCATTTCTGTTCAAAGGCTGGTTTGGTTGAAAAAAGCTGCGATGATGAAGTTTTATTTTAATTGGTTCAGGGTAACAAGTAATATTAGACTTGTTTCAAACAAATATGTTTTGTTTAAGAATCTGTTAACGGTTATAAAATGTTGTTTTACCGGTAGGTATTAATTCCATGCGAATCACTTTTGTACATTGCTTATATGAAAATTTAGGGATTGAATATATATCTTCCTGCTTAAAGGAAACCAGGCATAGTGTTGCTCTATTTTTTGATCCAATGTTGTATGATAATTATTTAATAAACAATAAAATACTTGATAAAATATTTAGTCATAAGAAGGGGTTGATTGGCTCTATTGTTAAATGCAAGCCGGATATTGTGGATTTTTCTGTGGCGAGATATAATCAAATGTTGTGGTTTGGAGGCTTGAGTAAAGAATAAAAAAGAAGTATCCTTTCAAAAGAAACCAACAAAACCTGCGTGTAACAGCACGCAAAATGAAAGACATCCCATAAGGAGTAAAGTAATAAAACAGGTTATCAAAGAGCAAATTGATCTTTCTCAAACAGGCATAAAAACACTAGCTGGATTATAAGATTCACCAGATTTAAGCATGCTCAAGCAAAGATGAGAAAGTTTTTTGGCGACATAAATAAGAGATTGTTTTCCAGATTTACCTTGAGATATTTTTTTAGAATAAAGAGATTTGAAGTCTTTATTATGTTTGATGCAAGCAACAGCTGCAATGTAAAGAGTTGAGCGCAAATATTTAGGTCCACGCTTGGATAATTTGTTGTCGCGTCTTGTTTCACCAAAGTCATAGATCTTGGGAAAGAATCCTATGATACCAATAAGTTGTTTGCCGGAAGCAAAAGATTGACCATCAGAGCCGATAGCGGATAAAATGGCGGCAATGGTCTTAGGGCCGACACCTGGAATAGTTAATAGATTGCCTCCAGGGAAGCTATAGAAGTCATCGTCGTTTGTTGGTAAGAGGATATCATTAGTTCTTTGATCAAGATCGAATATTGCTTTATTAAGATATTCAGCTTGAGCTAACAAGATGTTGAGGTTTAAACCTCGGGCATCTTTAGCCCTGCCAGAAAAGATAGGAGTTTTGGCAATATCAAGAAGATGTTGACCTTTACTGGTGGCGTAGCTAGACCACGATTATGAAACTGACCAAGCCAGTTTTAAGAACAAATGAATGTTGCCAAGAGCACGCAGATGAAATTTTTAGTATCAAACTGGCTACCTATTATTCTTTGCTTTATTAAATAAGGATTTTCAGATGAAATACACTAAATTGCCTAATAAATACAATTTTCTGAATGGAAAATATATATCTAATATTCATATTGCAATAATTCTATTCATTCTCGTTCTGACATTAAAGTCGCCTGTATTGAATTTACCTTATCATTCGGATGCTCTTAGTAGTTATGTGCCTACAGCCGTCTGGATGAAAGATAACGGTTTTAATCCATTTTCGTTGGGATTTGCAAATAGCTACGGTCATCCACCACTATTTTTTCAAACACTGGCGCTGGCTTTTTTCTTGTTTGGAACAAAACTGTTTGTGGCACATCTGCTAATAATCATTTTCTCATTTCTGGCAATCTTCTTTACGTATCTGATAGGAGAATATCTATATGGAAAAAAAGTTGGCATATTTGCTGCTTTGTTTTTATTGTTCGATCCACTGTTTTTTGCCCAGAGTGGTATGGTGCAAATATCTGTACCATTTACAGCATTAACTATGGTGTCTGTATATTTTGCTTTAAGAAATAAAACTGCCTTTTATCTATTCGCAGCATCCTGCTTGGTATTATTCAAAGAGCCGGCAATTTTCACAATATCAATCATAACGCTTTACAAATATCTTGAAAAGGATAAGAGATGGTTTTTGTATTTATTACCAGCCTCTTTGTTTTTTTTCTGGACTTTTTTGAATAAAGCACTTTACGGATTCCTTTTATACCCAGGGTCTGTCGGTGCTTTTGGACTTTTGGATTTTGATTCTCTTTATTATTCATTATCCTGGGTCTTTATTGCAAACCTTAAGTCGGTCTTGACCATATTTATTATCACCTCGGTAATATTATTCAGAAAGGTTCTGAAAGAAAAGAACGTTTTTCTCTTCACATCTTTGATAGCTTTCTATGTGTTATTTTTTGCATTTATGACAGGCGCTATGCCATTTCCACCACGCTATTTGCTACTGGTTTTTCCGCTATATTTTATAATGGCCGCCAGATCAGTTGACATAGTTTTCAAGAAATATTCTTATGCAGTAGTCATAATATTTCTTGCCATTTTTACAATCTTTTGGGGAGGCGTCATTGAAAGTAGAAATGGAATAAAAACAAACATGGACTATGTTGATTATGTAAACGTAAATATGGAAACAAACATGGAGTATGTGGATTATATAAACGTAAATATTGCAGCGATATCATACCTAGAGAATAACCACCAGAACTCAAAAATATTAATATCTCCTGAAAGTTTCAATGAAATGTTTACCGAACCTCTTTATGGATATATCAAGAATCCTTTGAAAGTCACATATGACAAAAATTCAGAATTCGACCTCATATATTACATCCCTAAACCAAATATGTCAAAAAACATGGGAAACCTTACAGAATTTGCTTATTCAATAGGGTTTATCCAGTGTGAAGACCGTGATCCATACAAGTTTGCCGCCGATTCACTACATTACTTGATTCATACAAAAAATACGACATTGATAAAGAAATTTGATTATAATGGCAAGGTTGTTGAATTGAGGAAATTAGACGATAGTCGTTAATGATCTCTCTAACCTTATATTCTCAACGTATACATTTTTTTCACGCCGCACTTTAAGCTACGTATTATAGCAACCATAAATTCGCAACTAATAATCTCTTTAAAATGAAATAATTGTGATATATTAAAACATATTTAAATTTAGGTTGCTTGCTTTAATAATATTATTATTAGTAACGAAGGAATGAAAATTTGGATATTGCTAAATTTAGCATATTGGCATAATAGACTTTTGAATTTCAAAAAAGATGCAAACCTTTTCTAAAAGGCTATGAAATATGACTTTATATAAATCCCCCACAGAAACAAAATCCAAAACAAATATTGCTTTTTTGCGAATTATAATCGATACATTGGGCGAAAATTTCATTTATGAAGAGAGTTTGCAATTTAAAAACTATTCACCAATTTTTCTTTGCGGACTAGTAAAGAGGCTTGATAAAGAAATAAAGCATTTTTGCTTCAAAGAATTCGTAAAATTATATCAGCCTCAATGGCCTGTATTTCCAAAATCTTTAGAGGAAACTTACCATACTGGCATAGCTAAGTATAAAAACATTATCAATAAGCTAAATATTCAGCTTATACATGCTCAATTTCTCACAGATGCTGTTTTCTGTCTTCAACTTATTAAGGAGAGCAATCTACCGCTAATTGTTAATTTGCGCGGGTATGATCTGTTTCATCCAAAAGCACAAACCTTTCTCTCCGACATATTGCCTTTTACTTCAAAGCTTATTGTAAAATCAGAATCCATGAAGAGTATCTGCACTTCTTACGGTTGTGATCCAGCAAAAGTCGAAGTAATCTATGGGGGAGTAAATACAGATAAGATTATCTTTAAACCAAGAATCGCTACCCAAAACAATATAAATATCCTTTCCTCAGGAAGGTTTGTCGATAAGAAAGGATACGATACAACGTTAAGATTCTTCAGTGAATTATTAAAATCCCATCCTAATTCAAAACTAACTTTGGTCGGCGAGGGTGATTTGAAAAATGATCTGGTAAAATTAATCGATCGCCTGGGAATCATGTCAAAAGTCACCATTAAAGATTATCTGCCCCATCAGCTTTTTATAAAAGAATTATACAAGCACAACCTGTTTATTTTACCTTCCCGAATAGGAACTACTGGTGACCAAGAGGGCATACCAAATGTCCTGAAGGAGGCCATGGCATCAGGCATGCCAGTTATTTCTACGTATCATTCAGGAATACCCGAACTTATAAAGGATAATGAAACCGGCTATCTTGCACTAGAGAATGATCCACAGGGAATATTAAAAAAGGTACAGTATATTTTGGAGAACAAAGAAGAGGCTTTTATGGCTTGTTTGAATGCCCGTTTTTTTGTTGAAAAGTATTTTAATGTAAAGAAAACAGCTGCACAGGTTGAAAAGTTATACAATTACTTATTAATGCCGATTCATGCTCAATCAGCAATTGATTTACGTAAAGGAAAAAAGCCGACTGAATTCAGAGTTGATCTGCACGTACAAAAGGGATGTAATTCAGAATGTATTATGTGTGATAATTGGAAAAATCAACCTATGACATCATATTCCAGGGAAAACATATCTATGCTCCTTGATCAATTACGGTCATTTGGCGTAGATCAGGTACGTTTTCATGGTCAAGAGCCAACATTGATGAAAGATCTCTTTTCAATCATCAAAGAAGCGAAAAATAAGGGCTTTAGTGTAGGATTAAAAACCAATGCATTGATCTTTTCTAATGAACAAAAGGTACAAATGTTGGACGGTACAATAGATGATTTATATCTCTCCATAGATTCAAGTGATGAGAACATTCACAATTCTATTAGGGGAAAAAAAGAATCCTTTTCAAAAAATATGTTTCTTTGTGAAAACTTAAGAAAGATTAATCCTCATCTAAATGTATATTTTAATGCTGTTGTTACAAATATAAATTACAGGCATCTTATAGGCATATTAGACATTGCAGCTACCATGAAAGCCAATCGAGTCTCTTTCGTACACTTGAGCACTAATAACAAGGATAACATCAAAGACCTCAAGCTATCAAAAAAGCAATACAAGGAATTCTATTTTCAAATCTGGCCTCAGATATTAAAAAAGAGCCTGTATTATAACATTCCAGCTTCTGTTGATCCTTATTTTACTTCTTTACTTGAACTCCCGATGGATTTGCAGATTAAAAGGTTAAATAATGCTTCAGCTGAATTTAATGAAGAAATCGATCATTTTACTAATGGCTTGTATGGAAAGAAATTTTACAGTGAAAATACATGCTATGGTGTCCTTGATCACGCAACAATTGATTGGGAGGGTAATGTATTCCCATGTTGTGCAATGCCGCGCTCAAAAGAAACAGCAATTGGTAATATACACGAAGAATGTTTTAAGAGTGTTTGGGAAAGCGAAAAATATTCTCAATATCGTGAAAGCATTCTTAAAGGTGAGTGTCAATATAAAGATCGCTGCAGTCGAGCATTCAGAAGGACAACTGAATATAATAAATATTTTAAGAATGAAAGCATCAATAGCAATGAGATACTTACAGAATCCCAAGATCAACAGAATGAAAAAAAACACACCAACATATATAATCTTGAAAAAATCATTTTTTATGCATTTTCCAAGGCAAGGATTTATCACAAGAATTTTAAAAATTTTATTCTTTCTAACGGAAAAATTGACATTTCAACGCTTCCTTTCATAACTAGAGAGGAATTGAAAATTTCTTTCCCAAATAAGGAAGTAGTCCCTAATTATTTTGAGGAAGATTATGGGATTTACCGCACGTCTTCTTGTGGTTCAGCAGCATTTCTTTATGCCAGACCTTTAAAATCCAATGTATTTGCTCGAATGTCTGCATCTTTTACTCAAACAGGAATGTGGAAAAGAGGCAATCCTTGGCTGAAGTTAACATCTTTGAATTGCCTGGAAACACAATATCCCATTAAAAGTGTTTCTCAACTGCAGAAAAAGGACAATAAGAATTCAACTGCTATCGTTGTTCCATCAAGTGATAATTTCGTTAATGAACCGATATCAAAAATTATAGCAATCTACGATCTTATTAAGTCCTCTAATGCCCGTTTAATCCACGCTAATCCTAGTCATTTAAAATTACTTCTTTATCGTTTAAAAAAAGAAAAGCTTTGTTTGGACGGTCATTATGCTGTTCATTCAACTTATGAAACCTTGTTACCCTCAACAAAAAAGCTATTAGAAGAATATCTTAATTGTAAAGTTTTCAACCAATATGGCTGTTCGGAAGTTGGGCCTATATCTTTCACTTGTCACCATGGAAACAATCATATTTTTTCCGATACGATCCATGTTGAAATTATACCGGATAGCAAACTCAAACGTCCAGACATTGGGCGAATTCTTGTATCACATTTAAAGAATCATGTAATGCCGCTTATCAATTATTTTAACGGTGATTTTGCTTATGTTCTAAAAGAAACAAAATGCGAATGTGGCCTCAATAGCCCTATAATGGGCGATGTTGTTGGAAGGGAAACAGAAATGATCAACTATAATGGAAAGGTCGTTTTTCCACTGGAATTAGATATGCTCTTTTACGACTTAAATAACATCTTGATATACCAGGTCATATTTGAAAAAGGGCGGTTTATTGTCAAAATCGTACCAATAAGAAACTCGGAACATGTTGCTACAAAGAAGCTAACAGACAGGTTTAAAATCTATTTTGAAGACAATAGCCTTCAGATCCAAATAGAAAAAGTAGAAATCATACTACCCAAGAGACGTGGAAAGTATGCCAACATTATTGTTAAATAAAATATTATAAACCCTATTTATCTAGCTAAAAATATGATAAAAATTCTCAGCCCATTAGTACAAAAAGAAGAAGTGGAACCGTTGGTTTCTGCCGGAGTAGATGAATTTTATTGTGGATTACTCCATTATAAAGGGTCCATGAATGATCGCCCCAATAATGACAAGTTTAATTTTTCTAGTTTTGGTGAGTTAAGCAAAGCCATCACAATGACCCATAAGTTTGGAAAGAAGATTTTCTTAACAATCAACAAGCCATCTCTTAATCTCGAAGCAGCCATTGATCAGGCGAAAAAAGCTGAGCGTATCGGCATCGATGGATTGATCGTATCAAATCCTCTTTTGATAAAGCGATTAAAGGACTTGAATTTAAATTTGGAATTAAATGCGAGCTGTCTTTGCGCTGTTTTCAATAGTCAGAGCATACAGTTTTTCAAATGGCTTGGCATTGAAACATTTCATCTGCCACGACACCTGGGCATCGAACATGTAAGAATGCTTTTGCAGAAACATCCTAACACGCGACTATCGGTTTTTGGCATGCAAGGGATGTGTATGAACATTGAAGCCTTTTGCCAATTGCACTATTTGAAGGAAGAATACTTCATCCCATGCAAACATTTTAAAACAGTTAATATATTGGGAAGCCAATCGTTGCCAAACAACATTTTAGACAAAAGGATCAACATGCCTAAATTTAGTTGTGGTATGTGTGCTTTAAAGTCATTTGCAGATATGGGCATTTATTCCATAAAGATTGAGGGAAGACAGCTGCCACTTCAAAAGAAGATAACTCATGTTTCAATCATAAAAAAAGCATTGGACAATTTAGAAACGTGCCATAACAATACAACCTATATAGGTCTATGTAAAAAATTGTTTAAGGAGCATTTTCATGAAGACTGCGAAACAGAATACTGCTATTACTAATATCGAAAAAGCGCTGAAGATTCCTTCGATCCAAAGCTTAACAAATAAGAATATTGTTGAGTTCGATAGGATTTACTTTGGCCATGAATTTTGTGAGAGGCTTTTACCAGATTTAGACCAATTAAAACGGGCAATTGATATTATCAAAAAGAGCCAAGCAAAATTTTCTTTGCTGACCCCTTCAGTTACGGAGTACGGTTTAAAAAGCATTAAATCCTTAGTTTCTTTACTTCGTGAAGACGATGAGGTTATCATCAATGACTACGGGGTTCTGAACATGGTCGAAACTGAATTTAAAAATCCTATATTGATCGGGAGAATTTTAAGCAGGATCGTTATCCCAACCTTAGTGTCATTGAAAGGAAATGATATTTCCTTGCACCATTATTTATCAATATTGGGTCAGAAGGTGCAAGGCGTTGAGGTCGACTATTTCAACGCATCCACCATCGATTCTCATTTAGCAGAAATTTTATCCATTTCTTTATACAAAGGCCCACTCGTCTGGACAACTACCAAGCGATGCGCTTTTAATACTCAAGCAAGTACGTTACAGAAATTTTGCGCATGTAAACAAGAGTGTTTACTGTGTCAGGCTGTCATCGAAAATGTTGCGTCAAAAAAAACATTTCTTCTAAGCGGAAATACTATTTTTGGTCAAGCCAGCGATGCGCCGGAAATAAGCAACAATGATGTTTTTAAACGTATCGTCTTTGAACTAAAAACGGAGTCTTAAGTGGTTCATAATTTTTCTAAATCAATAAACAGCAACATTCTTATCAGCGTGGTCATTCCTACATTCAACGCCCAGGAGCGTCTTTCTTTATTACTTAAAAGCCTGGAAAATCAATCTAATAAGAATTTTGAAGTAATTGTTGTGGACGATGGCAGCACCGATCAAACGAGTAATGCAGTTACTCAATTGATAGAAAGCTATTCAGTTCCATTACACTATTATTATCTTGATAATACAGATATTTTCGGAACCGGCATCGCTCGGAATCATGGCGCAAAGCATGCAAGGGGAAGGATCCTTTTGTTCCTTGATCAGGATTGTGTAGCCAAAAAGAACCTCATACAGAAACATATTGATCACCACAACTCAAAAGATATTATTTTAGGTTATTATTCTGGGTATAGTTATGATTTCAGCTCCCATGATTTCATGGAACTAAAAAATTATGTCCATAATAACCGGCCCGTTTCCACTATAAAAGAGTTTAGAGATCCGTTGTTTCTTGATGATCAGAGCAGCGATGCATGGAAATGTTTTATTTCTGCACATTTTTCTATTAAGACTGATATTTTTTGCAAATATTATTTTGATGAATCTTTTACCCAGTGGGGGTGTGAAGACATCGATCTAGGATACAGAATTTACAAGGGAGGTAGCGGAATACATTTTGTAAAAGAATGTATTGTCTATAACTCGTCTAATGAACCTATAATTTCGAAAATAAAGTTTCGAAGCCTATCAGAATCGTTAAGTAACCTGTATCAAAAGCATCAAGCAGAAAACATAAAATTATATTGCTATGAACGGTTTTATAATACCCCTTTAAAATATAGAAGTTCTCTGCAGTTAATTTTTAAGAATAATAAATTTGATGTCATTAGCTCACAAACAAAAATTATCATAAATAAAAATCGTCATTCTCTTATTATGCTGGGTCCTGACCTTATGGATATATATAGCACGATCGAAGATATAACTTCTTTGATAACATCAGTTCATTTTGACGTTGGTATTATAAAGAAATTAAGAAAATCCATCCTTACAGATTTCATTAACATTTTTCATGTATTAATCAAAGTTCTTAGGGACAAAAAAATCAATATAAACTTGGATGATATTAGAAAGCAGGGTTTTTTAATAGGTACACGGATTATTGGTCCAAAGCTGCTTATCCTTGACTTTTATAACCTTTGCAATGTTCAGTGCCTTTTTTGCTCTATATTCACCCCTCTAAAAAATAAGAAGACTAAATATACTCCTCCAGCGATTGATCTGCCTCTTGCACAGCAAATTCTGGATCAGGCCTATGAAATGGGTGTTGAGACAATACGCATTTCATCCGAGGGAGAACCACTTCTCTCGCCAGAAGCTCTGCCAATATTGCAGCATATTGCCGATAAGGATTTTAACCTAGAATTGTTAACCAATGGAACACTGCTCAAAAAAGAGCATCTTGTGCCCTTAAGTAAAATTTCCAGGGTAAGTATTCTTGTAAATTTCTCGGCTGCAAAAAAATCCACATACCATAGTATTTATGGAGGTGCTGCTGATAATTATGATCTTGTTTTAAAATCTTTATCTATGCTTATCCGACTTCAGAAAACAAAATTCAATAAATCCTTTGTTATTAATACAACATATATAATAACGAAGTTAAATTATCATGAGATTTCGGATTACATACTGATTGTTAAGAATCTAGGAGTAGACCATGTCTATTTTAAGTTTGCGCTTCCTCATCAGGAAGGTTCAGAAATTTTAGTCAGCGCTGAAGAAATTCCACAATTAAAAAACGAATTGATTAATGCAGAATCACAAGCCGTTAAGCGTTCTCTTGGAACAAATATTAATAATCTTTTGCGTGATATTGATAATAAAAGATATAAAACAACTAAAGATACCTTGGGATTGGATCCATATCAACCAAGCAAACATTGTTATAACGGATGGTTCTTTGGAAGAATTAACTCATCCGGCGATTATTATATTTGTTGCAGAGGAACCGTCCCTGTAAACAATGTAAAGAAAGTTTCTTTTAAAAATATTTACTTCTCAAAACGTATGAACGTAATTTTAGCAGAAGGTGCTGCAGGAATCGATCAAAAAAAGAAAATGTGGAGTAAATGCAATTTCTGTTACCATTTAAAAACAAACACTGACACAAGAAAATGGATCGACAATAAATGAAACTACTTATTCATGCGATTAATGGTGTTGGACTCGGACATATCGTTAGAACAAGTCATGTAGCGGATGCTCTAAAAATAATACGACCGGATATTGATGTCATTTTTGTTACTAATAGTAAATATAGTTCTTTTCTAAAAAAGAAATATAAAACTTATACTCTCGAAAAGGACACACGGGCAGTTGTTGAGGGTAAATATTCTTACGATGATTACTTGCGCTACAACTCAATGGCGATCAGCAAGATCATTTCCCATGAAAATCCAAAAGGAGTGCTTTTTGATTGTGAGCTTAACAAGGATCTTTTGATGTTTTGTAAAAATAATTCAATCAAAACTGTCTATGTGTTGAGAAATTCCACAGCTGAAAGGTTTTTAGATATTAAGAGCTCTCTACCTGTTTTTGATTCAGTCATTATCCCTCATTCGAAAGAGGATGTTCCTTGTGATCAAAAGGAATTTCTGCTTAGTTGTCCTACTTCTTTTACAGGCCCTATTCTTGATTCGTTCATTCCAAGTGAAGAGACTATCCGAAAGAATATTTTAATCAGTTTGGGATCTGGTGCAAATATCCCTCAAAATCTCCCACTTTTTTCAGTTGTTGATTCATTCTTGAAACTTTTAAGAACGGAAAATTCCTTAATAGATAATAATCAAGTTTATGTTGATATTGTAGTTGGTCCTTTTTATGAAGGAAATTTGGATTTTAGCGGTTTTACCGTACGACCAACTACAGAATGTTTAGCTCGAGATATGTATCATGCAAAATTAGTAATATCCGGTGCTGGATATAACACCATTAATGAGATTATTAGCACAAAAACTCCAGCCGTAATTGTTCCATTATCAAGAAGGTGGGATGATCAGCTTAAAAGAGCAAAATATTTTGAGGAATTAGGATGTATTAAAGTATTTCAAAAAGACATTTTGACTCCTGTAAGAGAAATTTTAAAAGATTGGAAAAGTTATCACGACAAGTTTCCATATATAAAAAGCGGTAATATGCAGGCCGCAAAAATCATATCCAACATGATGTAAACTTTGGAAATGTTTTTGAGTCAGCATTAAAATCCGTCCTTAACATTAAATTTTATATTTATGTGCAGGACATGCTTATAGAAAATATCCACATAAAACTGATCTTCCATGCACAAATTGCGCTGTATTTAAATATCGAAATAATTATCTTAAAGGTATAAATGAACAATAAATCAAAATTTGCATTAATATATCCTTTTTATCCAAGATCTTTTAAACAAACGCAGGATATTCCTCTAGGTATTTGCCACATTAAGTCAAAACTTAGTCAAATGAAATATTACAGCAAAGTATTTGATCTGAACTTTACTGAAAACAGTCTAAAAAATAAATTTTTATCAGATATCCCCGGGCTTAAGTTGTTTATTTTAAAAGGGGAGTCAAAATTCAAAAACGACTTGATGAATTTAACTAACAAATATAATCTTTTTGATTTTGATATTTTATGTTTTTCTATTTATTCTTTTGAGCAACTAATGATTTCTTTAGCCTTATCTAAACTCTTGAAAAAGAAGAACAAAATTATTGTTTTTGGCGGCAGTTTCTGTGAGATGAATACACAGCTGTTGGAAGACTTTAAATTTATAGACTATATTATAACAGGAACCGGAGAGATTGGTCTTGAGTCCCTGATTAAAAGCTTAAAAGGCAAATTTGACAAATCGAATACCAAGAATATTGCATATAGGGAGAACAATTCTTCTGTAATTTTTTCTCAAATTGAGAATAAATTGTCTTCTATGAGCATCCCGGATTTTAGTGATCTGAGATTAGATAATTATAAAGATGCAACTGGCCGCATTGAAATCCCATACTGCATAGGCATTGGTTGTACGAATAGATGCTATTATTGTTCATCTCATATGAATAATGCTCCGCTTTATAAGGATCCGAAACAAATTGGCCGTGACATAAAGTATCTCAGAGATAAATATAATACCAAACATTTTTTTCTCATTTGTAATTTCTTCAATATATCAGAAGCTTACATGACAGATGTTTCCAAGAAATTACATCCTCTTGGAGTTACTTGGGCAACTTGTATTACTTATAAAGATATATCCCTTGAAACTCTAATGAAAATGAAGCAATCCGGGTGTGTTAAGTTGTTAATCGGATTAGAGAGTGGAAGCCAAAGACTTCTTGAAAAAATGAATAAAAATATTACTTTATCCAGAGTCAACTTACTGAAAAACATAAAAAGTGCGGGAATTAACAATCGTCTTAATATCATATTAGACCTACCTGGCGAGGAAAAGAATGATGTTCTTGATACTGTTTTTTTTCTTAGAAAGCATGATCGACTTATTGATGATGTCCATTTTATACTGTTTCAGCTTAATAAAGGCGGGTATATTTTCGAACATCCTACAAGCTTCGGAGTTAAATTAATCAAGAATGAAAAAGATTTTTTCTGGAAATATTTATATAACTACAACTTTATATATACTTCTGATAATAGACAAAATGTAATGTGTGTAGATAAATACCGCTATTATGAACTTATTAAACCCTTTTTACAAAAATATAAAACAAACATGAATAAAGAAGCTAAGCCTTCAATTGCCAAAAATAAAATAATTTTTTATTATCATCATTTTGGAGGTTATGGACATGGTATGCGGATTTATTCTATATGCAAAGCATTGAAATCAATTGGAAAATATAAAATATTGGTGATAAATAGCGGAGTACCTCAGCC
>Ga0208373_1002869_pt1 | contig 17973 bp, 9 predicted proteins | sample RifOxyC2_FD_184036 | JGI IMG/M metagenome (GOLD analysis project Ga0208373, IMG submission 184036) | Soil microbial communities from Rifle, Colorado - Rifle Oxygen_injection C2 (SPAdes) | ecosystem: Environmental > Terrestrial > Deep subsurface > Rock core/Sediment | place: Rifle, Colorado... | reverse complement strand
CGGTATGCATTGCTACCGCATTGCATACTGGATACTCCATCCATAACGGCGAATGAGAAAAACCCTGCGAAGGAAAGAGCCCTTTTATCTAAGCCCAGAGGGGGGAATTTAGGTTAGCGCCAAGGCACCAGCGTCCGTTGACAAACCCGATGGCGTTCGTATGGATTTCATTGCTGATAAGCTGCATCCTCAATATTCGGCCATGCTCGGAAAGGATGTTACCTTTTCTTGCTGGATATATGCCGCAAATTCCATGCGAATTCGTATAGGGCTGGATGTGACTGATGATCAATCTTCTAATGAAACCGATATTATCGGTGGGCAATGGAATTATGTTCAGGGAACTTTTCATTCAGTAACGTCAAGGCCACCGCAACCGCCAGATGATTTCACACCAAGGATTATGTTGTTTATTCGGCAAGCAAACAGTCAAATGGCTTCTGTTGAACCTTTTTATATCGACGGAACCGTTCTTGAAATTGGCGACAAAGCCAATCATCCTGTTATTTCCATGGATTTTATTGATGCGATGGGTAAAGTTATTCAAAGCCATCTTTTGAAACTAGGTTCCGATAATTCCACAACCGTCGATGATTCAGTTACGGTGGTTCAATATAAGTATGATAGTCAAAATCGGCTAATAAGCAAGTCTTTGCCAATACATTTAGGTTATATATTTGACAACCCGCAAGCGTCAAGTGGCAATATTTATTCATGGGAACCTTACACCAACATCGAAATGGTTGATGCGTTAGATGCTGCTTATGGTGAGACGGGTAACCCGTATACCCAATATAGTTACATGACAGATGGAACGAACCGAATCGAACGAACGAGTTTGCCTGGCACCCAGTACAATATTGATGGCAATACCAGTAACGGCCATATTTTTACTCAATATAATTATAACGTAGCCGGGGAAATTGCGAGTCCCCATGACGAAAACGATACTACTTTTATTCCTGCTACAGACGGCAAACCGGCACCCCCTTTGTCTGATGACGGTGCGCTTTGTCAATGGAATTATTCGGTTAATACTATTGCCTCCGGGCTTCAGGTTTACAACCACTCAATAATTGATGCTCAAGGAAATACTGTATTAACCTATGCTACCCAAAACGGGCAGGATTTACTGGATGGAAAACTTCTAACCATGCGTCGTTTTAATTATGATCCGGCAGGAAATTTGACTAAGGAATACGCCCCTTCATGCTTTGCGGATTTGAATGATAAAACAATATGCACGAATCGTATGCGGGACGATAGGGGGGCGGTAACCGAATACGTTTACGATGGAGCCAACCGTTTGATTAAAAGAATATCAACCGACATCGAAGGAAACACCGAGTACCGCTATGACAAATTCGGTACGCTTCGTTTCGTCCAGGATCCAAATCATTCTCAAAAAGGCTCTTATTGTTTCATCGTTTATCAGTATGATCCAAAGGGACGACTCTCCAAAATATTAGACGTAATAGCAAAACAGGATGCGGATTATTTTAATTCACAAGACTGCGCCGACGATCCAAAATGGCCCGTAGGAACAAATATTATTAATATGACTGTTTTACAAGAAAATGAATATGATTTATCCGGTAAATTGATTAAGGTGAAAGCTTTCTCAGACGCCCTGAAAAATTATGCTCAAACAAAATATACGTATAACGAGGATGATAATCTTACGGACATTGTAGAAAAAGTTCCTGGCTTTCGGCCAAAAACGCATCATTATATCTATTTCAATAACGGGTTGGTCAAAAGTTATGAATTTATGACCGTTGATGATTTAGCCCACTTTGTCCGGGAGATGGTTTATGATAATACCGGAAAGCTTCTTAATGTAAGTTCTCAGGGCAAAGCGGCGCAGGGCGGAAATGCTGACGAAATAAACTATGCCTATAACGACCCGCGCTCACTGATGACTAAAGCGCAAATTGGCCCCATCCCACAACAACAAAATGGGTCAATTTACCAAACCAACGCTTACGATGTGCAGGGAAAACTAACAAACCTCTCCGCAAACAAAAAAATTACCGGGACGGAACCAGAAAATATATTCAAACAGGAAATTGTTTATGACGAAAGTAACTTCAGCGGGGTTACAGGATCTTATTTAACGCCACAATACAACGGGAATATTGCCGGCATCCGCTATCATGGGATTAATCCATCCCAACTTGCGTCCGGTGAAAAATTCAAATATTCTTATGACTTCCTCGGTCGGTTATCGAGCAGTGAATATACCGAAGAAACTGCTAATATCAGCGGGCTTTTTAACACTACCCACAATTACTTTCTTGATGGCAATATCAAGCGTAATTCCAAAAAAGTAATTAAAGAAGTCGGGGGGGCAGGGGGGGGAACCACGATGCCGGAACAAGACGGGGATTATTATTATTACGATAAAACCCATCGACTAAAGGCAATCGAAGGAGATTTGCGCGGCGTTAGTGAATCGGGGATAGATGAACAAATAAATTTTGTCTATGACCCTAATGGAAACTTGATAGAGGATAAAACAAAAAACCTCAAAATTGAATATGATTGGCGCAACATGCCGACCAAATTCATTTTAAAAGATGGAACCGTTATAAAGTATGTCTCTCAAATTGTGTATGATGCTTCGGGCAACCGTATCGCCAAACTTGAGTACGGAAACTAAGGAGCATAAAATGAAAAAAAATATATTCTGCATAATAATGGTTATGGTAACGGTTAGCCTTTTTGCCGGCACCAAGCGCCATGTGGGTTCCGGTCAAACCTACACGACTATAAGCGCGGGCGCGGCTGCGCTTGTAAACGGCGACACCCTTTACATCCACAACGGAACCTATAACACCTCCAACGACAGGGGCATTCTCCTTAATACATTAAAAAACATCCGGATAATCGGCGAATCCATGTATGGCACCATCATGGACTGCCAGAACGCCAATTACTCTTTTTACATTTACGGTAGCGGTGGAACGCCCTGTGACTCTATTTATTTCAGGAATTTCACAATTAAAAATGCCAGGGCCGGCCAAGCTGCCATAACTGGCGGTGGTTCCAGTCCGAACAATACACATGTCAATTTTGCCTTTATGAAGTTTGAACATTGCGTGAACACCGCGAATAACGGTCCGGGTGGGGCAATTGCTTTTAATTACATTCGCAAACAGAACACCATTGATTCCTGTTATTTCCTCGCTTGTTCCACTATCACCGGGTCAGGTGTTGGCGGCGCCCTCAGCCTGACATCGAGTGGTAGCCCTTGCTGCACGCTGGCGGTTACAAATACCGTGTTCAAGAACTGCTACTCAGCCGGTTCAGGCGGCGCGGTCGGCGAGGCGGGCAATGCCAACCCTCATCTTTTCACATTCAAGCGCTGCAAGTTCCTCGACAACCGGGCTGCTAATTACGGCGGAGCCATTGGTGCTGTCGGCGGGAACGCCGGCTGGACCCTCCGCGCTGGCGGTTCCGCTTCGGACCAGTGCGACTTCATCGGCAACACAGCAGGCACCAACCAGCAGCAGGAATACAACAGCAGCGCCGGGTGTACAGTCACCTCGGAATACTGCTACTGGAACAACGGCGTCGCGCCGTCCAACCCGGCTGATGTGAACATTACCGTCACGAATTACGGCGCCACGCAACTTGCCTGGAGCTATTTTCCCCAGGTCTTTACAATGTCCGCGGGCACCAACGCCTACAACATCGGTACGCTTACCAATATCAATGTCACCGCCTCCTCGGTCAGCGGGTCCTGTCCCTGGACCATCCAGCTCGGGACCACGGATTTGTCGCGCACTTTTGCCAATGACTGCTTTACGGATTCACTCGGTATTCAATGGAAAATCACCTCGGTCAACGACAGTGCGGACCAGATTACGGTCACCAACAGCGAGTTTTATTCGTCCGCAAGCTTTGCGCCCGTCACCACCGGCGGCAGGCAGGCCACGGTAGGACGGTGGTACAGCAAAGTAAGCCTCTGGGAAGCTGCACGCCAGGGTGACTTGGTTGCAAACACGCGCCTCGAAAAAGGCGTGTGCTACAACGACGGTGTCATGGACGACACCTGCCTCATTGACGGCTCCACGACCAGTTCAAGTTATTATATGTGGCTGACCGTTGCGGCAGGGGAGCGGCATAACGGTACAAAGTCAATTGGTTTCACCATCAACCCCTCATCGGGCACCAACAACGTCATCCGCATCGCCGACCAATACACAATCATTGAATGGCTCCACATCACGGATTGGGGCAGCGGCAGTTCCCAGAAGGCGGGCATTAGGATAGAGGACCAATACTGCACCGTAAGAGACAATATTCTTAACAACGACGTGGCTGCCAACAGTGGATATGCCGTTTCTATCGCAGCAGACAGTTCGAAGATTTACAACAATATCATTCATAATGTTACCGGCCCTGGCATTAATGACGCGAATGGCAATTTCACCAACATTACGGTCGCCAACAACACTGTTTTTTCAGCAAACACCTACGGCATTTACAAAGCCAATGGTTCAGCCTCCGGTACGCTTTGCAAGAACAACGTGGTTTTGAATTCCGGCACCGACTTTTCAGCCGCTTCAGGGTTCGGTAATGCTTCATACAACATTTCATCTGACAACACGGCCACAGGAACAGGTTCACTCACCGGTAAAACCGCGCTCGCTACATTCACCTCCACGGCTTCCGGCAGCGAAGACCTTCATCTTAAGTCGGGTTCTCCGGCCATCAATGCCGGCGATTCCGCTAATCTTTCCGCCATTTTTTCCAGAGATATCGACGACACCATCCGCCAATACGGCGCCTGGGACGCTGGAGCGGATGAATATCCCTATTTGTCCTATACGCAGGCTTTCAAATCCGGGACTAACAGCTACAACATAGGCACGCAGACGCCCATCAATGTGACTGTTTTATCGGTCACGGCCCGCACCAACTGGTGGACAGTCAAGTTCAGCAACGCGCCCAGCTTGTCGCGCACCTTTGCCAACGACTGTTTTACGGACGGCAGCGTTACTCACAACAAGTGGAAAATCCTGACCGTGGATGACGCGGGCGACTCCATGACCGTGACCAACAGCGAGTACAGCACTGCGGGAGCGACCCCCGCGTCGGATGGCAGCGGGGCCACGGTGGGGCGGTGGTACGGCACCCTGCAGGCATGGGTAGATGCACGTAAGGGCAACCTTGTGTTGGGTAGCCGACTTGAAAAAGGTGTTTGTTATAACGATGGTGTTTTTATCTCAGCAGTAACAATTTCGGGTTCAACAACCGATGCCAGTCATTACATGTGGCTTACGGTTGCGGAGGGAGAACGGCATAGCGGAATAGCCGGTACCGGTGCGCGTATATGCTTTAATCCCGGCACAGGGGTGTTCCAGCATCAGGTCGTCATCTATGACAGCTACACGCATGTGGAATGGCTGGAACTGGACGGTACGCATACGCAAGGGTATACGTACGGAATTAGCGTAGTCTATCCAGCTAATTACCCGCGTCTCAACAATCTTATTGTACACGATATGACATATTCGGGCATTACCATTGCTGATTATGTGTCCGGTGCGATAATTGAAAACAGCCTTGTGTACAACACCCATCAGTTAGCCGGTGATTTGCAAACCGGTGGTATTCAGACGATGGGGCCTGCCTCTATGGACACGGTCCATATTTTCAATACGACTATTTATGGAACTGTTACCCATTACGGCATCGGCTGTTACCATACACAAGACTGGGTGATTGATGCCCGAAATGTCATTTCCATGGGCAATTATGGTTCGGATTTCGCTTCGGGCGTGAATTACTCGGCGTCGTGCGTGACTAACCTTTCTTCGGACAACAGCGCACCCGGTACAGGCTCACTTAAAAATAAGACGGCAAGTGCACAGTTTGTATCTCTTTCGGGCAAGGATTTTCACTTGGCAAAGGGTTCAGACGCTATAAGTGCCGGAATCAACCTTTCAGCTTACTTTGCCGATGATATTAACGGTAGACCGCGTACGGGGACCTGGGACATCGGCGCGGATGAATTCAAGGTCGATTACCAATTGGCCCAAGAGAACAAAATATTTGTTAAACATGGTGCTCAGAACGGAACTGGCGGTTTCGACGCGCCTTATGGCAGTATTAATGACGCTTTTTTGAGCATCCCGGATGAACCGGCCAGTAAGCCGTATGCGATTATTTTAATGCCGCCGACAAATAGCACAAATCAATATTTGGCGGGGTTTCATGCGAACCCCCATAATCGTAGTTTTACGGAAGATAATTATTTTGCAATCAGGTCCTATGATATTGATACGAAAATATTTGTTCGAGCGAGTGATGACATATTAGATTTGGATTTGCTGACAAATGTTATTATTGAGGGAATAATATTTGAAAGTATTAACGTACCGCAAGGGGTTGTGCCCTCCGCGATTGTCGGCCAAAAAGACGCTCAGGGGCGGAAAGCGGACAAGGTTACAATCAGGCAATGTAAATTCATAAACACGCTGGCATGTCCGTTGGCCTGTATTAGTAATATGGGAGACAGTCTGCGGGTGGAAAACTGCGTTTTTTATTCTACTGATAACGCATCTGCTTTATATGCGATCGACCAAGGGATTAATGGTGGTCGATATTGGAGTATTGCCAACAATACCCTGATTGGTTATTGGTGGGCTGGCATAGTCATGAAAGATTATCCTGATTTTACCGGCTCGATTTTTGTGAATAACTTATTTAAGGGTTCTAACCCTTCCGCCTGTAAGGCGTTTTGGGTTAATGATCAAGGGGTTTCGAATGAATCCTTCTCTTTTAGGGCAGGCAATTATATTTGCAGTGCATTGGATGCCAATAAAACGGTTTGCCCATCTTTAAATGAAGCCGACCCGGAAAGTGAAACTTTCGGAATTCCCCTTAATGATATCGCATTAGCTGCGGATTTTTATGTTGGGCCTGCCGCCCCAATTTATGATTTTCGCAATAGATTCGGCGCAACTCAGTGTGGCAGCAGCGGCTTAATAGGTCGTCTCCCCGGTGCGCTTGAAATGGATGGGCTTGTTTTTGTGAATCAAACCCAATATTCGCGGAACCAGTCAGGAAACGTTGTAGCAGAATTTGACAAAGATGATTATGTCGCGTACACCAACATTTATGGCGCTGGGCTTGTAGGCAAAGAGGTCCGCACTTCTGGTGGTTCCATCAAAAAAACCTATTATTATATCAAAAACCATCTTGGTTCAACGATGAAAATAATAGATGCAGAAGGAAATCCCGCAGACATAATTCAGTACTACGCGTACGGAGAAAAGATTGAAAACTATCAAAGCGGGTTGAGCGGGTCTGAAGCCGGTGAAACGTTTACGGGGAAGCCGTTCGATGAAGATGGGAAAGCGCAAGGACTGGGTATCAACGGCCAAGGGCTGGGTTACTATTATTTTGGCGCAAGATACTATGACCCAGAATTAGGCGTCTTTTTAAGCGGTGATGCCAAGTTGCAATTCCATAGCCCGTATGGCTACTCTAATAATCCCATTGTCTATGTCGATAAAGACGGCAACTGGTTCCTCCTTGATGATATTATCGCATCAGCAATCGGATTTACGATCGGTTATGTTGGTTATGGCTTGTCTACCGGGAATTGGGGTGGCAGAGCATTTGCTGCTGGTGGTATTGGCGCATTGGCAGGGGAAGCTGCTTTGCTGACTGGTGGAGCTGCGGCGGCTTACTTTGGTACTGGTTTCGCTGGATCGGTTGCCACGGGGGCGACTGCGGGTGCTGTTGCAGGCGCCGTATCTGGTGCGGGCACATATTCTGTGGGTGCTGCTTATGGTGATTACAATTGGAATACGGGAGACTTTTTTAAGTCCATGGGGAAAGGCGCTGCCATAGGTACCGTTACAGGAGCTGTTATGGGAGCGGCAACGTATTCTGCTAAATGGGCTTGGGAAAATTATGGACCAACTGGCGAGGATGTCCCAAGTGGATCGTATGCTGAAGATTTAAAGGCCCCCGATGAAGGCAAATACCTTGGAGAATATAAACCCAGTGACTTAGAAAATGAAGCGAATAATGCATTCAAAAATGAATTGGCAAATAGGGATCCGAATCTTGAATTAGGGATGGGTGCACGACACGGAACAGAGTTTTGGAGCGGAAAACCAACAATGCGATATGAGTTTTTCCAAGGCTCGGAAAACAATGTTAGTATAGCCGGTAGAAACTGGAATTATGAACTACACTACCATCCAGGCGGGTCGATGCCAAGTCCACAAGATTATGCACAAGTTAGAAGCTTCTTTAGCTCTGGCAGTACTTATCATCCAACGACAGGTTTATATTCGGGTGGGAATTTTTATGGATTCTCTTCTTTCGCGACCAATTCGGCTCCGTTTCAAAGTAATTTCTATTGGAGGATGACGTTTTGATAAATAAATCAATTTTATTGTTCGGGCTAATGCTTATATTTGGCTGTATCGAAAAGAAACCAGGTGTACGTAACGGCGTTGAGCTGAGTACATATTATCGGACGGTGCAGATCGATAGCATCTTAGCCTTATCGCCTATAGAAAGCAGTAAGCATAGTTTGATACGTATTTACAAAATCGAGAATATGGGGGCTGCCCAACAACCGGTTAACCATATGCTAGAAATCAATTTTATAGCCGATGCGGTACAAGCAAGGTACTGCAAAATTGATTCTGCAATAAAATGCGAAGAGCGTAACTTGAATAAGAGTAATTGTGATTCTTTGGTTGACTATTTAGAAACAAATAACATACCCTATTTAGGAACCATGCAGGATGGCGCTTCTTCAGTTTACGATGGTGCCGAACACTATGTTGTCAAAATTATGTATAAGGTGTTTAATCAGTATTATTTCTATGATGCTGAAGTAAATGTTAAGTCAAGGCAACATGATTTTATTGTGTATTTACGGAAAACAATGTTGCCGTATTTTGGAAAGATATTCTGATTGTCCGGTCCGCACCCCTTGCCGCAGAGTTTTCCCCCCAACCCCCTTTTCCTTGGCTTCACCCCGTTAAGGTAGGGGAACCTTTTATTGTAAGACCAGTCGGAGCCAGTGCTGTCATTGCTGCGTATTCACCCCATACGTTTTATAAACCTTGCACCAAAGTTTTTCAATAAAAACGCATTTCCCCCTACTTGCAATTTCCGCCTCTGTTCCTCCTGGCAAACTTGGGGGAGGAAAAAGAGATTTAAGAAAGAGCTTTGATGTAGACGTTTTATTAGATAATATATTATATTGTAAAGAAATAACATAGGAGAATAAAATGAAAAAAACCCTTTTTGCCGGTGCTGTTTTGCTTGCTCTTGTAGTATGCTGCTTCCTATTAGCTAATTGCACCAAGACTAATGATAACGTAACCTCTCCAAATAAGACTGGAGGTGATGTGGTACCCATTGATACGCTTGCCACCTTCAATCCCAATAACCAGCCTACCCAATCGCAGGCGGACCAGGCTGAAGCCATTGCGGACTCCGCTTATCAGCAATTGGCAAAACTATTCCAATCCTTAGATACCGCATACACCTATGATGAGGTCGCCCAAATTGCATTCTCCGCATGTCAGGATCGCTTTATGACGGCGCTCAACCTGGATGCAAAGAACATGAAAGGCAACCTGGGCTATGCCGTTTCCTCAATAATGTCCCTTAACGCCTCATCTACGGCACATAAAATCGTGGATTCAATCACTGTTTGGGACAATGGTGGCCCCGCGCCAAAATCTCTCGGAAAGCTTGCCAAGCGACTTTTTACAGACGGTATTTTATTTCAGCAAGCAGCGGTTCAAAAGCCCTCATTTCCACGGTTTTTAACCATGTCTTTTATTCAAAATGCGGTTGCTTCAGAAGTATTGCCTGTGCTAAATAATGCCGTTGCGGCATTGAGCCGTGTGGAAGCGATTGCGAACGCTACGACCACAGTCACGTACGAAGGCGAAAATGTTAAAATTGACCTTGGTGAAGTGTATGTTCTTGATGCATCAGTGCGATTTACGCGTGCTGCATTCGCCATGATGTGCATGTATAATATGAATTTTGAGACAAACAGCACAGATTCAAGCATGTCTTGGGTGGATTCAGTCAAAGACAACCCAAAGTTGCGCCAAAGAAATTACACGCTAGTTCGAAATGATACGGTGTACTATGTGTCAATGGATTTGATTGCGGCTAAAATTGCAACAGAGGAGAATACGTATTATCAATCCAACTATTACTGCTATGGTCCATACGGGTATAATTGCTATTATTCCTACTATCCAGTTACGTATACAACCTATCGATATTTTACATTTGACCAGGCGGCAACCGCTATGCGGATGCTGCGACACAATTTGACGCGGCCAGATTTTATGACCCTTAGAGGGAACGGCAATAGTGTCGCGTACGCGGACCTTTTAGCAATTCCTGCCAAACTTAAGGCCGCACTTTCTTCCATTCGGAACGAAACGGGCGCCCAAGACAACGATGTTATTAAGCTTGCGGATGTAATAAACCTCGACAATGGAATAACAGATACCAAAAGCCAATTGTCAGATTATGGGATTTCAAATACTCTGGCAGATAAATTTAATACGCCTGAATCATTCCTGGATTTTATTACAGCGCTTTTAAGTGGTCCTTATAACTTTAATGAAACAATTGAAGGAAAGAACGTGGTAGTTAAGATAGACCTTGGTGTATTACTTCGCAATCCCGTAACGGATTTGCGGGCGCTCCTTCCCAAATACAAGTGGTTAGACGAATCGTTGTGGAAGGTGTATAAGATCAATGGCCCCAATATCACTAGTGTATGGGACACTATGAGTGTCGCAATGACGTATGGATTTGGCATTGACACCCTAATTATTGACCCTGCACGGGTTGATAGTATTCAAGAGAACAGCACGAATCGTCGGTATTTTCTTAATAGCCCGGTGCATTATGCGGCCTATGTAGATTCAAGCGTAGCTATCGAACCTGTCAACCTGATTGATGATGCGGGGAATGTTATTCAGTCGAATAGCACCTTGCCTTATTTTAATGATTATACTTTTGGAGGTTTGTTCCCTGATTTGACAACCCGCCAAAACTGGCTTGATCTAATCCATTTATATGACACTAAAATAAATTGATTGATCGTTAGCAAATGATTCCGGCTTTTATGCCTGCAAGGGCCTTGCATGTAACGGGCCTTGCAGGTATTTTTATTTTAATTGCCTCCTGGCAATCCATGGCAGGCTCACTTCTTTCAAATGAATGGCTTGGTCGTGACTCGTGTCAAGGGTTGAGTGCTTTGTCCCATCTTGTTTCAGATTCCACATCTTCGAACCCTCGGATTCATGTTGAGGAAGATTACTTTGATGTGGTACGAATGCAGCAGACAACATCAGACAAATCGGATTCTATTGAAAAGACGATCAATGCGAATTTATGGCATTTAAATGCCAGCTATCGAAAACCTTTATTGTATGGAGGCGTCGAGGTAGGTATTCGTGGCCTTGGATTAAATCTATCCGGTATTACAGGTTTAGCGGAAGTGCCGACGTTTGGTATCGCGCATCAGGTTGTAGAAGGCAGCGTGTCTGCTTGGCAGAACTATAACTTTTTCGGGTTGGGCGCATCCGCAAGTTTCCCCATTCATTTGGAGCAAGAAAATACTCGACCGAATTACCGGCCCAGCAATTTGGCCATTCTTGGTCGAGCGAATCTGGGCCGATTTTCGCTGAATCTGGGATATGGACATGAATGGAAGACTCCTTTCCAGTTCACGGCGGAAGTTTTAAACAAAACAGTACAAATATCGGTTATGCCAACCATAAATAATATCTTCAGTTCCGTTGGATTCCAGCTCGGTGCTTTTCAATTTGAACTGAATGATACCTATTCAATGCTTCGTGCGGATTCGAGTAGTGATGCTTCAGGTTTCGGAGCCTTTCTTGAAGCGCCAACAAATTGTTTGAATACACGTTTGAACTATGGGGGACATGTTCCTTTGTTTGTTTATTATTCCGATTTCCAAAACTATATAAATCTCAAAGGATATTATTATGGGTCGTCTTTCTTGGCTTTAGATACTATGGGGCAAGTTTTTCGAGAAATTGGTATTGGTATTAACAATTGGAAAGGTTGGTCGTTAAGCGCCTTTTATGCCAATTATTCCATTGAAAGCGACTATGGTTATGGCGAACCGTTTCCCTTTAATACGTGGTCGGGGTTGCTTGGCATGCACTACAGATTGGATCTGTTGAAAGGTGAATGGCTCGAATGGGGTGGGCAAGTCTCCAAACAAATTAAGATTTATCAAAACCACGAATTACGATTAACCTTAAAGGCGTCTAATATTGAATGGAGTGACACGGCAAGTTATCGTGAACGGAAAATGGCTATGTTTGTTGTCCCATATTATACAGAACCGATAGGCGCAAACCTCCTTGTAGTTGACAAGGCGCTCTTTTGCATGGGGCTTGATTATCGTTTGCGCTTAAGGCAAATTGGAATTTTAGCCGGTGTAAAACAATATATACCCGTAGACAAGTCATGGAGTATAAGTGGTAATAAAAAGCCTGCCACTACGGGTGGTCCGGAGACTGTTTGGCGTGGCGGTTTAAGGGAAAATGTCCAAGTAGATTATTATTTCTAAGTGTTAGCGCCGGTAGGGGTTATTCTGTTATCAAATACGACATATGGGTGTTTACGGTTAATTTTCATAGGTAAAACCCTTTACGTCAAACGATAATTAATCTATTTTACCACTAATGCTATCCACCCTCAAACAATCTCTCCTCGACCTGACGCTCACAGGCAAAAGCCTGCCCGAAAAGCTCATCGATTCCAATCTCGCCACCCCCGAAACCATAAACGACTTCCTCAAACAGCATTTCAACTGCACAATAGTTGACCTTGCGAGCTACCCCATCCAGCATGACGCTATTGCCCTCCTTCCCGAAGAAACAGCCCGCTTCTATAATGTTCTTCCTCTCGAAATAAAGTCCGACACCCTCCTTATCGCCACCATCGACCCGACAGACTTCGCACTTTTCAAAGACCTTCGTTTCATCACCGGTAAAAACATCGAGGTTGCCCTTTCTTCCCGCACGGTAATCCAACAAATGATAGACATCACCTATGGCCACAAGTCCGCTCCTTCACGCAAAGAATCCACGCTCCAGCAGAACAGCCGTTCACCTGTGGTTAAGATGGTGAACGAGCTTCTTTCATCCGCCATCCGCAAGGGCGCGTCAGACATCCATTTCGAACCTTTCGAGAATGAGCTTAAAGTGCGCTTCCGAATCGATGGTCTCCTCCAGGAAATTAACGCCATTCCCAATAACCGCAAGGCTGAAGTTTTAAGCCGCATCAAGATTATGGCGACTCTCGACATCGCTGAAAAGCGCCGTCCTCAGGATGGTCAAATCCGCATTGAATACGAAGGCCGCAGCATCGACATCCGTGTTTCAACGCTCCCGACCGGCTACGGCGAAAAGATAGTTCTTCGTATTCTCGACAAATCCGCTGTATCCTTACAGCTTTCTTCCCTTGGCATGGACCAGGGCAAACTCAAAGCCTTCGAATCCGTCATTACCCGTCCTTATGGCATGATTCTTGTGACCGGTCCCACGGGCTCGGGAAAAACCACGACGCTCTACGCTGCCCTGAACCGGCTAAAATCCCCGACAGTGAATATTTCCACAGTCGAAGACCCCATTGAATACCACATTGACGGCATCAACCAGACACAGGTAAAGCCTGAAATCAGCCTTACTTTTTCCTCTGCATTACGCACCCTTCTGCGCCAGGACCCCAACATCATCATGGTGGGTGAAATCCGTGACCGCGATACGGCTGACATTGCCGTCCGTGCCGCCCTGACCGGCCACCTTGTCCTTTCAACCTTGCATACAAACGACGCCCCAAGCGCCATTGTGCGCCTCCAGGACATGGGTATCGAGTCTTTCCTGATAACTTCCTCTGTCATGCAAATCATTGCCCAGCGCCTTGTGCGCCGCATTTGTGAGAACTGCAAGGAAGAAGTCATGCTGGCACCGCATCTCCAGGCTGAACTTGGCATTCATTCAACAGTGTTTCGTGGCAAAGGGTGCCAGGCATGCGGTAACAGCGGCTATAAGGGGCGTATAGGTCTCTATGAGGTCATGACCGTTTCCGAGAGCATCAAGAAACTTATCATCGATAAAAAGAATGCGTCCGAGATAAAAGAGCTGGCAGTCTCCGAAGGCATGGTAAGCTTGCGCCTGGACGGCATCCTGAAAATCAAAGCCGGCGTAACGACCGTTGAGGAGGTTTTAAGGGAAACCGTCTGCTCCACATCTTAGCTGCGCTGAACGCGGAAATTTTGGAAAACAGGTCTTAAGTGACCTGTTTTTTTTTACCTTGAAGGAGGAAAATGCTTTATGAAATTAACAAATTTGATAATATTAACGCTTGTCTGCGGGCTCTGCGCACAAAAACTTACTCCGCCAGCTACAAATATTGTTAAAAACGATAGTAATGTAAATATCGTAAAGTCGGACTCAACCGTCAAAGAGGCCGAGATGCCCATCCCGGACTCACTTGTCATCCCTGCTTTGGACTTCCGGAGCGCTGATATCCGCGATGTCTTCCGTGGCATTGCGTCAAAATACAACGTGAACATCTGGATTTCACCCGAGGTGCAGGGAGTCATTCCGGTTCACCTGACCAATATAAAGGTCAAAGATGCCATAAAATTCATCGTGGACCATTACGGTTTCAAGTACAGGGTCCGCAACGGCATCATCGAAGTTTACAAACCAGTAGAAGTGAAGGTCGAAGCGCCAAAGCCGCCGCTTAACATTACCTTGACAGGCGATAAAATATCGATTGACCTGAAAGACGCTGACATCGATTCCGTGGTCCGCAAATACAGCACGCTTACCGGTATCAATGTCGTGATTGATAAGAGCGTCAAGGGAACACTGTCCGGTTATCTTACCAACCTTGACAGGCGAAACGGTCTTCGCATTTTATTCGAGAGCAACGGCTTTGAGGTGAAGGAATCGAACGAGATATTCACCATTTCCGCAATGAAAATAATGGAGCCCGGCAAGGGGGGTGCTGACATGTACGCGGGCGGCGGCGGGGGAGGCGGTCGTTTCTCGGTCCGCGTAACAAACGGCATCGTACGTTTCGAAGTGAATAACGGCGACCTGAAGCAAATCATCAGCGAAATCGCAAACCAGAGCGGCATCAATATATTCATCTACGGCGAGCTTAAAGGCCGCGTGAGCGCACGCGTGGACAGTGTAGGCGTGGAAACGGCGTTTCAATTCCTTCTGGAAAATACGCCCTATACCTTCTGGCGCAACAACAACGTCTATTTCATCGGCGATGAGAGCATCCGCAAGGTCGCCAATGCCGAGTTTGTCGCGTTAAAATATATCAAGGCGGAAGACTTGTCGGAAGTGCTGCCCAAAGGCATTCTTGAAAAAGCCGTCATTAAAGTCATCAAGGGCCAGAATGGCGTCATGGTCATCGGTCCTTACGACGTCATTACCGCCACCAAAGAATATGTCGCCATGATTGATAAACCCATCGCGCAAATACTTATTGAAGCGCTGGTGGTGGATTTTTCCTTGAATAAAATGTACGAAGTCGGCTTTAAAATGTTCACGCATAACCCAAGGGATTCCTCCACCTTCAACGAGACCTTTTTTCCATCCGTTTTGGCGCAGGCGAGCGGAGACGGCATCAACAGGAGTCTCAGCAAGGTCATGGATTTTTTCAGCATCAACCAGATTATCCGGCTCCCGTCCGACTTTCGGGCCCAGATAGGGCTCATGGAAAACATGGGGGTCCTGGACGTCCAGTCCACGCCGCAGATAGCCACGCTGAACGGGCATACGGCGACAATCAAGATTACCAATAAGCAGTACGTGCTGCTGACAAGCGAGACGGATGTTCCGGGCGCAGGAACATCTACTTCGAGCATAGTCAGGACCTCTGAACGGCTCGAAAGCTATGAGTCGAACGTCAGCCTTTCCGTCACACCCTGGGTGACCAATGCACGGGAGGTGACGGTTGAAGTAAAGCCTATTTTTCAAATACCAGGCACAAGTCCGCAGCCTGGCAAAATTCCTCCGCCCATAAATTCCAGGGAAATTTCCTCGACTGTGCGGCTGAAAGACGGTGAAACGTATGTGTTGGGCGGGCTTATTTCAACAAACGTGAATGAAACCCGCGAGTCGGTTCCAGTTTTAGGCAAAATTCCAGTTTTAGGCTGGCTGTTCAGCTACCGGTCGAAAAAAACGGTCAAAGACAAGCTCATGATATTCCTGACACCCCATGTTTACTATGGTTCGGAAGGAGCCATAGACAAGGAAGAAACGTTAAAGGATTGGTCAAAAGAACGGTGAACAATTTCTTCTCTATACCTGAATATTCATCCGCGCTAACCGTTAATAACGGTCGCATAGGGTTTATTCGGCTTATTCGGGTTAATGGGATAATAACAGTCGAGACGGAGCTTCAAGCCGAGGCAACCCTTCCTCAATTTGTGGAAACGCATCGCCTGTATAACGAAATCGTATCCCTTAACCCAAATGAACGGCAGGTGCTGACCAAAATAATTGAGCAAGCCGAAGTCAGCGATGATTCATACGAAGGCTTATTGAGCGCATATCTGCCCAAGGGCATGGAGCCTGAAAGCGTTTCCTTATCATCGATGGGCCTTTCCAATGGGCAATTGTTAATCAACATCGCCCGGAATGAAGCCATTGAAGCGCTCACGCGGGAAATAACGCAGGCGGGTTTAATTCCTGGCAGGGTAGGAGGCGGCGTTTGCGAAATCGGGATTGCCTTGCAGCCCATGCTGGGCAAGGGTTTTACGGGGTCAGTTATCCTTGTTACCCAAAAAAGCACCCGTGTTTTGATGTATTATCAAGGAGCGTTGACAGACATCGAGGAATTGCAGGCCGGTAAAGCCCATTTTGACGAGAGCCAATCATTTTTCATGAATGAAATCCTTCGCTTCATGGTCTATTACTGGGAAACAAAGCAGTTGAAAGAACCTGTGAAGCGGCTTGTCCTGCTACCCTTAAACAGCGCCATGACTACCGCGTTAGAAGCGCAAGGATTCACGGTCGAGACGTTGCCGTTAAAGACTGAAAACATAGAAGCATACGCCCTTGCGTATAATACGTTTATCCTGAAACATGCGGCAATCGACCACAGCATGGGTATTCAAAAGCATCGAAAGAATGTGCGGTTATCAAACAGGATATGGCAATATGGGTTGCGCCGTGTGCTACCAGTTGCTTGCGGGGCGTTGCTTGTGCTGGCAATCCTTTTCAGCGGATTATATTTATTTAACAACAGACTCGCGAAGAAAGAATCCAGTAAGAAAGCCCGCATCGACCACATTGTAAATGTTCAGGAGGAAAACAAAAAGCTCCGGAAGGAGATTTCAGAGGCAAAGTCGCTTCTGTCGAGCGGTGTTGTCATTAGCGAAGTCATGCAGAATATTGGCGCCGCGACTCCTGATGGCGTATGGCTCACGGATATGCGGTTCAGCCTGGAGCAGAACAAGCGCCTTGTTTTGGATGGTGTCGGCAAGGATGATGCGGGTGTCCAGACATTGTTCGTGAGCCTGGAAAAGCAGGGGAAATTCAAGAATGTGCGGCTGTTATTCACTGAAAAAATAGACCGGAAGGAAATCAGCCGTAAAAGTTCCAGGAATTTAGGCGACATGCTGATTCGATTCAGCATTGAAATGAGCGTATTATGACAACGCGGCAATATTATAACCAGAATAGTTTTTGGATAAAGCCGGCTGCGTTATTGGTCGGGGTTTTTATAATCTTGCTCTATGGCATTGCGCCATTAGCCGGGGCCATGCAGGAGCAGTTCGCCAAGCTATTTCAACAGCGCGAGAGAAGCCGTTCTTCCGCGTCATTGGAAAAGAACAAGACGAAATACGAGGCTATGAATGTAAAATTAAATGCGGAAGTAAATAAA
>Ga0208373_1002868_pt1 | contig 17973 bp, 25 predicted proteins | sample RifOxyC2_FD_184036 | JGI IMG/M metagenome (GOLD analysis project Ga0208373, IMG submission 184036) | Soil microbial communities from Rifle, Colorado - Rifle Oxygen_injection C2 (SPAdes) | ecosystem: Environmental > Terrestrial > Deep subsurface > Rock core/Sediment | place: Rifle, Colorado... | reverse complement strand
AACGAGAAAAGTACCTTTGTATATGTAAAAGTCTTATAAACAAACATTTGCTCATTCTATAAATCAAATACTTCGATGGATCAAACAAACACAAACCCTAACGGCAATCACGAACCAATTCGTGTAATGAACGCAGAGCAAACAGTTCCTGGAACAACGAGAGAAAGAATAGAAGAAGCATTCAGAGTAGGAGAAATTTTATATAAATACCACCCATATAACTTATTTTTCCGCCAAGGAGATTTTCTCCATCATGCTGTAGATCCAATGCAAGGAGTATTTTTATATCATTGTGTTCCTAAAAAAGAATAACTATTTCTTCTCAACATCCAAAGTCTGCTGTCCAACTTCAGGAACTTCTTCATCCCTTGGAACAATAACCAAATCTGCAACTCTATCTCCGTCCTTAAGCTTTACAACATGAACTCCCTGTGTCGCTCTTCCCATTACTCTTAAATCTCTCATGCTTACTCTTAGAGTCATTCCCTTAGTCGTTGTTACAATTACAGAATCTTTACCATTTACAGACAATGAAGAAATAACTTCTCCAGTCTTATCTGAAGTATTCAAATTAATAACTCCTTTTGCCCCCCTGCTTGTCTTTCTATACTCTTCCAATTCGCTTCTCTTTCCAAATCCTTTTCCAGTAACCGTCAAAATAGTAGTCTTCCCATCTCTTGGAATTGCTTCCATGGACACAACTTCATCACTCTTTCCAAGCTCAGCTCCTTTAACTCCATAGCTCGCTCTTCCCATTGGTCTCACTTCATCAGAATCAAATCTTATTGCCTGTCCCTTCTTTGTTACAAGCATCACTTCCTGCTTATCTTCAACAATCTTTACAGAAATAAGTGAATCTGAATTATCCGCTGGAAGATTAATTACTCTAACCCCTGCATTTCTTGGATTAGCCAAATCTTTCAAAGGCAACTTCTTCACAATTCCCAATTTAGTAGCAAACATCAAATATCCTTTTTCAAAGTCTCTAACAGACATTGCATTTGTCAATGTCTCATCCCTCAAATTCAACAAATTAACAACTGCCTTTCCTCTTCCCTGCCTTTCAGCAGTTGGAACATCATTTGCCTTAAGCCAATAAACTCTTCCTCTTGATGTAAAGAACAAAAGATAATCGTGTGTCGAACATGTCAATAACTTTGTAACAAAGTCCTCATCCTTCAAGTCAGAGCCAGATACTCCAGAGCCACCTCTCTTTTGCTCTCTATATGACTTAACATCTACTCTCTTGACATATCCCGAATGGGTAATCATCACAACAACATCCTTCTTCTCAATCAAATCCTTCTCAGTAATTTCATCCACTCTCTTTAATATCTTACTTCTTCTATCATCGCCATACTTATTTCTAAGTTCCTGAACTTCCTTCTTTATAACTTTCAATATCTCCTTCTCATCTCCCAATATTGCTTTAAGCTCCTTTATCTCCTCATTCAATTTCTTCTCTTCATCTCTCAGCTTTCCATCCTCCAACTTTGTCAACTGCTGTAACTTAGTTTCCAATACAGCCTTTGCTTGTCTATCGCTAAGATCAAACTTCTTCATCAATCCATCATGTGCATCAGTTGCATTTGCAGATTTCTTGATGAATTCAATTATCTTATCTATGCTCTTCATCGCAAGCAATAAGCCGAGAACAATTTCCAATCTATCCTCTGCCTTCTTCAAATCAAACTTACTTCTATTTCTAACAACCAACTGTCTATATTTAACATACTCCTCAATAATTTGCTTCAAATTCAAAACTCTTGGTTTGTTTCCAACAAGAGCAAGCATATTTGCATCAAAACTAGTTTCCAAATTAGTCAAAGTATACAACTTATTCAATGTAAACTTGGGATCTGCCTCTTTCTTCAATTCAATTACAATTCTTACCTTTCCTTTTGCAGATTCATCCCTAAGATCATAAACATCTGGAAGCTTCTTTTCAGTTGCAAGTCTAGCAATCGTCTTAACCAAATCTGCCTTGTTAACCATATATGGAATCTCAGAAACAATAATCACTGGTCTTCCCTTCTGCTCTTCAATATTCGTTCTTCCTCTAATCAATATCTTTCCTTTTCCATTCTTGTAAACTTCTTTTATTCCTTCTCCAAATATAATTCCTCCAGTTGGGAAGTCAGGTCCCTTAACAATCTCAGTTAATTCATCAATTGTAACATTTGGCTTGTTAATATATTCTATAATTGCATCGGCAACTTCAGTCAAATTGTGTGGAGGAATATTTGTTGCCATTCCAACTGCAATTCCAGTTGCTCCATTCAAAAGAAGATTTGGTAATTTGGCAGGCAATGTTTCAGGCTCTTCAACAGAGTTATCGAAGTTAGGTCTCATCTTGACAGTCTTTTTGTCAATATCTTCCAACAGCTCTCCAGAAATCTTACTCAACTTTGCTTCGGTATATCTCATTGCTGCTGCATTGTCTCCATCCATGGAATTGTGTACAAATATTCCAGAGGCCAATGCAAAATTATGAGTTTTATCAATTGTCAAATCATAAACATTAGCAAATTCTTTTATAAACTCAACAGAAACAACTTTGTGATTTTTATTCATCTCACATAATGCAAGATTAATATCATCATGATAATATTTCTCTATTCCGTGATCCCAGGAGGTAAAACTCTTAATTCCAAATATCTTATTCCGTATATTTTCATAATTCTCTTTATTTATTATTAAACCATTTTCCTTAAGATAATTGCATATTTTTTCAAACTTTTTTCTTCCAGTTAAATTAGTTTCTCTTTTTTTGTTGGCTGCAACAATCTTCTCGTGGAATAATTCTCGGTAAATAGGATTTTGCCACATTCTCTTCATGGTTGCAGAAGCAGTTTTTCTTATCTCTTCGATTCTTTCAGGATGTGCTTTAAGATATTCCTTATTAATCTGACTTAAAGCTATCTTCATCTTTTCTCTGTAATCTTCATTAGACCAATTCTCAACATTTACATCACGCATTCTATTTGAGTATTTGACTTTATTTTCTGTATTTTCCCAGAATTTCTTTCTTCCTTCAGCCAACTTTCTTACATATTCTGGATCAGTTCTATGCTTTTGAGAAGTAAGATTATAATGAGTTTGCCAATGCTCTTTCCAGTTCATTCTTCGAATATTATCTGGATTATTATTTATTTTATTGAAATCTATATGATGCCTTATTTTCCCAGAAGATTTTTGATATATTCCGTTTTCAATATTCCAACTATCTGATATTCTGTGAACAAAGTCCCATGAGTCTAATTCAGGCTGATAAATCATCGAATAACCTGCAGCATTTGCATCTTCTTCCTTTGTCGAAAGCTTAATATAACAAGGCATTAACGACTCTCCAGATTTTAGATATTGAGCTTCCTTATAACTACCATCTTTTAGCATAAATTTATGATTTGGTGTACATTTTATCTCTTCACCATTATCTAAAATAACTTTTATAATCTCTGCGTCTTTTCTTGTCTGACGAGGATTCTTGATTTCTGCAATGATTACTTTTTTATTTTCATCAACAGTGAAAGTAAAATTCCTCTTTCCAATTTTATGCTCTTCAATTAAATCAATAAAAGTGATATTACGTCCGTCTACAAGTTTAATTTTGGTATCTGCAGTAAAACACCCAAAGTTACCCTGCCCATGAACCAATGGATATCTTAAAGAAAAGTCCTGCGCAAGTCTAACCATTGCATCATAAACAGATGCATCTCCATGTGGGTGATATTTTCCAAGAACTTCTCCCACAACCGACGCAGATTTCTTCGTCGCCTTACTTGCATCAAGTCCAATGGAATGCATTGCGTATAGAATTCTTCTGTGAACTGGCTTCATTCCATCTTCAACTGAAGGCAAAGCTCTCTGAACAATAACTGACATTGCGTAGTCAATGTAAGCCTGCTCCATTTCCTCAACAATCTCTGCCCCAACAATTCCCTTCTCAATTAAATTCTTACTTCTTCTTTCCTCTTCACTCTTTCCTATTTCAGCATCTATTTTCTTTTCTGCTTCCTTAGCAGTTCCATTTCCATTTTTTTCTTCCTCTGCCATTAGTACAATTTACCTCCAATTGGAACATCCTTATCTGGTTTAATTAATACACATTCACTCTTATCATCTGGAACTCCCAAAGTAAGTACTTCAGACATAAATGGACCTATTTTCCTTGCTGGAAAGTTGACTACTCCTAGCACTAATTTATCTTTTAATTCCTCTTTTTTATAATTTTTTACAACTTGAACTGAAGAGTTCTTTACGCCTATATCTTTTCCAAAATCTATCTTAAGCTTATAAGCTGGCTTCTTTGCTTCTGGAAAGTCTTCAACTTCAATTATCTTTCCTACCCTTACATCTAATTTTGCGAAATCTTCGTATATTGCCATTTTAGTTATCTCCTTCTCCTATATATTGCTTGTGGGCAATCAACTGGACATGCCCTACCTTTTGGTTTATATCCTATACTACATTTCCCTCCATCTAGTCTCCCACACTGACTAACATCTACCTCTGCAGTTCTTGCAGCAGGTCTAGCATTTCTACTTCTCCCCGCCTGCTCATGAGCTACACTTGACCATGCGTATGTACTGTCTATCATTTTTTCTTCCCCTTTGATTTAATTTCGTTCTTTATCTCATTCAAATGTTTATTCATTTCATCATCTGTATCTTCAGACTTCATTCCAATAAGTGGCTTCTCTGGAAATGCTCCAGTATATCCACAATCATTACAACAATATGTCCCCATTACTCCTCCAGCTACCATATCCACATTCTCACTTCCGCATTCCGGACAAAATTTCTTTGCTATTATTCCCATTATTTGAAAGCCTCCAATTTATTATATAAATCAACATTATTCTCAAATTCAAATTGTTCTTTTACTAAATTTCTAAGATGTGTTTTCCTAACTTCCTTTTGAACAAGCAAAACCAATCTCTTATTTTTAGCCATTGCATATCCTATCTCCATTAACATTCCTTCACTTTTCTCCTCAGATTTTAAATAAATCATTACAATCTCTGCATTATCTATCTCCTTGAACGCATAATTAAACAAAACATCCTTACTTTGCACTTGAATATTGCTATCTAAAAAAGTACAATAAACGCTATGTCCTTTACTTTTCAAAAATCTCGTCAAATCTCCAACTGTATTCTCTAATTCATTTCTCGTTTCTCCCGTAAACTTATAAGTTATGAATATCTTTGCCATGTTAAATATCGATTTGAGCCTCATGTGATCTCTCAGCAATAAATTGCCTTCTAGGCTCAACGTCGTCCCCCATCAACTTTGAAAATGTTTCATCCGTAATCGCCGCATCATCAATTGTAACTCTCTTAAGAAGTCTATGTTTTGGATCCATCGTAGTGTCCCACAGCTGCTCCGCATTCATTTCTCCAAGACCCTTGAATCTCTGCACATCCACATTTCCTCCAAGCTTTCCAACAATCTCCTTAAGTTCCTTATCTGAATAAACATAATGGTCTCCTCTCTTTCTAACTCTATACAATGGAGAAACTGCAATGTAAATATTTCCCTGCTCAATTAATTTTGGAACGAATCTAAAGAAGAAAGTCAACAACAAGGTCTTAATGTGCGCACCATCTACGTCCGCATCAGTCATTATTATTATTTTAGAATATCTTAGCTTGCTCAAATCAAAATTCTCTCCAATTCCAGTTCCAATTGCAGTAATTAAATTAACAATTTCTTCAGAAGACAGAACTTTTACTTGATTTGCCTTTTCAACATTCAAAATCTTTCCCTTCAAAGGCAAAATAGCCTGATACTCTTTATTTCTAGCTTGTTTGCTACTTCCCGCAGCAGAATCTCCCTCAACAATATACAATTCGCTCAACTCAGCCTTATTAGAAGAACAATCTGCCAACTTTCCAGGAAGTCCTCCAACGGAAAATGCATTCTTTCTTCTTACCAATTCTTTTGCCTTTTTAGCAGCATTTCTTGCCTTCTGTGCCTCAAGTGATTTTTCAACAACTCTCTTAGCAACAGTAGGATTTTCCTCAAAGAAAATGGACAAAGCATTCATTGTAATCGCATCAACAATTCCTTTTATCTCACTATTTCCTAATTTTGTCTTTGTCTGTCCTTCAAACTGTGGCTCTGGAACTTTAACAGAAACAACTGCAGTCAATCCCTCTCTGACATCATCTCCAGTAACTCCCTCATTCTTCATTCCTCCATTTTTCTTTCCATAATCATTAATAGCTCTTGTCAAAGCCGTCTTAAATCCAGCTACGTGAGTTCCCCCCTCAACAGTATTAATTGTATTTACAAAACTCAAAACATTCTCCTGATATCCTGAATTATACTGAACTGCGCATTCAACAACGACCTTATCCTGTTCCTTAACAAAATAAATAGGCTTTGAGTGTATTGGTTCTTTAGTTCTATTTGCATATTTTACAAATTCAACCAATCCTCCCTCATAATGGAAAATTTCCTTTCTTCCAGTTTCCTCTTCCTTCAAAATAATCTTTAATCCCTTATTTAGAAATGCAATTTCTCTAAATCTTGTTTCCAAAACTGAAAATTCAAACTTAGTAGTTGAAAAAATTGTATCATCTGGGAAGAAAGTAATTTCAGTTCCGCTATCAGACTTTTCACACTCTCCCTTGACCTTTACATCAGCCAAAGGCTTTCCAATCTTGTACTCTTGGAAGTAAATCTTTCCTCCTTTCTTTACAGTAACTTTCATTAACTTAGACAAAGCAGCAACAACCGAAATACCAACTCCATGTAATCCTCCAGAAACTGCATAACTTCCCTTATCAAACTTACCTCCAGCGTGCAATTTGGTAACTACAATCTCAAGTGCAGACTTTTTATAAACTGGATGCATATCAACTGGAATTCCCCTTCCATTATCAACCACAGTTACACTTCCATTCTTATTCAAATCAACCTCAATAGTATCACAATCTCCAGCCATTGCCTCATCCACAGAGTTATCAACAATTTCCCAAACTAAATGATGCAATCCGCTTTTGCTTGTACTTCCAATGTACATTGCAGGCCTAAGTCTAACTCCCTCTAATCCTTCAAGAACCTTTATCTTATCGGCTGAATAGCTTTTACTGTTTTCTTCCTTCGACATTTTTCTATTTATCTAATTTTGTACCTCTTTTTCTTCTAAAACCTAAGCCGAAAAAGCCAACTTCCTTTATAAACCTTACTGCACTAAAACATCTATTTCCCGTCGATAAACGTGTTTAAGCCTTTGCAGCTTTCCAAGCAGACTCAAAATACTCCTTGAAGTCATCAACAATACTTTGAGACTTAATTAATATACCAATTATAGGCTTTTTCCATGAAACAATAAGAAGCATATCTCTATTTACCTCCCAATTTCCTGGAATTGGAAAGCCCGCATAATGAATTTTCAGATATTTTGCCTTTTTATTGAATTCCGACTTTCTTCCATACTCATTACAAACACCCCTAATATCTAACTTTTTCATTAAATCACCTATGGAAAAATAAAAATTATCTGCCTCTTCCGAATATTCTTCTTCGTGCACATAAAAGAATAAATGTTTATCATTTTTCTTCAATCCAGCAAGTAATTTTTCATATGCCATTCTAAGCCCTTTAATACCAACAAAAACCTCTGCCTCTTGCTGTGGTGGAATATCCTTTAGCTTTTCAAGTCCTGGAAGAAGCTTATTCAACTTTTTCTTATTCTCCTCAATCTCCTCCTGCTTCTTGTTCAAATACTCCTTAATATTGTCTGGACTTCCAGCCTGAAAATACTTCGTCTTTTCCTTAATAATAAAACTAACAAGCCCTTTCTCGATTAATCTATTGAGTATTTCATAAACATTTGAATATGCAACCCTAGATTTGCTAACAATTGGTCCAACTGTACTGCTTCCAAGCTCAGTCAAAGCCACATATACCTTTGCCTCTCCGTCTGTCAATCCCAATTCTTTCAAGCTATCTACTATTTCCATCCCCTATCAACTCCCTCTGCCTATAAAAATCCTTCCATTATACACCCTGTACAGGATAGATAACCTATAAATACCTCTATTTAGTGGTGTTATTATCAAGTAGTTACAAAATAACTACTAAACTAAAAAAACAAACACAAAATGACAAACAAAACACAAAAAAACAGGAAGAGAAAGACTAGAGGCAATGATAGTCACAGATAGATGTTCTGCGCCTGATTACGAATTAAGAGGAAATCAGTTTGGTAAGTTTAGAGCAGAGTCAGCACGAGATGCCAGAAGGAGCTTTATAGAAGGGTGTAATGAGTGCATAGATTATTTTAATAGTGAGATTCATTATTACCTCGGGACTATGGGTTATGGTGATATTGAAGCTAAAGATTTAGAGCCCAGAACAAATGCGATAGAAGAATTAAAAATGACCTTGGCAAGAAAAAAATACCAAAAAAGAGTGGCAGGTTACAAGACATTAGTGGATTTTTTCAGAGATAAGCAAAAAGGCACATTACGAGCAGAATCTAGAAGTCCCGATTGTGTATCTCACCAACTTGCTGCCATTCAGATGACTACGGACCCGATTAAAAAACAAATAGAGACTAGAATTGCCTTGGGTAAATTAGGGCTAGCAGAAACATTCAAGGAAGAAGAGTTTGGAGAAGCTGCAAATTTGTTAAGAGAACATGTAAAATATTTAATAAAACAAGATATAAATCTTCAAATTCAAAATTATTCTGAATCTGGAATTGCAGAGTTTGACTATGACCCAAAAAGAACATATCATGCTCTAAAACATACTTGTAAGCAATTTGGAATTCCAATAAGAGAATTGGGCATTGATTTGAAGAAATATGGGCAATACTTTAGGGCATTAAAACCATCTATTACTGAATTTGAAAGTAGGTATAAAAAATCAAAATGACAAACCTAAAAACAAAACTAGCAACCCTTGCAGGAGCAGCATTGCTAGCCTTTGCTCCTTTCCAAGGAAGAGCGCAGGAAACAAACAATCTAGCAAATGCTCAACTCTCCCAGCCGCAGGCAAATCCAGTCCAAGCAAGCATAAAAGGAGAATGGTTTAACAAATATCTATTCAGAAATCTAGTCTATTCAGAAAATCCAATCTCACAAGGAACAGCAGCACTAACATACAAAGACATTTCATTAATAGGAATAGGAATATACGACACAAAAGTCCGAGATTTCATAGAGGCAGACGCAATCCTAGATATAACTCACAACTTCGGTCCAATAACTGCCTCTGCAGGATATGCGAAGATAACAGTGCCTAATGCAGAAGGACAAGAACTTGACAGCCAAGAATTCTACTTAGGAATAACTGGAAACTGCGCTGGAAACCCCTCTTTCAAGTGGATAAGAGACTTTGGAACAGGAAAAGGAGACTACTTTGAACTCTCAGCCTCACATCAAATAGATCTAACAAAAAGATTATCTCTAAAGGGCACAGCAATGCTTCATGCAGACAATCATTACTACGGAGAACAATCAGAACTAAGAGCAGCAACCGCAACATTGGAAGTACCGGTAAAATTAGGGAAATTGGAAAAAGATGGAAGCTCTTGGTTAACCTTCGGTCCAAAAGCTATGTATCAGAAATCACTTAGGCAAGACCTAAAAGATAATTTAGTAGTCGGAGCAGGCTTAGAATGGAAATTCTAAAATGAACGAAGACAATAGACAAGAGAGAAAACAAGGCTTGGCGGGAATAATAATCGGCACAATTATTTTAGCTCCGTCTCTTTGGTTTCATCAACCAATAGCAGAAAACCCAAACAAAATTACAGCAGGACAATATCTATCATTTTCAAGCGAATATCTTTCTTCATTCTTCTTTTTGACTGGATTAACATTATATACTCATTCGTTGGTCTCAGACTTAATTCAAAGAAGAAAATTAAAAAAAGCAATTAAATCAGCAAATTATCAAGAAACAGAAAAATACCAAGAGTTAGAATTCCAATAATTACTTCTTAACCTTAACAACTGTCTTTCCTTCAGCCTTCGCAACCTTAGCAGCTTCCTTAACCTTTGCTCTTGCAGCATCCTTTGCCTTCAAATTAATTGCATCAGAATCTGCCTTTGCTCTGCTCAATCTGTATGCTTCAGTCCATTTCATTCTTCTTCTGTCTCTTCCAAGTTTCAAAGTATTTTTTCTACATTTACTTGAACAAAAGAAATCAACATTACCATCATTTCTAATTAAATGAACTCCCATAAAATCATGCTCTTCTCTTCCACAAAAACTACATTTGGTCATGCGAAGAAATACCTCCTATTTCGAGCATACAAAAATTTGTCAAACCAAATTTTTGTCATTATCTTGTTCCCCTTCCTGTTCCAGAACTTCCACCAGTCTTACTAGGCTTACCTCTCACATTACTCTTAATTCTTCTAGCTTCAATTTCAGTTTCTCTTAGAGTTATCAAATCTCCAACCCTTACTGGTCCCTTAACATTTCTTCTCATGCTTCTTCCTTCATTTCTTCCAGCAAGAACTTTAGCCTTAACCTGTGTAACTTCTCCTCTAGAACCTGTTCTTCCAATAAATTCCTCAACAATAGCGTTTACAGCCTCTCCAGAAGTCAAACTTGACTTCATAGTCTCTCCACTATTCTTTGTTTGATCTTTAATTCTTTGCTCTTTTGCCATGGGTGTTAATTAGCCTTTCCTTTCAAAGAAGAAATTTCTTTTGCGGCTTCCCCTGCCTCAATAACTGCAACAGCAGAAGCGCTAACCTTAATTCCAACTGCTAAACCTAATTTCTGCTTAGAATCTACTTCCTGACAAGGTATTCCTTTTTCCTTACACAAAACTGGAAGATGAGCAACAATTTCTTTTGGAGAAACATCAGCAGCATATACAACTAATTTAGCAACGCCTCTCTCTATAGCTTTCGTTGCTTCGTTTATTCCCTTGTCGATTTTTCCTGTTTTTCTTGATGTTTCAATTATATTGTAGAAGTCCATGTAAGACCTCCCTGACTAGTTCATAAGTCTAAATATAGTTTAGAAAGAGGGTATTTAAATGTTTTCTTGGAAATACATTGTAAAGTTAGAGGTTGGTGAATTATAACTATTGAAAAAACTATTAAGGTACAGAAAGATTTATAAGTAATCGGTACCTTAATTTTTAATGAAGATAATTAAAGTATTATCAAAAAAAGTGGGGGATACCGAATATCAAAAGTATCTCTTGAATCTACCTAAAAGTGTTGTTGAGGAATCCCATCTTGTTGGAAAAGAATTAATGGCAAAGACAGAAAATGGAAGAATTATTGTTGAGAAAGAAAAATAATTTAGTAATATTTAATAAGTGTGGTTTTGTAACAATAGCATGAAAAGGGTGTTTAATTAATAATGACTACTTTTAATTTATTCACAATAATATTTAAAAAGGAGATATATAGTGTTACTTTATAGTTTAGACACAATTATAAGTAAAACCTATACTTAATATGCTCATGGAATCACAAGAAAAAGAAAACAATGGGGAACAAAAAGACGAGAAGACAGTAAGTCAGATTGATGGAGCAAGAGCTACAACAGTAGCTAGAGAATATTTAGAACAAAATTTTGGTAATGTTGGGATGTTGTATTATCGTGTTGAAGGCGTAGAGAGAAATACTGAAAAAACTAAATTTTATGTTGTATGTAGTCTTCTGAGTTCTTTCGGAAGTAAAGAGAGATTATATTATAAAATTAAAGTAAACATAGCTGATGGAGATATTTTAGAGGTTTGGAGAAGCAAACCAACTAAAGAAGACGAACACGAAATTACATTAACAAGAATAAAAATTAAGGAAGATTAATATGATATTTAATGTTCCTGCGTATCTAAATAATGATATTTCTGTAAAAGAGATTAAGGATTATAATAAATATGTGTCTAATGGAATATTAATAGATGAAGAGATGTTATACTTATTAATTGTGGGTGATTTTGTTGCAAAACAAAATAACAAAGAAGCCTACTTATCTATGCAAAAGACAAAATTCAATTTAGATGATTTTAGATATGTTGTTCAGTTCTTAAGTGGATTTAAAACAAATTTATTTATTACTCCACATATATTCACAAAATTTGTACATTTATTATGGGATAATATAAATGATACAAAAGACTATGAAGACATAATCAAGATTTTTAATGGTGCCTCAGAGTTTATACAAGAAAAGCACTTAGATAAAAAATATTTTCTTAATGAAGATAATTTTAAGAAGAAAAAGTGGGATATAATAAACTCTTCTTTAATTTTAACGTCTAAAAATTATAATCACAATGTAATCCTTACCTGTAGGGGAAAAACAAATAATATCTGCGATAAATATGGTTGTTTAGTTATTTATTATGATAATATAAAGTCTGCATATATTACAAATTATTTTAATTAATTAATTATGGTACCGAAAGGTTTATATAGTGGTGGTACCATAATATATTATGGTACAGAATATAAATTGCCCAGAGTGTCAAAGTAAAGAAGTAATAAAATGGTGCAAGAGAAAAACCGAGAATAGAGGACTTATCCAGAGATATAAGTGTAAAGAATGTAATACTTACTTTTCTCTTGATGATGGCTTTTTCAGAATGAGAAACAGTCCAGTAAAAATAACACAAGCAGTAGATTTATTTTATAGAGGGGTTGCTACAAGAAAAGTCCAAGAGCATTTAGGGGTTTTCTATCCTCATAATGCTTCGCATATGTCAGTTTATAATTGGGTCGTTAAGTATGCTAAAATGATTAGCAATTATACAAATAGATTAAAGGTTAATGTAGGGCAAGAGGCACAGGTAGATGAGATAGAGTTTCATAGAAGAAAAAACTGCAAGGCAAAATTAGGAGCAGAAAAGAATTTCTTTATAGATAGCATAGACCCAGATACTAAATTCCTTTTAGCTTCTGAATATATGAAGTCAAGAGGCACAACAAACATAAAAGCAGTAATAAAAAGAATAAAAGAAAGAACATATAATCAAATCCAGATGGTTACAACTGATGGATGGAATGCCTACGGAAATGTTATTAAAAATGTTTTTGGCTATAATAATAAATTAGGTAGATATAATGTATTTCATAATAAGAACACTATGAGTGAAGATGAGGGAAACTTTAATTTTCCTATTGAGAGATTACATAATAGCGTGAGAGCCAGAACAAAAACATTTAGAGGATTTCATGGCTCTATAAGTTCTGCAAATGCTTTAATGAAAGGATATGAAATATACTACAATTTTATAACAAAACATCAAGGAATAGACTGCTGTCCTTATGAATTGGCTCTTGCTGATGAGGATACAAAGGAATTTCTAAAGGAATCAAAAAATAAATGGCTTGGTTTAATATGTCTTACAAAGGAGGCAAATCTATAAAAATGGTGAAGAATAGTAAAATTAATACAAAAAGGAGAAATAAAAGAGGAATGGAAAAAATAGGAGAATTTGAATTAAATAAAACCCATTTAGGAGACTGTATGGAATTAGCAAAGAAACTTCCAGATAATTCGGTGGATTTAATAGTAACTTCTCCACCTTATGCAGATACAGTTTCTTATGGAAAAAAAGTAGAAGTGTTTAACCCAGAAGATTATGTTAATTGGTTTTTAGAATTATTTAAAGAAGCTAACCGCTTTTTGAAAGATAGCGGTTCTTTTGTATTAAACATAAACGATAAAGCGAATAATGGAGAAAGAAGCACCTATGTTTTTGAATTGGTATACAGGATAGTTAAGGAAACTGGATTAAAGCTATTTGATAGATATATCTGGTTTAAAAAATCGGCTTTGCCTATGACTGGAGAAAAAAGATTAAACGATAGAGTAGAATATATTTTTCATTTTGTTAAGGATAGCAAGAAATTTAAGACTTATACAGATAGAATAAGAGAACCTTATGCAGAAGTTTCTTTAAAGAGATTTAAAAATAAAGTGCATGGTAATGATATAGTTAATCCAGATGGGACAACAGTTTTATCTCAAAGGGGAAGTAGTAAACCACACCCATTAGGAAAAAAACCAATTACGGTATTTAGGTTTGATACTGGTTCTGCATTAAGAGGTTTAGAACATCCAGCACCATTTCATCCGCAATTACCTGAATTTTTTGTAAAATGGCTTACAGATGAAAACGATATAGTTCTTGACCCTTTTATGGGTGGCGGGACAGTTGCGGAAGTTTGCTTAAAAATGAATAGAAAATATATTGGTTTTGATGTAAATCAGAAGTATATTGACATGACTGAGAAAAGATTAAAAGAAGCATTTCCAGATAAAAATATAAATAAATTCTTAAATTAATTTTTTCCTTACAATATCACACCATATTCGTTTAGGGTCTAAATTACCTATAACAATAATATCTGGTCGGTTTAACTTTATTTCACAAGGTATTTTTAATTGAGTAAAACTACTATGTTCGCTATGTTCTCCTAACCATTTAGCTTCCATATCGTCCCAAACAAAAACTGCTAATTCTGTGATAAATCCCTTATTTTTATCTTTACTTAATTTCAGATTTCTATTAATTGAATAGTTTATCAAAATATAATTATTGCATTTTGAAGCTGAATGAGTAGCACCAGTAAAGGAATTAAGTGCCTGACTTGATTTAATTTCCCATCTCATAACCTCTCCATTTGGAAAAACTATACCCATATCCCCTACTGGGTCATTAATAGGAATGATTTTTATTTTGGGGAATTTCTTTTTTAGATGTTCTGAAATAGTATCAATAATGGCATTTTCCCATAAATCAAACATTCTAACAGTCAAAAATACAGTTTTCTGTCCTAATTGTCCTTTATACTTTGTATCTGGATATTTTTCATTTATAGAAAGATTTTTACGGCAACAAATATTAAAAGCATCATCCAAATTTTCTTCAATATAATTTATTATAGCGTTTGTATAAAGTTTTGGATTTCTTAGCTCTTTTAAGATAGCACCCCTTAATCCTCTTTTTTGCATAAAAAAGATTAGATTTTCAACCTTTTAATCTTTCCTACCAACCTATAACTTTACAATGTATCTTGGAAAAAGTTTTTTGAAATTTATCATTCTAGCACAACATTATTTAAAAACAAACTAAAATATTTACAACGATGGCAACCGCATACATTTTAAAAATGCAAAACGAACATGTAAGGAGAATGGAAAATTCTAAAAGAAAAACTCTTGATAAATTCGTTCAATTGGAAAGTGGGAAAGTTAAATTAGTTCATTGGAAGGCTTTAGTTGATGCACATCAAGAATTTGTTGAAAAAGCATCTGAAGGCGTAGAAGATAGCACTTGGATAGATCTATTAAGATATTTAGAAGTAAAAGGAACATTATGTAATAATAATCAAGGTTTCTTTCCATTTAGTGGTGTTGATTTAAGCCCTAGTGATGGAGGGACTAAATATCATTTCACAAGACAAGCAGATGCAACTGCTTATGCCCGGGCGCAATTCGCTAAAGTCCTCTACCCTGTTCAAATAGCGAGACTAATTACAAAAAAAGTTAATCTTACTTCCACTTAACATCAACCTGATCAGTTCTTTCTCTAGGTTTAATATCCACATCTGAAACTTTTTCTTTTATTCCAGATTTAAACATAATTTCCCCAGTAAAAGCAATCATCCCGCCATTGTCAACGAGAAATTGTTTTTCAGGACAGAAAAACTTCGCCCCTCTTTCTTTACACATTATTCTGCACATTTCCTGCAATCGTTTATTGCAGGCAACTCCTCCTCCCAAAGCCAATTCTTTTTTTCCAGTGTGTGCCAATGCCCTTTCAGCAGCCTCAACAAGCATTGCAAAAGCAGTTTCCTGCATTGAAAATGCTAAATCAGTAATCATTTCACCCTTATCATACAACTGCTGCAATTTAGTCTGCATTCCAGAAAAAGAAACATCCATCCCTTTTATCGAATAAGGTAGTTCAATATAATTTTTAGAATTTGCTTTCAAAGCTTCTTGTTCAAGCTTTGGTCCTCCTGGGAAACCCAATCCAGTATGTCTTGCAAACTTATCAATGAAATTTCCAATTCCTATATCCAGAGTCTCTCCAAATATTCTATATTTTCCAGATGCATATGCTATTATCTGTGTGTTCGCCCCAGAAACATAAAGCAAAACTGGATCTTTCGCCCCAGCAGTTCTTGCAATCTCAAGATGCGCAATGCAATGATTCACAGAAACAATTGGCACTTTCAATTGTTCTGCCTTCCTCTTTGCAAATTCCATTCCAGCAAGAAGACAAGGAGCCAATCCAGGAGCGTTTGATAAAGCAATTGCATCAATCTCACTTTCATCAATCACTGCATTCATTAAAGCCTCCCTATAAACCTCTTCTGCAACTTCCCTATGATGTTTTGCAGCCTCCATGGGAATAATCCCTCCACTCTTTGTGGTAAACATATCTCTAACATTCGAAAGAACCTTGCCTTTGTTCACAACAGCTACTCCAAACGTATGTGCAGTGCATTCTATTCCTAAAATCATCCCTATCGAAGTCAAATTAGGTTTATAATATTAATCAATTCAATTCTTTTTCTTTTTATACCAATTAACTAACCATAAAGCCCCAATAATAAAAGCAATTCCAGATATCTGCAAAATCCATGACAAATAAAACCATTCAAATCCATTAATAAATGCAGTTCTTAAAGTTAAAACAATATAAGCCAAACCAGCAAGAATAAATGCAACTCCTCCAACAAGCTCATATTTCCACGCAAAAACCAATATAATAATCAAAATAATGACTGGAATGTTGTGCATAAGTAATCCAAGCATTATCTGCCCAAAGCTCAAGTCCATTGAAAAAACATCCAAAGAAAACATGGCCAAGAACAAAATAAAAATAATTGATAATATTCTCGGCGTCCAATAAATTCCCTTTCCAACTTTCTTATTTTGCTTTGCCATATCCAATTAAGGTAATAAGAGTTTATAATATTAATCAAATTCAAGTTTTCGGTATTTTGGAGTTGATTGAGAATAAGTTCTAGGACTTTCATCGCCTGTTCCAAGATCAACTAATTCAGAAGAAAGTCGTCTTGCCCACTCTTCAGGGGAAGGTCCCAATCCTTGCCATTCAAATCTTTCATCTACCTCTGACTGCTCTCTATCCAATGGGTTTTTAACACGATCAATCGCATCAATACCATCAGAGCGAGTAAACCAAGAAGCATCCGGATATACAAATCCCTCATCCTCAAATAATCTTTTTACCATCCTAATAGATATCTCTTGAAATTTATATATGTTCGCCTTCGGTTAACTGTTCTTAAACGTAGTTCTACATCTATGGTTTTGGAAAACTCGTAGAAAAACCTTTTCCCAAAAGGTTGTTGTACGGCGCATTCGGCGCTTCGCGCCTCATTAACTATTGTGGCTATTTTCTTTTGGGGAAATAACCGAAAAAAAACTCATTTTGGGTAAAAAATATCTCGAAAACCTGATGAAAACAAAAAGTTAATGTTTGGTTAATCTTGCAAAGGCTCTATCGATTTCTGTTTGATTACTCATCAAAACATCAGCAAGAGAATTCAATGTTCCAGCCGCCATAATAAGATCCATTTCTCTCCCGTAATTCTGCCTGAGTGCTACATCACATAAATAAGTTCCATATGCTTCAAACTCTAGATGGTTCTTTTTTATTGCCCAGGCAGGTGTTTCTGTTTTATGCCCTCCCAATAAACCAACAACTCTTGCGTAAGCATCTCTAAATCTTCTAACTGGAAGAGAGAACCAAGTCCTATCAAATTCTTCCAAAGCTAAGAATATCTTTGCTCTATCTACTGGCTCTTCAGATGCCGCACCAATTACCTTTCCAGCATTTACTTTTACAGTATTTAAATCAAACGTCATAAATAGTATCTCCGCTAAAAAAGCAAAATGGCATACTTCCTTCTATCAAAATCCCTAGAATAGAAAAGCGTCGCTTTTCCCTACAAGACTCTATCCCTATATGGAAATTTTCTATTCTTGAGCATTCGTA
>Ga0208373_1002867_pt1 | contig 17982 bp, 15 predicted proteins | sample RifOxyC2_FD_184036 | JGI IMG/M metagenome (GOLD analysis project Ga0208373, IMG submission 184036) | Soil microbial communities from Rifle, Colorado - Rifle Oxygen_injection C2 (SPAdes) | ecosystem: Environmental > Terrestrial > Deep subsurface > Rock core/Sediment | place: Rifle, Colorado... | reverse complement strand
CATGTTACGCGGGCCCATAAAAAAATTGGCCGATTCCCAGCTCACATTATACCCCAGTTCTTTCACCGTAGGTATATTGTCATAGGGAGCAGCCGCCCGTTGTTCTCCCAATGTCGCAAGGAAACGAACCTGTCCGCCGTCGATCATCGCCTTTCCCGAACCCAGCGCAACAACCCCCAGATCCGTATGTCCGCCTGCCACCTGGGCAACGGTCACGGCGCCGGCCCCTGCCTGGGGAATCGCATTGATCTTCAGCCCTGTTCCTTCGATAAAAGACGTGGCAGCAACCCACCAGCTCTGTCCGATACCCGCGGTCGCCATCGACAGTTCTCCCGGATTGGCCTTGCCAAATGCGATCACCTCCTGAATGGTCTTGAATTGCCGCGGACCTTTCGTGGATGCCACAATGATGGGGAAATAGGTCGTAAACACACCCAGTTGGGTGAACTCGTGATAATCATAGGGCAAGATACCCTGCAACTTGTTCGTGATGATCGTGGCCGAACCCCACCCGAACGTATACCCATCGGGTTTTGCGTCATGGACCGCCCGGTAGGCGATAGAACTGCCCGCGCCGGGTTTATTCACGACCATAATGGGTTGACCTATGATCGCAGAAACCTTTTGCAGGATAGGACGAGCGATCACATCCCCGTCCGCCCCCGCCTCAACTCCGAGGATACATTCGAGAGGTTTCACCGGGTATTTCTCCGCGGCCTGCACCATTCCCAAACAGAAAAAACCGAGACAAAGAAAAACACTTAGGCTGGTAATGCATAGTTTCTTCATTTTTCTCTCCTTTGGATACTATTTGGTTGATTTTGATACTTTTGATAAGATATTTCCTTCGACGGAGGGAAGTATAGGAGGGCGGTTTTTGCTTGTCAAGGGATATTATGGCTGCAAAGCGTTATATCACCTTTTGGTTTTTCAATTCCTTTACCTGCTCCGGTGAATAATTGAGGATTCCCGTGAGAATCTCCTCGTTATGTTCCCCCAGGTACGGGGGACGCTTGAATGTCTCATGCTCGATCTCGGACATCTTGATGGGGTTTCCTATGATTTTTAGTTTCTTGTTGTTTTCGTACTCCACATCGACCACCATATTCCGGCTCAGTGTCTGGGGGTCTGAAAGCGCTTTATCGATCGTGTTGATCGGGGCGATGGGGATTCTTTTCTCCAATATTTCCAGCCATTCCTCTCCCGTCTTTTCGAGAAAGGCCTTCTCCAGGATCGTATAGAGCTCCTCCTTGTTCTTGAGCCGACTCTCGCGCGAATTGAATTTTTTATCACTGCTCATATCCGGTTTTCCGATAGCCTCGCACAATTCGGCAAATATGCTTTCCGTATTGGCGTCGATCACGATAGAAAATGTCTTGGTCAGGAATGCCCTGATCGGGTGGGCCGATACATGGCCCGAACCGACCGGCCGGGCAATCTCTTTTCCGACGAGGTAGAACTGGGCTCGATAGGTGAGAAGCGAGGTCTGACAGTCGACCAGGCTGATATCCACCCGCTGGCCTCGCCCGGTCTTTTCCCTTTGATAGAGTGCTGCCAAAATCCCCTGGGACGCGAACACCCCCCCGCTGAGATCGCCCATCGGTGCGCCCATTCTCACCGGCATCTGGCCGGGCTCCCCGGTATAGCTCATAATCCCGCCTCTGGCCTGAATCACCAGATCGAAGGCGGGGCGATCCTTGAAGGGACCTGTTTGACCGTATCCGGAAATGGAACAGCAGATGATGCGCGGGTTGATCTTCTTTAGCGACTCGAAATCCATGCCCAGTTTCCCGACGACCCCCGGTCGGAAATTGTCGATCACCACATCGGAAACCCTTGCCAGATCGTAGAATATTTTCTTCCCCGCCTCGCTTTTCAAATCGAGGGTCATGCTTTTCTTGTTTCGATTCATCGCAATAAAGTAGGCGGATTGATCCTCAAAGAAATGGGGGGGCATTTCGCGGGAGGATTCACCGATCCCCGGCTTTTCGATCTTGATCACCTCCGCTCCCAGATCTCCTAAAATCAGGGTACAATAGGGACCGGCCATAATAAGCGTCAGATCAAGGATCCGCACATTCGATAGTGGTAAGCTCATCTGCTGATAGTCCCCCTTTTCAAGATCAGAGTCGGTAAGCGAGCGCTCTTTGATGGGCGAAATATAGGATGAACCATCCGGCGTGTCAAGAATAATGGCGGACCGACAAAACAAACCTATCATACTCCTTGACAGGAGTAGTGGAATAGACTATGCGTCGCTCGCTCCATCGAGAGAAAATTAGCGCAGGAAGGTGGGGGTCGGAAGCGGCCGCCTGGTTGACGATATATAAATGATGCACAAGCCCAATCGCGTCCGGAGTTCTTTTTTTTATCGTCTTGTACCGGTCTTTGCCGTCGGCGCCCTTGTTCTGCTCTCCGTCGTGTTCTTCCGGGGCCCGGCGGCCCGAGCCATCAGCGTCGACGCGGGTCATCTCCCGCCGATCGAGGTCTATTTCAGTCCGCACAGCGGCAGCACCACGGCCATCGTACGGGAGATCGATCGCGCCCGATCGGAAATCCTCGTCCAGGCTTACTCGTTCACCTCGGCTCCGATCGCCCACGCCTTGCTCAAGGCACACCGGCGAGGGATCAGGGTGGAGGTGATCCTCGACAAGAGCCAGAAGAGCCAGCGATACTCGTCTTTCACTTTTCTCACGAACACCAGTATCCCCACCTACATCGACGCCGAGCACGCCATCGCCCACAACAAGATCATCCTTATCGACCGGTCGGTCGTGATCACCGGCTCCTTTAATTTCACCAAGGCCGCCGAGGAGAAGAATGCCGAGAACCTGCTGATCATCCGTTCGAAAGAGCTCACCAAACAGTACCTCGACAACTGGCTTCACCATCGCGACCATTCAGGGATCGTCTGAACAATTATGTGCCAATCATTTTGAAATTATACAATTATGTACGCTCCCTCCAAGGCCATTATCTCTTAACATATGAATTATTCTATTGATTTATTATGGCAACAGAATTGCTTGCCATTTATCAATCATACGGGCAGAGAGGGGGGTATAATGGTCAATCAAATCAACTCGGGCGATACCGCCTGGATACTGGTGTGTTGTTCCCTGGTGTTGCTGATGACGCCTGCCTTGGCACTTTTCTACGGGGGCATGGTGCGCCGGAAGAACCTCCTCTCCACATTGACCCTGAGCTATATCTTCATGGCGCTCATCGGCGTCCAGTGGGTGGTGTACGGCTATTCGCTTGCCTTCGGTTCGGATATCAAGGGGCTGATCGGGGGGCTGAACTTCGTCGGGTTCAACGGAGTGGATGCACTGCCGAATGGAAACTACAGCAAGACCATCCCCCATGGGCTCTTCGCCGCATTCCAGATGATGTTCGCCGTCATTACGCCGGCGCTGATCACCGGCGCCTTTGTGGAACGGGTGAAATTCAAGAGTTTTCTCCTGTTCAGCCTGCTCTGGGCGACGCTGGTCTACGATCCGTTGTGCCACTGGGTGTGGGGACAAGGGGGGTGGTTGAAGGAGATGGGGGTCCTGGATTTCGCAGGCGGGACGGTGGTCCATATCGCTGCAGGGTTTTCCGCCCTGGCCTTTGCGTTGGTGATCGGTCCGCGCAAGGGATTTGGCAAGGTTCCCATGGAGCCGAATAACATACCGCTGACGGTCCTGGGCGCGGGACTCCTCTGGGTGGGATGGTTCGGGTTCAACGCCGGAAGCGCGCTTGCCGCGAACGGGGTGGCGGTCAACGCGCTGCTGACCACAAACACCTCCGCCGCGACCGCGGGTCTCGTCTGGATGCTCCTCTCCTGGCTGGATGGGCGGCCCAGCACGTTGGGGATCGCCACGGGAATGGTGGTCGGTCTGGCGGCGGTCACGCCGGCTTCCGGTTATGTAACGCCTATGGCCGCCATCGTCATCGGGGCGGTCGCCGCACCTCTCTCGTATTATACGATGCGTTTTCGGGACCGACGAAAACTCGACGAGTCCCTCGATGTATGGGCTTGTCACGGGGTATCCAGCACATGGGGGATGCTGGCCGCCGGTCTCTTTGCCACGACGGCGGTCAACAGCGACGGCGCCAATGGACTGTTCTTCGGTAATCCGGGGCAGATCGGTGTTCAGTTTTTCGCGGTGATCGTCACGATCGCTTTTTGTTTCGGCTCGACTTATGTTTTGGCCAAGTTGTTAAACTGGAGCATCGGATTGCGGGTCACCGTCGTGGAAGAAGAGGTCGGTCTGGATATCAGCTCCCATGGCGAGCGATCGTACTCATAAACCAGTTGCTTCAGAAACATGTTCCATAGCAAGATTTTGTCTCTCATACCTTGGAGATTTGGCCATGCTGAAAAAGATCGAAGCCATCATACGGGAAGATAAGGCAAACGATGTCAGGGATGCTTTGGAGAAAATCGGCATCGTGGGGTTGAACATGTTTGAAATCCGGGGTCACGGCCGCCAGGGGGGCATCCAGCTTTTAGGCCGTGCCGGCAGCTACCAGGTCAACATGCTGACCAAGATACAGATCAATATCGTCCTGAGCGACCGCAATCTTGAAGAGACAATCGAAACCATCCTCGATGCCGCCTACACCGGTGAACCCGGGGACGGGCTGCTCTTCGTTTATCCCGTGGAGGAGGTCATCCGCGTCCGGACGCGCGAACGGGGGCAGGATGCGGTGATGTATCCCGGCGACATCGATGAAAGAAAAAGCCGGAAAAAAACGGATTGATCCTTTCACTTGCTTCTATCCGTCCGTTTGCAAAACTGTCCGAGATCGATCCCGTATTTTCGTACGCGGTACGAGAGAATCCGCTTGGTCGTTCCCAGCCGCATTGCCGCTTTGCTCTGGTTGCCGCGGGTTTGCTCCAGGGCGGAAATGATGATATGTTTCTCAAAGTCGGCCATCGTACTCTTGAGAAGATTGTCGTCGGCCCCTGATTCCCTTGTCTTCATATCCTCACCCTCAATCTCTTCTGCCTTCCTGTCGAGAGTAAAGGCGACGAAGAGGTGCCCTTCTCCGTAAGCAGCACCCTTTCGACGCTTGGACACCACGAGCGCGTCTCTCTTGGTCGACGTGGCGTGTTTCAGCCCACGGCCCTGGGACCCGTCTCGCCGGTCCGCACCTGGATGCACTCCTCCAGCGGGACGACGAAGATCTTGCCGTCGCCGATTTTTCCGGTCCGGGCCCCCTTGATGATCGCCTCGACGGTCGGTTTGACGAAATCGTCGTTGACCGCGATTTCGAAGCGGACCTTGTCCAGGAGGTTGATCTCGGTGAAGGCGCCCCGGTAGGACTCGGTGTACCCGCCCTGCGCGCCGCAGCCGATGACGTTGGAGACGGTCATCTTTCCCACCTTGGCATTGACGAGTGCCTGTTTGACGTCGGTCAGTTTTTCAGGTTTCACGATAGCTATGATCAGTTTCATGTTGTTTACTCCTTTCATTGTAATGGGCTCTGCGAAGCCAGGATCACTTCGTCAGAAACCCCTGGAAGTCGGGATAGGCCTTTGTGCCGTGCTCGCCGAGATCCAGTCCGGCGATCTCCTCTTCGGGCGATACCCGAAGCCCCATGACCTGCTCGATCACGTACCACGCGGCGAAAGCGACGACGAAGGTGAAAGCACCAACCGCCACGACACCAGTCGCCTGTGCGGCGAGCAGTTTGAACCCGCCGCCGAAGAAAAGACCGTTCACGGTCGCCGTCCCGGTGATCTTGTCCTGCGCGAACAGACCCACAGCCAGGGTGCCGAAAATGCCGTTAACCAGGTGGACCGAAAGCGCGCCTACCGGATCGTCGAGCTTCAGTTTGTCGAACATCAGTACGGCAAAAACCACGAGCACGCCGGCGATGAGGCCGATGACGGCCGCCGACCCGACGCTCACGAAGGCGCAGGGCGCCGTGATCGCGACCAGTCCCGCGAGCGCGCCGTTGATGATCATTGAGAGATCGGGTTTCTTCTGGATGAGCCACGACACCAAGGTCGAGCTGAGAATGGCCATCGCGGCCGCGGTATTGGTGGTGACCGCGATGTGCGCGATGGCGCTTCCGTCGCCCACCCCCATGGTGGACCCGGGATTGAATCCGAACCACCCGAACCACAGGACGAGCCCTCCGAGGGTCACCATGGACATGCTGTGACCGAAAATCGGGTTGACGGACCCGTCGGCGCGGTACTTGCCCAAGCGGGATCCGAGCAGGAGCACGCCGGCGAGCGCCGCCCATCCGCCGACCGAGTGGACGACCGTGGATCCGGCAAAGTCAAACATGCCCAGGGAGGCGAGGAATCCGCCGCCCCAGATCCAGTGGCCCGTGATCGGGTACAGAATCCCCACCAGGATGAACGAAAAGAAGATGAACGCGTGGAACTTGATCCGCTCCGCCACGGCGCCCGAAACGATCGTGGCGGCCGTCCCGGCGAAGACCAACTGGAAGAAGAACTTCGCCCAGAGCGGAACGCCGGTCCAGTTGATCGCGGCATAGACGCCCTTGTATGCGTCGCCGATGGCCGGGCTGTTGTCGGCCCCGCCGGCGAACAAGAGCCCCTGGAGCCCCATGAGGGGGTTGCCGTTTCCGAACATGAGCCCCCAGCCGATGACCCAGAACGATACCGAGGCGATGGCAAAGACGATGAAGTTCTTCGCCAGGATGTTGACCGTATTTTTGGCCCGGGACAATCCCGACTCCACCATGGCGAAGCCCAGGTTCATGAAAAAGACGAGAAACGCGGTGAAGAGCACCCATACCGTATCCACTCCCACCGACATCGAGCTTTTCAGGTCGTCCAGCGCTTTTTGCGTGACAGGGGCGGACGGCGCCGGCGCCGCGGGTGCCGGGACGGAGGCTTCCGGGGCTGCGGGTGCCGGGACTGCAGGCTGACCCAATGCAGGCGACACCTGACCCGGCGTCTCGGCAGCGAGCGCCGGAGCGAGAGCCGCGCTAAACAGACAGAACATCATGATGATAATGCCTATTAACCTTTTCATTTTTATTGCCTCCTGTTTTTCTGTCGCCCCTCTCCGGGGCGACTTCAAGTCTTGTACAAACTGCCTTTGAGCCACTCTTAGAAACTGAAGCTCGCCGTGATGCCGCCCACGACGAACGAGCTGTCGCGTTCGGACGGCACTGTGGTTCCCTTGAGGCCCAGCCCTTTCATTTCATCCCTCGCATCGTTGGTCAGCGGAAAGACATAGGAGAGCGTCGGCGTAATCGTGATCCGGTCGCTCACCTTGATCGGCAGGCTGGCCGACAGGGTTCCTTCGTGGAAGTTATTGAACTTGTCGCTCGTCGCCGCGGCACTGCTGTCGAACTTCGGGTAGGTGTCCGCATCGGTGCTCAGCAGGTAGCCGGCCGATGCCGCCAGCTTCAGAGAGAGCATCTTGTTCAATTCAACGACATGAGAGATCCCGAGCAGGAAATACCAGTTGCGGTAATGATCGATCTCCTTGTAGATCGTCAGTGTCGGCGACAGCAGGGTATTGAGCGAGACCGTGGCAAAGAGCTCCTGGGAATCGTTCCGGTCCGCAGCGTCCTTGTTCAGCGACGCCAGGCTGTAATAGATATAACCGCCACCCACGGTGAGGAGCCCCAGCGTCTTGCTGTAGGAGAAAGTGAGATCCGTTTCGTTCCACGTTCCCGGATAGGACGCGTCCGCGGGGGAGTAAGCCCTGGTGTCCATGTTACCCCAGAGGTTGGCCGAGAATCCGCTGTAACCGAGGGTGATCGAGGGTTGGATGGCGATGCTCCCCCGGCTCAACTCGTAGCCTCTCCAGACGTACTGGTTCAGGATGGCGGTCGTAAGATCGCCGGTGGGCTTTTCCTCTTCGGCCCGGAGCTGTGCGACCGGGACAGCAGCCAGTACCGTGAATGCGAGCAAACCGATTACAAACCATTTTCTGAAACCTGAATGTGTTTTCATAACCTTTCCTCCTTGTTCTGCGCGTAGTGATTCTGTTTGTTTGATTTGACGAGGCGCACCCTCCGGCGTCGGTTCCGTTTGACCCTCTATAGGGCAAGGATGGTGCCAACTTCGCAAATGAGCTGCATGTACATTGAATTATTGATTTATTTTTCTTATTCTTCGAAGGCAAGGCGTAAGGATTATTGATACAAATTTGTGTCGTTTGCTGAGAGCACTACGAAAATGTGTTATGTTTGAATGGATTTGAATGGATAGAAAACGGATCCGGTTGTGCTGACCGGGACGCAAGCAAGCTTCGGTTGCTCAATAATGCTCATTCTTCGAAAAAAAGTCCATAGAACTTCATGGCGCGCTGTCGGTAGGAAACAAATAGTCTTTCCGAATCTACCGAGATCGCAGCGTAATCGATCCCTTGTTCTTGAAGGAGCCAGTCACGAACGATGGCCGGAGTGACTTCGATATGGAACTGCAGGCCATACACCCTGTCCCCGTACCGAAAGGCTTGGTTGGCATAGAGATCTGATGATGAAAGTCGCACACTCCCCTCGGGTAAGTCAAATGTGTCGCCGTGCCACTGAAAGACCTGAGCTACATTCCTGTCGGGAAGGGCCAGCGGGGAGATGCGCGGATCGTGCATGCCCTCGCTGGTGAGCTGCACCTCATACCACCCGATTTCCTTCAAAGAACCAGGATAGACCCGAGCGCCCAGCACGTGGGCAAGCATCTGCGCACCGAGACACACCCCCAGAATATGTTTGTTCGCATTTATCGCGGCATGGATAAGCTCAGCCTCGCTGACGAGGTAGGGGAAAGCATGCATCTCATATACTGCCATAGGACCACCCATGATGACCAGATGCGTAAAGGTGTCAATCTGCGGCGCAGAGTCGCCGATACTGAGGTCGATGACTGAATAGGGAATCCGCTCTTTGCACAGATGATCCTCAATTGTACCCGGTCCTTCCCCGGAAACGTTTTTCACAATCAGCGCGTACATGCTGACCTCCGTTAGTGATGAATGCTATAAAATATATAAAAAATCTAATCGCACTTTGGAGAACGTCACGAAGACTCCTGTCGGGATCGCCGTTTCCGTTTAGAAAATACCTTCTTCGCGGATACCGTAGCGCTCTTCCATCGCTTCGGCATATTCCTGATCCGATACGGTCTCCACGGGCTTTTGACACCGAAGGATCAGCGATCCGGGCATCCTGCCCGGGAGCTGCTCCGGGCGCCTGTCGCTTGCATGGGTCATTGCGATAATGGTTTCGACGCCGATACCTATTTTTTGCAGTTTCATTCTCATTGCTCCTTCCACCACCTGTCTCGATCTGTCACGAAGCCTTGGCGTGGCTGAGGGGCGAGGATTCGAACCTCAATCGACAGGTCCAGAGCCTGTTGTCTTGCCGTTAGACGACCCCTCAGTGCACAAATAAAAAGGCCCCGGCGAACATTTGATTCGCCGGGGCCTGATTTTCTCGTCTCACAAATAAAGCTTAGAAATACCCAATCCCAAACGAATCATGGATTCGCTTCTGCTGCTGCTGACGCTGCTGGATTTGAATATTCCCAAGTCTTGACATCATGATTTCACTATGATCCCAATAACGGTATTGTCAAGATAAAAAAATGTATTTCGTTACCCGGCGCTCCCTCGGATCACCGGTCCGATCAGATTCGGTGATCTTCCCTTATGACCATTCGGCTTCCCCCGTGGATGCTGGCATTCCAGTTCTTGGGGGGCTTGATCGTTTTCAGCCGATCGAGTTCACCGATAGCCTTGAGCCTCTGATAGATGATCTGCCAGGCGCAGGGCCGGTCGGCCCTCACTTCGCACCGGTCTTCCCGCGAGCCACCGCACGGGCCGTTCAGCATGTGCTTCGCGCACCGGGTGACGGGGCAAATCCCGCCGTATTCATGGAGCACGCATTTCCCGCAGGCGATACATTTTTCCGTCCAGGTGGCCCGCTCTTCGAGGATGCCGATGAACGTCGTGTCGAGTCCCGCGTAGACCGGCTTGTCGTACCTCTCGGCGATCGCCTGGACCCCGGCGCCGCATCCCAGCGAAAGGACGACATCGTTTCGCTTGATCGCATCGGCCGCTTTCTCGATGAAGACGTTGTCGCACTGCCGCTCGATCGTCAGCTCTTCGACCTCGAACGCGAGGTGCTTCAGTCTGGAAGCAATGCGCAGCGCCGAGGCATTGATGCTGACTTCGCGCTCTCCTCCGGCCAGGCAAACCGTGACGCATGTGCCGCAGCCCAGCAGGAGGATCTTCTTTCGGCCTTTCAATATATCGACAAGTTCGGGGATCTTTTTTCTCTGTGCGACTATCATATCCTCATCTCCGCATTTATTGGTGTGTTGGCGCTTTTTAGCGGGCTCGGTCCGAGCGTCTTCAGGGTGGCGAGCATCTCGTTGATGTAATCGACCAACGGCCTGGCCTGCGCGGCCGATATGTTGATCATGCGGATGCGCTCCTCCTCCAGTCCGCTCTCGGAAAGGAATTTCCTCGTGTAGCCGACCCTGCCCCTGGCCAGAAGATTGCCCTCGGTGAAATGGCAGCCGCCTTCCAGGCATCCCGCGACAAGAATTCCATCGGCGCCCTTTTCGAAGGCCTTCATGAAAAACTCCACCTCCAGCCTTCCCGTGCAGGGTGTCCTGACGATCCGCACGTTCGGGGGGTACTGCAGCCTCATGGAACCTGCCAGGTCCGCGGCGGAATAGGAGCAGTACTGGCAGCAGAATGCGATCAGCAGGGGTTCAAAACGTTGGTTGCTCATAGCAGGCCTCTATCACTCTTCAATTGCTCTCGACGGTCAAATGGTGCTCCAGCAGATTCTCGATCATCGCATTGAACTGCCTGGACTCGAAATGGTTGAGCTGGATCGCGCAGGCGGGACATTCCGAAGCGCAAATGCCGCAGCCCATGCATTTTGCCGCCGTGATCTCCCCCTTGTTGTCGGTGTTCGCGAAAGGCGCGCCGTAGGGGCAGACGTGAACGCAGGTCATGCAGGAGATGCACTTGTCCTGGTTGACCTCCGAGACCTGGGCGCCGACATCCAGATGGGTCTTCGAGAGGACCGTCGCCGCCCTCGACGCGGCCGCCCGGGCCTGGGAAATGTTCTCGTCGATCATCTTCGGCGAATGGGCCAGACCGCAGAGATATATGCCTTCGGTGGCGAAATCCACGGGGCGGAGCTTCACGTGCGCCTCCAGGAAGAACCCGTCGGCGTTGAGCTGGAGTTTCAGCATGTCCGACAGTTGCCGGTTGCCGGCCGGCGCAGCGATCCCGGTGCTCAGGATGACGTGGTCGGCTTCGATTTCCACCCGGTCGTTGACATCGGGGCTCTCGACCACGACGAGAAGGCCGTCCTCCCGCGAGACCGCCGGCAGCTTCGCTTCGTTGTACCGGATAAAGACGATTCCGGCGTCGCGGGCCGCCCGGTAGTATTTCTCCCGGAAACCATAGGTCCTCAGGTCGCGGTAGAGGATGTAGATGTTCGCCGTGGGGTTTTTCTGCTTGATGGCGAGCGCGTTTTTCACCGCCATGGAACAGCAGATGCGGCTGCAATAGGGATGCTCGTCGTTTCGGGAACCGGCGCACTGGATCATGACGATGTTTTTGGCGCCGCCGTCGAACCGGTTCTCATGGAGCCGCTTTTCCAGTTCGATTTGGGTCAGGATATTTTCCGACTCGCCGTAGAGGAATCCGGCGGCTTTCGCCGGATCCGCCCCGGTGGCCACAATGATGGCGCCGCAGGAGATGTCGGTTTTCGTGATTTCACCCTGGCCGTTGCCCTTTTCCCGTTCGGAGACGGTCACCACGAATTTCCCGATATGGCCGCCGACCTTTGTCGCTTCGCTCCGCTGATACACCTTTATGTTCCGGTGATTTTGCGTCCGGTATAACATATTCGCCATGAAAAAGTAGGGATCGTCGCCCTCCAGCACGGAATGTACGTTCAGCATCTGCCCGCCCAAAACCCCCGATTTTTCGATGAGAGCGACTTTGAAGCCCTGGTCCGCCAGAGAAAGGGCGGCGGTCATGCCGCTCAATCCCCCCCCGATCACCAGGGCGTCCTGGTTGATGGCCAGGGATTCTCCCGTAAGGGGTTTCAGGAATCTCGCCCGGGCGACGGACATCCTCACCAGTTCGATCGCCTTTTGCGTGGCCACGTCGGGCGCCGAGGAGTGTACCCAGGAGCATTGGTCCCTGATGTTGGCCAGTTCGAACAGGTAGGGGTTCAATCCCGCTTCGCGCAGGGTCTCTCGGAAGAGGGGCTCGTGCGTCCGGGGGGTGCAGGAGGCGACCACCACCCGGTTCAGCCGGAATTCCTCGATCCTTTTTTTGATCTCGGAAAGGCTCGCGTCCGAACAGGTGTACATGGTGTGCGAGGCGACGACCACCTGGGGATCGCCGGAGATGGCCGCGGTCACCTTTTCCACGTCCACCGTGCCCGCGATGTTGATCCCGCAATGGCAGACAAAGACGCCGATCCGCGGTTCGTCGTCTCCCACATCGTGCTCCAGCGGATAGGTCTTCTTCATGATGAGGGTATTGCGCGCCTGCGCCAGGAGCTCCATGGCCATGGCGGCGGCGGCGCTGGCCTGGGTCACGGTCTCGGGGATGTCCTTGGGTTCCTGGAAGGCGCCGGCGACGAAAACGCCGGGCCGTGACGTTTCGAGCGGGGAAAACCGGCTCGTTTTGCAGAAGCCGAACTCGTTGAGCCCGATCCCGAGCCGCGCCATACTCCCGGAGATTTCGGGTTTTGGGTCCAGGCCGACGGCCAGGACGACGAGGTCGAAGTCGCGCTCCACGGGCTTGAAATGCTCATCCGTATAGCGCAGCCGGACATCCAGCGATCCCGGAACCTGGAGGACACGCGAGGGCATGCTCTTGATGTACTCGATATTCTCCTTGCTTCGGGCCCGCTCGTAATACTGGTCGAAGTCTTTCCCGAAGGCCCGGATATCCATGTTGAAGATCGTGGCCGTAAGCCCCGCGGTGTGTTCGCCGGCGACCAGCGCCTGTTTTGTCGTCGCCATGCAGCAGATCGAGGAGCAGTAAGGGTTGCCGGATCTGGCGTCCCGCGAACCCGCGCATTGTATCCAGGCGATCCGCTTGGCTTCCTTGCCGTCATCCCGGCGGACGACGTGCCCGGCGAAGGGGCCGGCGGCCGAGAGCATCCGCTCGAACTGGACGCTCGTCAGGACGTTCCGGTACCGGCTGAAACCGTATTCCCCCTTGCGTTTGGCGTCGAATTCTTCAAATCCCGGCGTCAGGATGACCGCGCCGACATCGAGGGTGATGGTCTGCTCCGCCATGGCATGGTCGACGGCCTGCTTGTCGCAGGCGGTCACGCACTCCATGCATTCGGAGCAGAGGGCGCAGTTCAGGCAGCGCTCGGCCTCCGCCACCGCCTCCTCCTCGGAAAATCCGGCTTCGATCTCCCGGAAATCGGCGGTCCGCTCGCCCGATGGAAGCGCCGCCGCCTCGGCCCGCTTTTTCTTTTCGACGCCGTTCGTGGAGGGGAGGAGTTCGTCTGCCAAGGGCTTCAGGGTATCGGTAAAGCGGTCCGCCCGGAGATCCTTCCCGGAGAGAAAGCGTTCGATCGACTCGGCGGCCCTTTTGCCCGCAGCGACAGCCTGGATGACGCTCCCCGGTCCGGTCGCGTTTTCGCCGCCGGCGAAAATGCCTTTGACCGACGTTTCCATTGTGACGGGATCGACAGTGAAACAGCCCCGCGCGGTCCCCACGCCGCAGTGCCCAAGCAGATCGGGGCTGACCGCCTGGCCGATCGCCACGATGATCTGGTCGGCGTCGATGGTTTTCAGATTGTTTTCATTGTAGAGCGGGCTGAAGCGGCCGTTCTCATCGAACACGCGGGTACATTCCCGCAGCTCGATAGCCGTGACAGAGCCGCCGCCGATGATCCGGTTCGGGCCCCAGCCGTTGTTGATCGTAATCCCTTCCGCGAGGGTGGCCGCGATCTCCTCCTTGTAGGCGGGCATCTCAAGGCGCTTCTCCAGGGCCACCATCTCGACCTGCCCTGCCCCGAGTCGCAGCGCCGTCCGCGCCACATCGACGGCCACGTTGCCGCCCCCGATGACCAGGACACGCCGGCCGACATGGGGTTTGTTGTCCGTGCTTCCGGCCTGCCGCAGGAATTCCACGCCGAAATCGACGCCGGACGTCGCTTCGCCGGGAACCCCCAGTTTCCTGCTCACGTGGGCGCCGGCGCTGATGAAGACCGCGGCGTTTTCGTTCCGCAGCGCCTCGATCGTCATATCGGAGCCGATGCGGCAGTTGAGGACAATCCGGACGCCTCTGCGCCGGATGAGCTCCACCTCGTATGCGAGGATGTCCTTGGGGAGGCGGTAGGCCGGGATCCCCCAGCGGAGCATCCCGCCGGGACTGCCGGAGGCTTCGTAGACGGTTACCGCGAACCCCCTGTCGGCCAGATCCCCGGCCGCCGTGAGTCCCGCCGGCCCCGCGCCGACAACGGCGATCCTCGGGGCATCGGCCGCGGGGGATTTCTCCTCGGGAAGCGCCAGTTCGCCCGCCTTCACCATTCGGATTTCCTGGTCCACGGCAAACCGCTTGAGCTGCCTGATGGCCAAAGGCGCGTCCGCGTCGGCGCGGGTACAGACGCTCTCGCAGGGGGCGGGACACACCCGGCCGCAGATCGCGGCCAGGGGGTTTCGCTCCCGGATGAGGTCCGCCGCCTTCACATATTCCTTCTTCTTGATCAGCTGGATGTACCCCTGGACGTTGATGTTGGCCGGGCACTCCATCTTGCACGGTGCGTGGCCCAGTTTCAGGATCCGGGGCTTGTTGGGTATCGCCTGGGCGGAATACTTCTGGACGACCTTCCGCTTCCCCAGATCGCGGTTGTAGCGGTCGGCGATTTCAACCGGGCAGGCCTTGGTGCAGTCGCCGCAGTCGTTGCAGATCTTCTCGTCGATGTAGCGGGGGGACTTCCTGACGGTGGCCTTGAAATTCCCCGGCGTCCCTTCCAGCTTCTCGAGCCGGGCGAGCGTAAGGATCTCAATATTGAGATTGCGGGCGCACTCGACGAGCTTGGGGGAGACGATGCAGGTCGCACAATCGCCGGTCGGAAAGGTCTTGTCCAGATGCGCCATCATCCCTCCGATGGCGGCCGAATTCTCGACAAGGTAGACCTTGAAACCGGAATTGGCCAGATCGAGGGACGCCTGGACGCCGGCAATGCCCCCCCCCTGCACCAGTACAGCGCCAATTTTCTTCTTCTTACCTTTTTCCATGATTCATGACCTTACCGATGACCGGATATGATACATCGCCGCCCGGGGCGAAACGATCAGCTTGTCGAGCCCGAGCGCATCTTCCGGAACGCCGAGACACAACCCCATGAGCTGGGATATGTAGATGATCGGCATGCCGTAACGGCGGCCTGTGGCCTTGAAGATGTCTTCCTGCCGCATATCCAGGTTGATCTGGCACATGGGGCAGGCCACGGCCAGACACTCGGCCCCGGAATCTTTTGCCATGGCGAGGATCGATTCGGAGAGCTTGACGACGAGATCCGACCGGGTGAGGGTCAGCGAACCGCCGCAGCATTCGACCTTGTGCGGCCAGTCCAGGCCCACACCGCCCATGGCTTCGATGAGCCGGTCCAGATAAACGGGATTCTCCGGGTCATCGAGCCCCGCGACCTCCGGTGGGCGCACCATGAGGCATCCGTAGTACGACGCCACCTTCAACCCCCCGAGCGAGTGGGTCAGCGCCTTTTTGAAGGCGTCAAGCCCCATATCCTCGATCACGATCTCCACGAAATGGCGCACCCGGACGGTACCGTCGTAGTCCCTCCCCAGGGCGGCCGCAACGATTTCCCGTTTATGGGCGTTCGCGGCGATTTCATGGTTGGCGATCTTCATCCGGCTGTAGCACGAGGCGCAGCTGACCGCCATATCGAGCCCCATGTCCCTGACCTTCAATAGATTGGCGGCGGCGAGCGACAGGGAGAGGTCGTGGTCGACCTGGTGGGCCATGGTGGTGCCGCAGCAGGACCAGCCTTCCGGTTCCGCAAATCCGATCCCCAGCGCTCGGGCCACGGCCAAAGTCGACAAGTACAGGTCGCGAGCCGTCGATTCCGCCGAACACCCCGGGAAATAGGCGTATGTCATGTCGGTTTTTCCCTTGTCTTTTCTAAGTTGTTGAAAATCCGCTTCACCGTTTTCCTGTCGGCGCCGTGGGGGGGCAACAAGGCGATCTTCCGTTTTTTCAGAATCGTGGGAAGCTTATCCAGATCCTTTCCGTAGGAGGCCGTGCCCGCCTTGTACAGGGCCATGGCCCCCAGGTCGTAGGTCCGGCCGAATCGCTTGATGGTCCCCAGAAGCAGCCTGTTCATCAGGGGCGCGTTTCCCTCGGGCTTCGCGGCGCCCCTCGCTTCGGCCATCACGCGCAGGGCGTCGATGACCTCGGCCATGTTGATCTCCATCGGGCAGCGGCTGAAGCAGGTGGCGCAGGAGGCGCAGGTCCAGATGAGTTCGCTATCCAGCAGTTCCTCCCCGGCTCCCAGCTGCAGCTTTTTTATGATTTCCGAGGGGGACGACGAGGTAAAGCCCGAAACAGGACATCCGTTCGTGCACTTCCTGCATTGCAGGCAGGCGCTGATGTCGATCCCCGATATCGCCTTGACCCGGGCGAAGATCCCCCGGCCGGCGGCCGCTTTTTCGATTTTTATTGGCATAGGGTGTGTCTCTACCCTTCCGGGTTGTCGTGGAGATCCAGACGCTCGGTCTGTCTGACGCCCCTGTCGCTTTCGCCGGTGACGCCGGCTTCCATGAGCGGCTCTTCTTCCAGGAATTCCTCGTCGAGCAGGTCGTCTTCGAGCTCTTCGGCAACCCTCCCCGCATCGAAGGGCACGACCTTGCGGTAGACGTCCTGCGGGCGTTGCCGCTCACCGTTCACTCTCAGCAGGTCCCCGATTGCAACCTGGAAGAGCCGCTCGTTCTCCTCCAGGTAGGGCAGGATGAGCTCCCAGTCTTTTTTCAAAAGCGGCGCGATCATTCCGCCGTTGAGCTGCTGCTCCACCAGTGTCTTTCCTGGATCACGGACGTAGATGGCCCCTCCCGAGGCCAGGGAAAAGATGTTGCTGCCCGGATAGGGGTCGTCCATCAGGACAAGCGCTCCGTCGTCGTCGAATCTCACACCGTTCAGGACGACGAATCCGCCGCCGTTGTGGGGATCGCCGGCCATGAAGGACTCGCCCAGAAAGTCGAGGCAGGTGCCGTTGATGACCACCCGGGGTCTCCCGACGGAGTTGATCAGCGGCCGTCCCGCGGCGTTTCCCATGACGTAGATCTCCCCGCCCTTGGCGCCGTATAGGAAGGTCTGACCTACGTCGCCGTAGATGACCAGCTTCCCCCGCTTGATGATCTGACCCAACTGGTCCTGGGCGTTGCCGTGGACCGCGATCGTCAGCCCGTCGATTCCGGAGGCCAGGTAGTCGCCCGAGCTGCCGTACACATCGATGGACACATCGTCGCTCTCGGGTCCGAGGCCGTCGCCGATGTACCGCTGGCCGATGCAGCCGAAAGCGATGAACCGCCGCCATCCCTTCATGTAGGCATCCATCAGCAGGGAGGCATCGCTCTTTTCTCCCTCCGGGGGAAAGCCGAAGGCGTCGATCACCAGGGTCGTTTCATTCGGGAGCGGGGCGCGCAGGACCCCGCGGGTCGTAAAGTCGATCAGACGGTATTCGTTGCCCGGGGCGTTCGAATCCCGGTCGAGGCGGGGGAGTCCTTTCAAGAGCCGGGAGAGTTCGCCCCGCAGGATGTGGAGGAGATGGCTGCGCTTCTTGGTGCCGGTCGGGTAGATGAGATCGTTGAGCATGGTCAGGGCCTTGATCGCTATCCCGATCGTGCTGGTGTTTTTGGCGTTATCGGTGACGATCCGGCAGGCGGCGCGTACATCGTCATAACCCCATGCGGCAATGCGGTCGCGAAGATATCGGTATAGACCCGCGGCGTCGTTTTGCGCCAATTCCCCGATCTTCGCT
>Ga0208373_1002866_pt1 | contig 17988 bp, 15 predicted proteins | sample RifOxyC2_FD_184036 | JGI IMG/M metagenome (GOLD analysis project Ga0208373, IMG submission 184036) | Soil microbial communities from Rifle, Colorado - Rifle Oxygen_injection C2 (SPAdes) | ecosystem: Environmental > Terrestrial > Deep subsurface > Rock core/Sediment | place: Rifle, Colorado... | reverse complement strand
AGGTGCATCATGAAAAAAGACAACGATGATTTTATCCAAATCGGGAAATGCCAAGCGCAAGTGTTAAGTTTAGTATTAGAAGGCAATACCTTTGAAGAAATTGCGCTGAAATTAAATTTACATATCCGCAGTGTGGAATTTTTTATTCGTTTGCTGATGGGCAAATTAAAAAAGTTTATGGAGTAATTCAACCAGACCCTAGACCCACTGAAAACCTAAAAGGGAGCGAAACTTACTTCCCAAAATAAAATGCGATCCTCCTGATCCTCTCGCTCCCTTTTATTTCAGTTGTACACCACCTGTGCATCAAATGTTCTAAAAACCCGGTATTGATTTTTGTTAGAATAATTCGATAATAATAAAATCCCAGTTGTTTGGATGCAGACAAAAGATTGAAGGAGCACGAATGTTTGCCAAACTGTTTATTTTTTTATTGGCGTTTTTTTTAGTACATTGCAGCAGTGATGATCAATCGCTGACCGTGAACACGGGCAAGTATGCGCCGCAATTAAATCCGCATCCAAAATATTTTATGACGGTGAAAGGCAAAATTGATCCAGCATTACAAGGCAAAATTAAATTAGTGTGGCAGGCGTCTTATGCAACGAATAATGCGCATTGCCAAAAGGTGATCAATTCTTGGGAGGGTGTTTATGCGCCGAGAGAGAAAAAGTTTTTTTATAACACCGTGCCTGATCAGCAAGGAAATTATCAGATGAAAATTCCGTTGGATGGATTGGAATCAGGGTATTGTCAGTGGAAGATCAACACAATAGGATACAAGCTAAAAACTAAAAACGATATTTATTTTAATGAATATCCACAAATATTTTTTTCCGATAGATTTAATGAGAGTGAAGACATTGTAAGTAAAGAGGATTGGATCTGCGCGCAAAAAAATTGCGACTATTTTCCAATAAAATATTTTACTAAAAATGGTGCCCCATTGAATAGAAATAAAAACTATTTTTATAAAATAGATATTAAATCTCAGAAGGATTAAATTATGATTACTGTTTTAGAATACGCGTATTTATCAAGTGACGTATACAATGAACCAAGTAAATTTAAATTAATTCATGTTACCACGAAAAGAGATTCAAATTTAAATGGTTGGCGTCGTGTCACCGACGTTGACCCTTTTGTGATTTCTGAACATCCTTTTTTTGCGGCGTTATATATTAAATTTGAAGAAGGACAAGCGATGGATGCCGTGATTGCGATTCGCGGCACCATGAAAAATGAGTTAGCTAATTTAAAAGAAGATGTAGAATCATTTTATTCGGATGTGTTAGGCGATGGTTCGCATACTGAATTGCCGAGTTATCTCATCAACGCCAAGAACTTTGCTTTTGAATGTCGCACGTATTTGATTCATCATTTCCCAGAATTTATGTTAGGCAATTTGCGCCATACGGGGCATTCGTTAGGCGGTGCATTGGCACAGCTCATGTCATTAACTGGCACACCTTATCCTGCTGTTGTTTTTAATTCACCCGGTTGCGCAGAGATGCCCGAGATTGATCGAGAGGATGCTGAGGTCGTTTACAATATCAATTCGCGTTATGACATTTTCAATAAAATGGGTCATACCTTAGGGCATGTAAGCGTTATTGAAGTGCCGCAGGATGAAGCGGTAGCTAAAAATATTTTTCATGCGTTTAATCGAAAAGATTTTTCAAACTCTCTACAGGAAGAAGCAAGGAGTAAACAATTGAGCGGTGTGAAGAAAACGACTACTCAGCTCAAAGGCATGTCCTCTCGAATCGACGCTTATTTATCTACCCTATCGGCAGTCAAACAGTCTGCGCTTTATCGGCAAAAAGAATTATTATGCGATAACGAATCCATGCTGAAAGATTGGCAGAGTTTAACGAATCTTTTTCAACATAAATCTTGCACCACCATGAGTTTGCTTGAAACCTATGGTGAAGTGATTGAAGCGCAACATTCCATTGATCATCTGATTGAAGCATTACAAGAACCTCGATATAAAGAAATTTCATCGGAAATTATTTAAATCATTTAAAAGAGGAGAAAACGATGACACTTTATTTACAAGTTAATTCCATTAAAGGCAACGTGACTGAAAAAGGTCATGAAAATTGGATTGCTTTAAAAAATTTGCAATTCCATTTGAAGCGCTCGCATGACATGACAACAGGCTGCGCTAGCAACCGTACAGGCAGTAAACCGAATTTTTCTGAAATAGAAATCTCAAAAGACATGGATAGTGCCAGTGCTGTTCTTTTTCAGCAAGCCTGTCTTGGCAGCAGTTTTAAACAATTAGAAATTCACGCTTGTCATACCGGTGACAGTTTTACGCCCTATGTGAAATATATTTTTCAAAATGCAATTTGTACCTATTACAGTCCCTGCTTAGGAGAGAAAGCGCGAGAGATCTTTCGTTTCGGTTTTACGAAAGCACAAATGACTTATGTGGGGCGCGATGGAAAAAATAATCCTCAAGCGCCGCAAACGGCGGGATATGATTTAGAAAAAGCAGCGACACTTTGAATTTAACATAAAGCAAGATTTTTGTGATGAGGCATAGTGAATGAATATTGAAATAAAAATTGAGAATTATATTGCTGCCATTGATGAAAAAATAGAGCAGCAAGTCAATGTTATTTTGCATCACAAAAAATTTCAAAAATTAGAGGCATCATGGCGGGGATTGTTTTATTTAATTCAGCAAATTATCCAGCTCAATACCCATTTAATTAAAATAAGAATTTTTAATATTAGTTATAGCGAATTATATAAAGATTTATTTCAAGCCTCAGACTTTGATCAATCAACTATATTTAAACGAGTTTATAGTGATGAATATGATCAGGCAGGCGGAGAACCTTATGGACTTTTAATCGGTGATTATTTTGTTTCACATAAAATTAAAAAGAACAGCATTGACGGCATAGGGTTTTTGCAGGAAATGTCTAAAGTTGCCGCCGCTTCTTTTTCGCCGTTTGTGACAGCAGTAGATGCTGGGTTTTTTGGTTTGGATGATTTTACTGAATTGCAGTCGCCGATTAATTTATTTCAGATCTTGCAGCAGGAAGAATATAAAAGATGGCGCATGATGAGACAAGCAGAAGATATGCGTTTTGTTGGATTATTATTGCCGGAAGTGTTAATGCGTCGTCCTTATCAAAATGAATGGCATATTATTTCTGAGACGGCGCGATTTGTTGAAGACTATTTATGGGGGAACCCTTGTTATCATTATGCGGCGCGTGTGATGCAGGTATTTGCAGAAAACGGATGGTTTGCCAATATTTGCGGACTTGAAAAAAAAGAAGAAGATTTAATGGATCAGCAACACGATCATGTTGATTTAAATGAACGCGGCATGATGGCAAAAAAATATTTAGCAAAAATTCATTTAACTGATCAGCAGGAAAGAGATTTAAGTCAGCTTGGATTTATTCCTTTTTGTGAAACGCGGTACAGTAAATGGCCTGTGTTTTATTCCAGTCAATCACTTCAGCAGCCGATGTTGTATAACGTTGAGGCAGCTAATGATAATGCTAAGTTATCTAAACAATTGCCGTATTTATTATGCGCGTGTCGTTTTTCTCATTATTTAAAAATTATGCTTAGAAATAAAATCGGCAGTTTGTTGAGTGCAGAAGATTGTCAGCAGTATTTGCAAAATTGGTTATTGCAGTATTGTTCGGCAAATGCAGATTTGCCTAATTCATTAAAAGTAAAATATCCATTGAGCAAAGGGAAAATAGAAGTTAAATCTCAAAATGGATTGCCGGGCAATTATATTTGCTTGATGTATTTAAAACCGCATTATCAGTTTGATGCGATTCAATCTGAATTGCGTTTGGTGAGTCATTTGTCGCTGATGAAGAATTAATTGATCGTATGGGCAGTTGTGGTCTGTCCGAAAAAAACTGTAGAGACGCGATTTATCGCGTCTGAAAAAGATGGAAGTTTATGCTGGACATAGAAAATTTGGATAACAAGGAATATTACAATGCACGATCAAATTAAAATTGCAGCGCCGTTAATGATGCGCTTGATTGATCAGCAGCCTGACCGAATGCAGGATTCAGATTATCATGGATTTATTTCATTAGAAGAACTGTATCAAGACATTCGTGAAAATTTATTACATTTATTAAATACGCGCGCGCCTTCTATGATTTGGTCTCAACATTTAACAGAATTAAATGAGTCGCTATTAAATTATGGGCTGTCTGATTTTGTGCAGTTTTCTTTGCACACAGAATCTTTTCGTCAAGCCATGTGCAGTGAAGTGAAAAATTTAATTCAGGCATTTGAAAAACGTTTAACGCAAGTGAATGTTCTGTGCATTGAAGATGGACAAGTGGCATTCGATGCTATACGTCTAGTGATTGAAGGCGTAATTTATTTGCAGCAGAAAAGAACTTCTGTCGGTTTGGAATATGCTATTGACACTGTTCAGAAAAAATTTAAACAAGTGGAGTAGGAGTTCCCCATGACTGATGAAATTTTAAATTATTATAACGAAGAACTTGCTTATTTGCGTGAGCAGGGAAAAGAATTTTCCAAAGTTCATCCAAAGATTGCAAGCCGATTAAAATTAGGGACAGGTTCTTTTGAAGATCCTTTAGTAGGCGAATTAGTTGAATCGTTTGCGTTTTTAACGGCGCGCATTCGCCATAAGTTAGATGATGAATTTTCTGAAATCAATGAAGCGTTGTTAAATATTTTATATCCGCATTATCAATTGCCTATGCCGACACTTTCTATTATTCAAATTTTACCGGATCCAAAAAGCGATGCTGTTTTTTATTTGCCGAGAAATACAGCGTTAAAAAGCATTCCAATTAAAGGGATCGAATGCCGTTTTAAAACAGCTTATGAAATGGATTTATTACCGGCTGAAATTGCGGATGTCAGTTTGTCCGGCACGCCGTTCATGCCGGTGTCCGTTCAGTCTAAAGAAGAATCTGCCGCTTCCTTAAAAATTAAATTAAAAGTTTGTAATTCACAAATTGATTTTGAAAAAATAAACACAAAACATTTTAGATTCTATATTAATTCAGATCCATATACTGCTTATGCTTTGTATGAAGCTATTTTTCGTCAGGCAAATTTTATTGCCATACAAAATTCTTCTTTGTCAAAACCCATTCTTCTTTCTAAAAATGTTTTAAAACCTGTCGGGTTTTCAGATAAAGAAAGTCTTCTGCCATATCCTTCACATGCTTTTCAAGGCTACCGTTTGCTAACAGAATTTTTTGTTTTTCCTGAAAAATTTTTATTTTTTGATTTAAATCTTGACTCAGTTGATTTAGAAAATTTAGGGAAAGAATTTGAAATTTTAATTTACTTAAAAGAATACGATTCGCTTTTAGAAAAAAGAGTGACTAAAAATTCTTTGTTATTAAACTGCACACCTATTATTAATTTATTTGAAGTCGTTTCTGAAAATATTCGTCTAGATCATACTAAAACTGAATATCAGATTGTTCCTGCCAGTAGAAAAAAAATTGAAGAAATGGAAATCTATTCAGTAAAGAAAGTGTATTCTTCAGTTACTGGAGAAGAGAAAATAGAATACCAGCCGTTTTTTGGCTTAAAACACGGTGCTTCAAGAACAAAACGTTATTGGCACGCCAGACGAAAACCTGTTTGGCATTTGAATCGTTCTGATTTGGAAGGACACGAAATGTATTTAAGTTTTGCGCACGAAGATTATCATGAATCGCATTTTGAATCCGAAAGCATCAGCGCCGAATTAATTTGTTCTAATCGTGATTTAGCGGCGCAATTACCCTTGCGTGCTGAAACTTCTGTGCTTTCTTTTGCAGAGAGTCTAAATATTTCATTTAAACAAATTGAATTTGTTTCTCAATTAACGCCTGTTCTGCGAACTTCTATTCAGAAACAATCACGCTGGCAATTAATCTCACATCTATCTTTGGGTTATTTATCATTATCTGAAATGGAAAACAGCGTGGATGCGTTAAGAGAAATTTTAAAACTTTATAATTTCAAAAAAACGCCTGATACCGATTCTTTAATTGAAAGTATTTCCAGCATTAAAACACGTTCAATTATTGCTCGTCATCCGGATGATATGCGTCAGGGATTTTGTCATGGCTTGGAAATCACATTAAATATTGACGAAAAAAAATTAACCGGACACGGATTATTTTTATTTGCTTCTATCTTAGAACATTTTTTTGCTTTGTATTGTTCGATTAATTCATTTACACAGCTTATTTTAAATACAAAACAACGCGGAGAGCTTGCTCGATGGCAACCGAGAATCGGCGAAAAAACCTTGTTATAAAAAAATTAGTTTCACAGCCTGAAGGATTTAATTTTTTTCAAGCAGTGAGGCTTTTGCATTATTACTTCAATGGTTTTGGGAAAAAACCAGTAGGGCATCATTATTTGCCTGAAGAAGAAGGCTTGAAGTTTAAGGCGGTTAATTCTTTTGCGTTTTCACCCGGCAGTATTAAGCGAATTCAGCAGAATGAAAAAACGCATGAATTTACCTTAGAAGAAACTTTTTTAGGATTAACCGGCGCGCTGGGTGTACTGCCTGAGCATTACACAGAAACTTTATTAAAACGTCTTCAAGTAAAAGATACTGCGCTGAAAGATTTTTTTGATATTTTTAATCATCGTTTAGTGTCTCTTTATTACCGCGCATGGGAAAAAAATCATTTTTATATTTCAACATTTACTGATGAAAGAGCAACCACTTTTTTGCCGCAGGTTTTAAGTTCACTCATTGGTTTAGGTATTACGCCGCTTAAAAATCGTTTGTCATTGTCAGATGAAGTTTTATTTTATTATGCAGGATTATTGACGCAGCATCAGCATTCGCGAATTGGATTACAAACTTTGCTATGTGATTATTTTTCTCTGCCTATTTTTGTGCAGTCTTTTCAAGGTGAATGGATTAATTTGCCGAAAGATTCTTATTCACACTTGAGCTGTTCTGAATCTTATAATCGCTTAGGAAAAAATATTGTATTAGGTAAACGTATTTGGAGTTTAGAAAAAAGAATTCGTATTCAAATTGGTCCTTTGCATTACGAAGATTTTTGTGCGCTTTTGCCGATTGGCGATAGATTAAAATCTTTATCTGAATTAGCGCGGCATTATTTGGGCGTGGAATTAGATTTTGATGTGAAATTGTTATTGCGCGCTGTTGAAGTACCGCGCTGCCGTTTGCGTTATAAATCTGGCTATCATTTAGGATGGAACACTTGGCTTTATCAGAAAAATCGAGATGAAAATGGCGCGGTGGTGTTGGGGCGAGTAAGTTAAAACGTGTTGAGAGAAAAGAGAAGAGATACGTGGAAAAAAGGGAAAAGAAAAAAGGGAAAAGAAAAATGTTTTGTGCGGACAAGTCGAGACATGTCCAGTTTATCACTTTTCCCTTTTATCTTTTCTCTCATTTTTAAGTGGAAAGATTTTTAAATTTATTAAACAGTAATAAATAAAAAACTAAATGCTAAAAGGAGAGAACACATGCCCAATCTAAAATCTTTAATCAAACGATTGAATGAAACCTCACAAAAAACTTTAGAGGGCGCGATCAGCCGATGTTTGTCGCGTACACAATATACTGTTGAAATTGAACATTGGTTATTAGAATTAATCGATCAAGCGGACAGTGATATTTTTCTTCTCTTGGAACATTATCAATTAAATGCAGACCGTTTGCGTCATGACTTAAATGTCAGCTTAGAGCAACTTCCGTCCAGCAATAATCAGATGCCAACCATTTCGCGACGCCTTATTGATTGGATAGGCGAAGCGTGGCTGTTAACTTCATTGGAGTTTGGCGACAATGAAATCCGCAGCGGACATTTATTATTGGCGTTATTAAAAGACCATACTTTAAAACAAGTTTGCGCAGGCATTTCACCGATTCTTTCAAAATTATCACCGGATGAAATTCAGGAAAAATTTAATGAGCTTTTAAAAAATTCAAAAGAAAATATTTATTTTGAAAAATCTATTTCTGAAAATCAAAATGAAAATTCAGATAAGAAAAATAAAAATTTAAAAACACCCACCTTAGATCAATTCACGATTAATTTAAATGAATTAGCTTTGCAGGGGAAATTAGATGCCGCTGTTTGTCGCGAACGTGAAATTGCGCTGATGATTGATATTCTTTCCAGACGTCGACAAAATAATCCGATTATTACGGGCGAACCGGGCGTTGGCAAAACAGCCGTTGTGGAAGGATTAGCGATTAAAATGGTGAAAGGCGAAGTGCCGGCACATTTAAAAAATGTCACGCTGCGCACGCTGGATATGGGATTGCTGCAAGCCGGCGCAGGTGTGCGCGGAGAATTTGAAAAACGTTTGAAAATGGTCATTGATGAAGTGAAAAAATCTTTGCAGCCGATTATTTTATTTATTGATGAAGCCCACACCATCATTGGCGCAGGTGCGCCGAGTGGACAAAATGATGCGGCGAATTTATTAAAACCCGCTTTAGCAAAAGGTGAATTAAGAACGATTGCGGCAACTACTTGGGCAGAATATAAAAAATATTTTGAACAAGATGCAGCGCTTGCCAGACGTTTTCAAGTAGTGAAAGTGGATGAACCGGATGAAGCAACGGCTTGCCTCATGTTAAAAAGTTTAGTGCCTGCTTTAGAAAAACATCATCAAATAAAAATAAATGAAGCAGCGATTAAAGCCGCAGTCAAACTTTCTAAACGTTACATCAGCGGAAGACAATTGCCGGATAAAGCCATTGGTGTATTAGATACTGCTTGTGCGCGTTTAAGAACACAGCCTGCTCAAGAAGATAAAAAAGAAAACAAATCTGAAAATAAAAAAGTCAATCAAAAGAAAAAAGAAAAAGAAATTTCAAAAAAACATCTAGAAGTGACCGAAGAATTAATCAGCCAAATTATTGCGGATTGGACAGGCATTCCTGTGGGACGTTTAGTCAGCGATGAAATGAAATCTATTTTAAATTTATCAAAAAAATTAGAGCAGCGAGTGATTGGTCAGGATCATGCCTTAAATGCAGTTTCAGAATCTATTCGTTTATCGCGTGCGCAGCTTGCTGATCCAAAAAAACCCATCGGCGTTTTTTTATTTGCAGGTCCCAGCGGTGTGGGTAAAACAGAAACAGCACATGCATTGGCAGAACAATTATATGGTGATGAAAATAATTTAACCGTGATTAATATGTCGGAATTTAAAGAAGCGCATAAAGTTTCTTTGTTAATGGGTTCGCCGCCGGGATATGTCGGCTATGGCGAAGGCGGTATTTTAACCGAAGCCGTGCGCCGAAAACCTTATAGTTTAGTATTGTTAGATGAAATGGAAAAAGCGCATGTCAGTGTGCAGGAATTATTTTATCAGGTATTTGATAAAGGTATTTTGCGTGATGGTCAAGGAAGAGACGTTGATTTTAAAAATACAGTGATTATCATGACATCAAATGCCTGCAGCGATTTGATTGAAGAATTATGTTCGGATTTAAAAAATTTGCCGACGGCAGATCAATTGCGAAAAACATTGCAGGAAGCATTAACAAAAGTTTTTAAGCCGGCATTTTTAGGACGCGTGAAAGTCATTCCTTATTTTCCATTATCAAATGATCGCTTGCGTGATATTACAAAACTTCAATTAAGCTATATTCAAGATAGAATTTTTGAACATCATCAGATTCAATTGGATTATTCAAAATCACTCATTGATTATGTGGTATCGCGCTGTCAAATGGCAGAACTTGGCGCGCGTCAAATTCAAGAAATATTAAATCAGCATTTGCTGCCTAAATTATCGGTGTATTTGTTAGAGAGGATGGTTTCCAAACAGACAGCCAAAAAGATATCCGTGGGATTAGACAAGAAAGATGAATTTGTAATAAAGGCGGAAGCAGGGAAAAGATAAAAGGGAGAAGGGCAGAGAAAAAAATGATTCTTGCAAATAAATAACTTAAAAAACCGGGCTTAGCCGAGAAAGTTTGTATCGTGCCTTATCACCTGCGGGCAATCCTAGTCTTCGCACCTTTAAACTTGTGCTGAAGGCTTTAGGATATTCACTTAAACTGCAGCAAAATCATCCAGCATGTTTAGATGCTGCTGCTTAATAATTATTAGGTGATGATTAATTTGGTTTCCGAGTTCATCTTTTTAGAGCAGGGGTGGAATCATCGCCAGTTGCAAATTCTTCAGGGAGTCTAATGCTATCAGAAAACAGATAAGAAAATTTCCGCATATAATCATCCTGATCCTGCTTCAAAGCCCGTAATGATGTTGCAGATTCTTTAAGTTCAATTGTACCGGTATACTCCCAGCGAGAATGATCCGTTTTTCTTGTTCTTTCATCTAAAGTTGTTTTTCCGTCTAAGACTGCTGCAGCTAAACATGTTATAAAACCTGCAACAAATAGAGAGGTGTTGTCCACGTTTGTTTTTTTATGAGAACGATAACTCGTTCTGCTTGTTTTTTCGTCTAAGACTGCTGCAGTTAAACATGTTATAAGACCTGCGACAAATAGAGAGGCGTTGTCCACTTTTGTTTTTTTTGGTTTCATTTTAATACCCTCATTTTTTAATTGATTGATAGGCGCATGTGTAAAAAATAATACTTCAATTATTTTTATGTGCTTAAAGAAAGAGTATAATTAAAACTGAGAAAATAATAAAACATTTTGATATGAAAAAAATATTTTTATTTTTAGTGATATTCTTAATCAGCCAAATGAGCTGGGCAGATAATGTTTTAACTTTTAAAATACAGAATAATACCTCAGATACTTTTCAGTTAAATACCGATGCTCGAAAAACTTTTTGCACCAATAGCGCTTCTTTTGTGAGTAAACCCGAAACCATTTCACCGAATGAAACAGCGCCTACTCCTGTTTCAGTATCGCTTGGCGATGGTAAATGCATGCTGACTTATAATGCTTCTGCTGTTTTAAAAAGTTCTTTGGGCATTGCCATGTGGGCGCCGCAAAATTTTCGATGCTCTAATACAGGTTATACTTGTGCTTATGACCCGAAAGAAAATATTTTAATGGTGTATTTGGATCACCATTAGTAGGTTAGATAAATCTTTGAAAAATTTAACGCGCTCGGACGGATTGCTCGTGACATCCTGTCAGTTGTTCCTTCGAAATGAAAATCACTGTGTGATTTTGGGCTAAAATTGCAGGATTGCAATTTTAGTCGCAGATCCTGATAAATGGGCAATAGAGCTGATAGATTTAGAGTATTTTAAAATACTACGCGCCCGGACGGATTCGAACCGCCGACCACCTGATTCGTAGTCAGGTATTCTATCCAACTGAACTACGGGCGCTGAATTCTGTAGCTGCCATTCGTGGCGAAAAATTTGTGCTTTTAACTGATTCCAAGTCGGACTCGCGAAACTGCGTTTACTCGTTTCGCTTCCATGTCCTCCCGTTCACCTAATGTTTGCTTTGCAAACAAAGTGGTGAACCCAACTGAACTACGGGCGCAAGAACTTATATTATATACCAGTCACAAATGGAATCCCGGGAATTGGCACAAATAGACCCGAGTATTTTGGTTTCTCGGCGAGGCGGCGAGAAGAGAGCAACAGGAGTGTATACACAATACATGACTGTTGCGAACGACGATGCCAACAAAGCCGAAAAGCAAAAGACGAAAGGTATAAGTTAAGTATTCTTTTCTTAAGAGGCGGTGATTCTACCGATTTTTTTATCATTGCTCAATCTTTTTTCTTCGGTTATAATAAAGTACCAAGTATGTACCATTAAAGAAAAACTAAAAGGCGTTTACCATGAATTATTTTTCTTCTGATGTTTCTGTGGTCATTGCCGGTGCGGCAGGTCAGGGAATCAAAACCATTGAAAAAATCTTGAGCATTATTTTAAAAGATAAAGGACTTTATATTTTTTCCACTTCTGAATATATGTCGCGTGTGCGCGGCGGAATTAATTCAACAGAAATTAGAATTTCAGCAACAGAAAAAGAATCATTTGTGGATCGAATTGATATTTTAATTGCACTAGATGAGCAGGCAATTTTGCATTTAAAAAATCGTATCACAGATAACACCATTATTTTCGATGAAAAAACAGTAGCATTTTCTAATATTTTAAAAATGCTGGGCGGAAAAATTTATTTGAATAATGTGGCGCTTGGTTTAATGTTAAGTTTGTTTAATGTTGAAAAAAGTTTTTATCAAAAGCAATTAGAAAAACAATTTGGGAAAAAAGGCGAAGAAGTTTTAAAGAAAAATATTTTAGCTGTTGAAAAAGGTTATGAAGTAACAAAATCTTTGATTGCTGCAAATAAAATAAAAACTTTTTCAATCATCGCAAACAATGATTTTTCTCATCAAACTTTAATGACTGGCACAGAAGCGATTGGCGCTGGTGCAATTGCTGGCGGCTGTAATTTTGCTTGTGCTTATCCGATGTCGCCTTCAACGGGTGTGTTTACTTATTTAGCGCAGCGTGGTCACACGCAGCATATTAAAGTAGAACAAGTGGAAGATGAAATTGCAGCTGTCAATATGGCATTAGGTGCGTGGTATGCCGGTGCAAGAGCAATGACCACAACCTCTGGCGGCGGTTTTGCTTTGATGACGGAAGGGATTAGTTTAGCCGGCATGCTTGAAACGCCTGTGGTGATTATGATTGGTGAACGTCCAGGTCCTGCGACAGGTTTGCCGACACGAACAGAGCAGGGTGATTTGAATTTAGCCTTATATGCAGGGCATGGTGAATTTCCTCGCGCAATTTTTGCACCCGGCACTTTAAAAGAAGCATATGAAGTGACTGCTCATGCTTTTAATGTAGCCGATAAATTTCAAGTGCCGGTCATTATTTTAGCAGATCAGAATTTTTTAGATGCGTATGGATTAACTGATGAGATTGATCCGAATAAAAGAATGACGGAATCGCATATTGTAAAAACAGATAAAAATTATAAACGTTATGCGCTGACAAACAATGGTATTTCTCCGCGAGGCATTCCGGGTTTTGGGGAAGGCATTGTCCGTGTAGACAGTGATGAACATACTGAAGAAGGTTTGATTACAGAAAGCGCTGAGGTGCGAGTAGCAATGCAGAATAAGCGTATGAAAAAATTAGAGGGCATGACAGCAGAAGCGTTAGAGCCTATTTTTATCGGTGAAAAAGATTATGATTATTTATTGATTGATTGGGGATCTAACTTTGGTGTCTTAAAAGAAGCTATACAAAATGCGGCATTAAAAGAAAAAGTAGCCATGTTGCATTTTGCGCAAGTTTATCCCTTGCATCCCAAAACAAAAAATTATTTAGAAAAAGCTAAAAAAGTCATGGTGATTGAAAATAATTTTGAAGGACAGTTTGCAAGATTATTAGAAAGAGAATTTAAACGTCCGATGGATGAATGTATTTTGCAATACAATGGATCGCCGTTTTCAGTGGAAAAATTAGCCAAGAGTATTTTGGACGTTATTTCGATGTAAGGATAAAAATTTTTTGTAGGGGAAAACCTATGTGTTTGCCCGATAAAATAAGAGAGACAAACAATGGCAACAGAAGCTCAAAAAGAATGGGATATTGCTTGGTGTCCGGGCTGCGGTAATTTTCAAATTTTAGAAATTTTAAAACGCGCTGTTAAAGAATTAAATATTTTACCGCAAAATTTAGTCGTAGCATCCGGCATTGGTCAAGCACCCAAAACGCCGCATTATTTTGAAACGAATATGTTTAATGGTTTGCATGGACGTTCTTTGCCAGTTGCGGCAGGTATTAAAGCGGCGAATCCAAATTTAACGGTGATTGCAGAAGGCGGTGATGGCGATATGTATGGCGAAGGCGGTAATCATTTTTTACATGCTATTCGTCGCAATCCAAACATGACACATTTAGTTCACAACAATATGATTTACGGATTAACAAAAGGGCAGGCATCGCCGATGAGTCGTGTTGGTTTAAAAACACCCGTACAGGTAGATGGCGTTTATGAAGAACCGATTCAGGCATTGGCGATTGCGATTTCACAAGGCGCTTCTTTTGTGGCGCGCACTTTCTCAGGTGAAATTGACAGATCAGTTGAAATGATTAAACAAGCTATTTTGCATAAAGGGTATGCGCTGGTTGATATTTTTCAGCCTTGCGTGACGTTTAATCATCTCAATACGTTTAAATGGTATAAAGATCACACGTATTTTGTGGATGAAAATTATGATCCTTACGACCGTGCTGCAGCATTACAAACTGTTTTAAATGAAGAACGGTTTGCTCTGGGTGTTTTATACAAAGAAGAAAAATCTTATACTTTTGATGAAAAGATGACTGCACTTGCCGCGTAAATAATATAAAGGATTGAGGAGTGTGGATTGAGGAGTGAGGGATGGCATCGCTTCGCGATTTTGTTTTTAGTCTTTCCTTTTAAATTGATTCTGCTAAAATCCATTTGCTCATAGAATGCAAATGGAATTCTACCAATGAAAATACGGACAATGGCTTTTCTTTTTTGCGCTTTCTTTTTTTCTGTTTCAGTTTCTGCGCAAACGCTAAATTTCTCTCAGAAAGTTAATCCACTCATTCAAACTTACACGCCGCATGCACAAGTTGGCATTGTTTTATTAGATCCAAAAACCAATCAAATCTTATTTCAAAAAAATGCGCATCAATTATTTACGCCTGCCAGCAATGTGAAATTATTTACTGCCTCTGCCGCCTTATTAGGTTTAGGCTTGAATTACCGTTATGAAACCATTTTAGGTTATCAGCAAAATCAGTTAAAGCATCATGTGTTAAATGGAAATGTTTATTTGTATTTTTCCGGCGACCCATCTTTGGAAATAAAAGATTTAGATAAATTAATTTATTCTCTGAAAAAAAACGGCGTGGAAAAAATTCAAGGCAATATTATTTTAGATGATTCTTATTTTTCAAAACCAGACCATCCGCTTGGCATTTCGTTTGAAGATTTGAATTGGTATTATGCCGCGCCGATTACTTCCATCATTGTCAATGAAAATAAAATCACTGCTTTTTTGCATCCGTCAAAAAAAATTGGCAATCCTGTTTCAGTAGAGTTAGGCGAAGGAATGGCTTACCTGCATTTATCTTCTCACATTAAAACAGTTTCCTGCAGTGATGCTGAACATCATTGCAGTTTGCTGCTGGAAATCAACGATAAAAATCAAATTAATTTAAACGGCTGCTGGCCAATGGAAGGCACTTATTCTGAAGTAGATTTTGCCGTAAAAAATCCCTTTCTTTTTGCAAGCGCTGTGATTTCTGAAAGTTTGCAAAAAAATAAAATTATTTTTAAGGGAAAATTTTTAAAAGGAATCATGCCGACTGTTTCTAAAAAAATTAATCATTATTCAAAACCGCTGCCGGATTTAATTCAAACGATGCTGAAACGTTCGGATAATTTATATGCAGAAGCGATGACTAAAACGCTGGGCAAAAAATATTTTAATCATGGCACAATTCAAGAAGGCGTCAATGCAATTGAAATGATTTTATCGAAAGAATGGGGAATTCAGTTTGGCAAAAATTCTTCTATTAAATTATTTGATGGGGAAGGCACACGCTATGATCTCGTCAGCCCCTATGCTTTAGCCAATTTATTACAGCATATTTATCAGAATAAAAAGTTATATCCGATCATTTTAAATAGTTTGCCGCATTCGCATGTGGATGATGATTCAACTTTTACACATTTTTTAAGCTTTAAACTGCTGCCTGCTAATGTGTATGCAAAAACTGGCACGTTTAACGATACCAGCGCTTTATCAGGTTATATCAAAACAAAAAAACGTCAATGGCTGATTTTTTCCATCATGGTGAATCACGAAGGACATTCATTAAAATCTGCAAGAGATTTACAAACAAAATTAGGTGAAACATTCGCTGTGCTTTGAAAAACTATTTTTTGATATTAAAACGTATGATGCCTACGATATCGTAACCCATCAGCTTTGTCTAAGAGAGGTTCTATTTCAGCATCAGTTTCCCTGATAAATTCTTCACTTGTCTTAGTATCCTCTGCATTGACTCCACTTGTTTCACTGCTTGTACTGCTAAAACTGATTCGTCTTTCTTCACGCCATTTCTGCAGCGCTTCTACTTGCGCGTGCCAATCATCAAAAAATTCTCTATCGCCTAATTTAATTTCCCAGTCAATATCAGGATTATCGGGTTCAACAGAATCAATTATTTCTGCAGACAAAGTTAAGCATTGATCGAATTTATCTAAAACGCCAAGTGTTTTTCCTTCTTCTAAAATCGCTTGATAGTAATGTTCAACTGCTTTTTGTAAATTCATCACCACTTTTTTTAAATGAAATCGTTTTAAATAAAGATCATCTTCTTTGTCTGCCATTTCTGTTTTCATTTGACTCGCCGCTAAAAAATAATGAAGCGCTGCAAGTAAATGATTAGGTGGCATGAGATTTGCAGCTCTTTCAGCAGAGTCATGAAAGCTGCGATAAGTGTAGAAAATGGTTTGAATTTCGCGAAAGGCGGATTGTTCTTCTGCTGACTTTCTAGATAAATAAGTTTCTACGGTTGTTCCATCACGCCTTTTGAAGGTAAGAAATTTGGGGTCAGCGAAAGTAAGTCCCATCAAACGTCTTAAACTAACATTATCTAAACGCATAACACTCACATGCGCGGCAGACCAGCCTATTGAAGTTGAATCTAATTTAAAAGGATCCAGTCCTAAGTTTAGAAAATAAGCCAAACAATAGTGCTTACCTAGCCGAATAGCAGATTCTAAAATACCTGATCTTGCTCGATTATATACCTCATTTAAATCAATGTTAGCTTCTATTAATGGTTGAAGGAGGGCAGGCATTTCATCGACAACATCACCGGTTAGCTTACGAAACAATTGACATTGAATACTCATTATTTCCTTTAAATTAATAGTTCGCATAAGATTTTCTTTAATTTAAAACTTTAAATGCCCATTCCAAATCTTGTTATGGTTTCAGGAGTGTTTGTCTCTTTTTCCAAGGTGGATTTAGCGTTAAAAAGCGCTTCTTCTACTTTACGTATATCATCATCGCTCATTTCTATGGATCTAGATTGTGTAAACTTTTCATAGAATCTCTGTAATTCTTCATGGGCTGTGTTATGTTCTTTTTGTGCATGCCATAATTTTTTTAACCGTGTTTGGAGTAGATTGTAATCATCTTTACAGCGGGATTGAATATCTTGGATATCGATTTCTGCTTTCTGCTTAATAGAAATTTTGCTTTCTTCAGAGGTTTCATATTGTAAATCGGAAGCTACTTTTCTCCGAATTTCTTCTATTTCTTGTTCCCTCTCTCCCACCAAACTCTGCAACCTTTCTTCCACCCGCTGCATCAAACTTTTTTCTTCTCCTTTACTTTCTTCCACGCCGCCTTCTTCTGCTTCACGAATTTCAGGCATTTCAACACCTAATTTTTTCAACTCTTGCACACATTCTTTCATTTCTTTTTGGGTTTGTTTTAAAGTAGCAATCACTTTTAAAATAGGTACTTCATCTGTGACGTGAGTAGCAAACTGAATCAGCACTTCAATAAATTCTTGATAATCTTTTCTTGATCGCATGACTAATTCTTGATGTGATTGAAAATTCGAATAACCCATCAGCGACATGATGCTCATGACAAAAGCTGCTTCTGTCCACCTGAATACATCGCTGTCTGTTTTTTCTTGCAACAAGCGAGCGACAAAATAAAATGCACCCATGATCCCAATGGCAAACATTAAATACTGAAATATTTTGGGTTTTGTTTCTATTCGAGCAGAATATTTTTGATTTAAGTTTTCAAATTGTTTTTTTAATGCTTGATACGAAGCGCTTTCTGAAAATAAGATTTGCATCTCTGGTGCAAACAAAGGACGGCTATTTTCAATCAGCATTTTTAAATCTTCTAAACGTGCTTGTTGAATTTTTTGCGGTGTGCGTCCATAGGTAATCGAAGTCGCTAGTGTTGAAAAAAGACTATTGAGTGAGATCGATACAAGCGGTGCAAGATGTGCTGAAAATAAAGT
>Ga0208373_1002865_pt1 | contig 17993 bp, 11 predicted proteins | sample RifOxyC2_FD_184036 | JGI IMG/M metagenome (GOLD analysis project Ga0208373, IMG submission 184036) | Soil microbial communities from Rifle, Colorado - Rifle Oxygen_injection C2 (SPAdes) | ecosystem: Environmental > Terrestrial > Deep subsurface > Rock core/Sediment | place: Rifle, Colorado... | reverse complement strand
ATCACCATGCTCGACGTCTATCCGCTGGAGATATTCTACCGCTTCAGCGTCTTCTTCCGGACCGACCAGGCCATGGTCCTGACCCTGCCTTTGCTGGCCATCACCTCAGGCGCGGTCCTGATTTGGTATTACCTCTTCCGGAACCGGCCGATATTCACCATCAACACCCGCTGGAAGGCGCCGGAGAAAATCCCCATCAGCCGCCTGGCCCAAGGCGCCTGCCTGCTCTTAATCATCCTGATTCTCGGTCTGGCTGTGGCACTACCCATCATCGGCCTGGCTCTGAACATCAATTCATTCACCGACATCATCAACACCTTTATCATCATCCAGCCACATCTCTTCAACAGCATCAGCACGGCGTTTATCTCCACGGCCGGCGCGCTGCTCCTCGGATTCCTGCTGGCCTATCTGATGGAACGAACCGAATTCAGGTTCAAAGGACTGTTACTCGGACTGCTGATACTCTCGCTGGTCATTCCCGGCTCAGCCATCGGCATCGGCCTGATAAAACTATACAACCACTCCGGCCTGCTCTTTATCTACCACTCGCAGTTCATCATCTCGCTCGGGCTGATGGCCCGGTTTGTCGCCCTGCCCGCGCTGATTATGGCCGGCGCATTCAAGACCCTGGACCCGTCCCTGGAAAATGCCGCCCGGGTAGCTGGCGTTTCGCGCTCTGCTACGCTGACCAGTGTCATCCTGCCGTTACTCAAGCGTCCGCTGGTGATTTCAGCCATTATCTGTTTTATTCTGGCCCTCAACGAACTGGCTGTGACTATTCTGGTCGCTCCGCCCGGCATTACACCGCTCTCGGTCCGGATTTACTCGCTCTTCCATTTCAACAAGGCCGCTGAGGTGGCGTCTATGTGCCTGATAATGGCTTTTCTGGTTGTTTTATTGTATATCATCCTCGGTTCTGTTATATCTAAAGACAAGGACACTTGAGTTAGCCGAATGAAGTCCCCCTTAACAAAGGGGGAATTAGGAAACGCTCTTAATTCGAATGTTTTACTTCACTTGGCTAAATAATTACGACAAAGACGACTAACTATGGAAATCAGATTCAACAACCTGTCCCGTTCGTTTGGCGCCATTACCGCGCTCCGGGATTTATCGCTGACAATCCCGTCTGATAAACTGGTCGCCTTCCTCGGGCCATCCGGTTCAGGCAAGAGCACCCTGCTGTCGCTCTTGACCGGCTTACTGGCTCCGGATAAAGGCGAGATATACATCGATAACCAACTGGCATCAGGCCCGGGTAAAATCATCATCCAGCCGCGCCAACGCAATATCGGCATGGTCTTCCAGACCCTGGCGCTCTGGCCTCATATGACCGTCCGGCAGAACCTGGAATTCGCGTTAAAAGGCAAATGCCCCAAACAAGAAATGGCCGGACAGATAGACAAACTTTTGGCATTGACCGACCTGGCCGGATACGCCGATACCTATCCGCCCAACCTCTCAGGCGGCGAACAGCAACGGGTGGCGCTGGTCCGGGCGCTCATCGTCCGCCCAAGCATCTTCCTGCTCGACGAACCGCTCTCCAGCTTAGACCGGCACTTGGCATCCAAACTACTGCCCCTCATCCGGAAATTCCACGAGGATTTCAAGACCACGACTATCTATGTCACGCATGACCAGTCAGAGGCGCTCAGCATTGCCGACCTGGTAGCCGTCATAGACAACGGCCGGCTCAGCCAGTTTGATACCCCGTCTAAGATATATAACCAACCAACCAACAAGTTCGTAGCATCGTTTATCGGAGACGCAACCCTGGTAAAAGGAGAATTGCTGAAACCCGACACAATCAGGACCGGACTGGGCGAGTTCAAATGCATGGTCAATCAAAATATTACCGGCAAGGATGTCTGGGCGGTTATCAGGCCGGAAAACCTTCAGATGACACCGCAGGGAAATATCAAAGGTACGGTAACTGCAGTCCAATTCAAAGGCGAGAACTATCTCACGGCCGTAACCACTGCATCCGGTATCGCGCTCAATGTCACTTCACCCTCAGCACTGGAATTAAACCAGTCGGTTTCGTTATCACTCAGCAAGCCGCTCTGGGTAATATCCGAGGAATAGCTTACGTCAGAATATCAACTTCGCTACCTTCTGGGCGAGTTTAAGGGCCTCACCAGCCAGATTGCGGTATGCTGAATCCTTATATAAATTTATGGCCTGGGCGAACTTGGTGAATACCTCGACACAGAAGAGATGGCACCCCTTGAGACGATTTACATCAGGTGTTTCCACTTCGTCATCTTCGTCTATCAGTCCGTGAATCATCACGCCCTGAGCACATAAGACCAACAGCACCAAATACTGGTCCAAAGGCGGACGATAATTACGCTGATGGTCTGATTCCATCTGCTGATGTTTCCAATTCTCTTTAGATGCCTTGATTATCTTGGATGTGAACTTGCTTAATTCCTTAAAGGCCGGGTCTTTCTGGTATGGCTGAACCGGCCGCCTTTCGGAATGCTCATTCCAGCGGTCAATCTCAGGCAGTGACGAGCGCCACTTCTCGTGTTCATTGCAGGATTCTTCATTGATATCAATGCTCTCAACGTGGCAATCGCTGTTGTCCTCAGCCGGCGGGGCCGGCAGTTCCTCCATATCAAGATAATTCAGTGGATGTTCCTTGTCCCAGGCCGAGGCGGTCTGGCGTTCCAATTCATAACGTTTGACGAAGTCCCCGGCCCGCTGGTTGGTCCGGCGGCTGAAAATCTCTTCATCGGCAAATCCCCTGTCCAGCGACTCTTGGCTCAGTCCATGCCGCTCCACATAACTGATAAACGGTGAGCGTCTGCTGAGGTTACGCCAGAAATAGGCACACCACTCTTTTTCGTTCCATTGCCCCGGTTCATCGGGCGGCCATTCCCCGTGCCGCCGGGAATTATCCGCAAAATCCAGCAGCCAACTGCCGATAATCCAGAGGTCAAGGAACAGCCGCGTCATATCATTCTTAAACCTGATACCGGCCACAGTCCACTTCTTCAGGGCGGTCTGGAATGATTTTGAGGCGTCCATTACGGCCTTTTCCTGCGCTGATGGATAAATATCCGGGTCTAAATTATTCCGCTCACTAATCCATTTCCGTTTGGTGGCAAGAATGGTAGTTGCAGCGCCAAGCATCTGGACCACCAAATCAGACGGGTATGTCTTGCCCTTGGTATCGTTCTCAAAGCGGTCCAGGATAAGCGGAATTAGTTGGCGCGAGCGAATGATAGAGCCGCCCGGGCCGAAGTCCGCGTGTTCTGCCTTCATCTCCTCTATTTCTTCCCCGAAATCATCGGGACTCCGCTGCGGCTCCGCCGGCAACGGCTCCCGCTCGGCATCGAATTTATCCCAGGCATCCAACTCAGCCATCAGATTCGCCTTTGCCTGTTCGTAGGTGATTGACTTAGGAATATTCATCGTCATTACTCCCTGTCATTTCCACTTTCTAATCCCCCTTTCTCCCCCTTTGCAAAAGGGGGATGGGGGGATTTAATCAGTTACTCCCGGCAAATTCGCTGAACGCGGTCTCTTCGAGTTATGTCGGGATAAGAGTCCCGCCTAAAGCGGGACTCTAAGGCGTCACGGTGCATTTAGCTGTCTGGCCGAAAGAGCCGAGACGCATCTTCTTGTCAATCCACTGGGCCCGATATTCCACAGTAATCGGTTCTGTTATTGCAAAACTGTGTATATAAGGGCTGTTGGTATCATCGGCCAGGAACTGCCACGGCCCGGTTTCTGCCTGCCTGCCGGTAGGCACGGTGCGATACGAGATTCTCACGCCAACAATATCCGCGGGCTTGGAATTATTCTTTTCATTGGCCGGATAAACGCCGAAATGAACGGTCACCTGCCCACGTTGCGACCAGTCCAGCAACACCAGCGGCGGGTCTAAGGTAGCCACATATTCCGGCGCAGTCGGGGTTGGACTGGTATCCGGAACCGTAATACCCATACCCGTGCGATGGCCATCGGTTGTCCCGGGATAAACAGTGCTCCGCTGGGCGATACTCCTGGCCAGCGACTCAGTTGTGTCTCTGGTCTGGTCCTTGGTGCCCTTGGCGGTCCGGGCCGCGCTCTTGGCCGTCATATGCGCCTGATAGTCCGCCTTCCAGGCCGTATTAGCCGCCACCAGATTGTCCTTATCCGCGGCAGTCAGCCCCAGCTCCGCATAATGATTCTCTATATATTTAGTGAATCCGCCCAGCCATTGATTGAATTCTGCGTCCTTGAATGGTATATAATCTTTACCCATATTGAATCTCCTTTCTTAGAGTCACGCTTCAAGGCGGGACTCTTAGACCAACCTCTGGCTGGTAGCGACCACAGTATTCTTTATACTGCCTTCCGTATATTTAATACTGCCTTCCGTATATATTATACTGCTATCCATATCTTTTATAAGGATATCCGTATTTTTTGTACGGACACGAGTATCTGCCTACCGGCGATGCGATAAAAAGTTGGGTTACTGTTTCTTTAATGGGGTAATGACGATATCGGTTTCCTTATCGGCATTACAGTTGTCATCCTTGAGATTGGCTCCAATGCTGTAGAGCTGAATCGCACCATCGGGCAGGACATTGTATATAAATGCCTGACCGGAGAATGGGTCTAAAGGCACGGTCTTGATAATGTCCGGCGCCAGGTCAGCCAGCTTATCCGGGTATTTCTGATACTTGGCTTTGTATAATTTCAGAGCGGTCAGAATGTATAACCCCCGGCGCTGGGCATTGAGGATATGGAGCTTGCTGTATAATGACCCAATACCCGGCACTATCAACTGACTGACCTGGTTTTTAAATAATTTCTCCGGTTCATTAAACCGGTTGAGTTCTTCAATGGCCTGGGCGTATGGCAAAGAATCAGCGCTTTTAAGCTTTTCCATAACCGGGATAACCTCGTCATAGGCGTCCATGACCTCGGCCCGGGTGACCATTTTAAGATTCCAATCCACTTTGCTTCTGGGCCAGAGGCCGTTGGTCTCGGCCAGGTGTTTCAAGGCCGATACCGCAACAAGCTGTTCGCCGTGAATCATGCGATTGAAAGACGCCTCAGAATCCAGCAGCGCCTGGAGCGCGTCGATTAATCCAGCCAGTTCCATCTCAGGCAATTCAGTCCGGTTAAGCAATCTCGCTAACTCTTTCTGGGAAACAGCGCTGACATAGATGCCGACCAGTCCTTCAATAAGAGTCCCGCGCCGGGCCATGTCGTCGCCGGCCCGGATAAATGCCAGGCATAATTTCAGTGCTTCCGGGGCATTATTATCTTTTGCTAATTCCCGGCTGCGCACCACGGCTAATTTGGACAGGAGCCTGAGCGTGCCCAATCCGGTAGCCGAGATATTCCACGGCTCGTTGTTAATCCAGTTTTTCAGCGGTTTATACTTTTTAGCGTTAGCGCCCTGCTTGAAAGTCTCAAAGGCAGGCAGATAGGTTTCTAATGCCGCCTTAAGTTCCGGAGGGATGGGTTTATCCGGAGCTTCCACGGCATCGGAGAGCTGTTGACCGGCGATTTTATCCATTTTTGATTTCTGATTTTCCAAGAACACTTTTTTATAGATCTCCGCGGCATTGCCAGGAACAGACGGGCCGAACAGCGGCGCACGCGGGTAGTCCTGCTTATCAAATTCAGCAATGCGCTTATCCAAGTCTGCGGATAATATCGGCATCCGGCTGCTGGCTTTAAGATACCTGGCATAGTGATAGCCGAAGAACCCCAGGCACAAGATTACGATGGAGCCAAGAACTATCTTCTTCCTTTTGGTCATAACAACCTCCTAGCCTTTCGTTATGATGAGTATACCTGAAATTCCTGTTCAAAGTAATAATCAGGGAAATAATCCATCTTGACATCCACCCGGTAGGACCATTCTGATGTTTCCACATAGTATTCAGGCCGGTCCAGCGCGTTGATAACGCTACGCCGGACATCCTTGGTCACGCCTGAAGGAACGGCCTCGGCCGGGATAGCCAGCCATCCCTGAAAGACATAAGGACGGCCTTTTTCCAGGACCAGGTCAGCGGCCAGGGGATAATCCTTGGAATAAACCAGTTTGTCCTGGGCCACGGAATAGGCGGTGCCCTGCGCCTTTTCCACCTTGAGGTTAGCGCTGACATTGAACCGTATCTCCTTTACCTTGACGGTCATTAAGGCCGAAAGACCGACGGCAAAGCCGACTGAATCACCGGGCTTAATACGCGTGCTGTTCAGGGTCACGCCGCAGGAGTTGATGGTGGATAAGGCCAGCAGTTTTCTGATGGTCAGTAATGTGGTAATAATTAATGGAATGACGAACATAATCAGCACCAATAGCGCGCCGTTGCGGTTGCTGACATCCTGGGTGGTTGAATAGAGAATGAAATACTTAATGACGCTGTTGCCGAATATGGCCAGGAAAAGCAACTCGACCAGCAGGACCAGGAAGACGGTTGGCCGGGTGTTGAAGTCCAAGGCCATGGGCTTTTTCCTGGGCGGCGGCACGAATACCGGCCGGACGATTTTGGGGATGCGTTTATCGGCATCCAGCGCATCCACGAACTTAATCAGGTTTTTGACCCGGTCGTTTAACTGGTCCGACCTGATTTGCTCCTCATAACTAAATTCGTAGGTGATTCTAAGCAGCCCGTTCCTGATCCGGAGCGTTTCAAAGTCCTCCAGTCCGGTAACCAGCCCCTGAATCGCGGAATCGGACAGGATTGATTTGACCAGTTCCGGAGGCGCGCCTTTAATCAGGAATGTCTTGTTGAATCCGAGCGTGTCTGTTTCAACGCCGGCCAATGACAATTCGTATTCCAGGCCGATTGATTTAAGGAATCTATCATGCAGAATTTCCCGGCCCAGGAATAATTGCAGGTCCCAGTCGCCCCAGAGATTGATGGTCAGGTATGTGCCGCTTCTGTCCAGAAAAACCTTATGCCCGTCGATTTGGCTGATTAACGAGGCGTAAGTGGATATGCCGTCCAGTGTGGGAGATGACCCGTCGTCGAGCTTACCGCCCCATTGCGTCTGAAGCGTGCGCAGGCTGTCCAGCCATTCCTCTTTAAGAAAAGACATCTGGAACATAAGGATAACCTACCTCCAGAGACAGCCCAAATCACACCTATCCCTTAACCATAAACCGAGTCAGTATAGTAGCATCAACTGGTTGTGTTGCTTGCGTCGTACCGGGTCTTGGCGTGGGAATTACCTGCAACACAGCATCCTGCACAGCATTTTTCTTGTCTATGAGCGCCAGGCCAATCTGGCAGTTCGCTTGCGCAGTCTCTGCGGAGTTCGCTTGCGCGGTCTCTGCGGAGTTCTGCTGGCCTGGAACCAGGGTGCAACTGGTGACCAGTCCGATGCGATTGTTGTCAACCATGACAGCGTCGCCCGGCTTGATGGCCCGGGCATTGGGCGTGGTTATCCTAAACCGGACCACCTTGCGGGTGGATTGCTTTTCTTTTTGGATGTATGCCTTGCGTCCGATGAAGAACGGTTTGTGCCGTTTAATGAATGCGCCATAGCCGGCCTCGGTGGGCATGACATTATTCTCGCCGTTTAGTTCATGCCCGTAGAGCGGCAGTCCGGCCTCGGTCCGGAGTGAGTCACGGGCGGCCAGTCCGGAGGGCTTTATGCCGAATTCCTTACCGGTCTCAAGCAGGAGATTCCAGAAACGAGGCGCATTGGCCCTGGCCACGAATATTTCGTAGGCGATTTCCTCGCCGGTATATCCGGTCCGGGCGATTAACGCAGTAATGCCATTCAATTCCAATTCTACAAAGAATGTCTTTTTCAGGCATCGGAGTTTCTGGGCGTCTTCCTTATTTCCGGTGAGCTTGAGCAGTATCTTGATGCCGGCCGGGCCTTGGAGCGCTACATTGACCCAGTCGTTTTCCACGGCCCGGTCAACTATCTTAACACTGGATTCCAATCCGCGATTCGGATTGTCACGGTCAATAATCACCTCACCCGCGTTGACCGCATTGAGCCACTGCTCTATCTTTTCCTTGTTGGAGGCGTTGACCACCATCAGGTATTTCTGCTCTTCCATTCTGTAAAGCAGGATATCATCCAGCGGACTGCCGTCCGCATCAAGCACATAGGAATAATGCGACTGGCCTATCAGGAGTTTAGGCACGTAATTGCTGGTGACCATATCCAGGAAACGGGTGGCGTATGGCCCGGAGATTTCCAGTTTGCCCATATGCGAGACGTCAAACAGCCCAGCCGCGGCGCGCACGGCCTGATGCTCCTCGCTGGCCCGGGTGTACCAAAGCGGCATAGACCATCCGGCAAACGGCACCAGGAACTGGGCCTTGGTCAGTTTGAGATGCTCTTCGTATAACGAGGTCCGGCGCGGCTCGCCGGTGTAGGGTTTTAAGACGAATTCGGTCTTATGTCCTACGTCTTGTGCCGTGTGCTGTGTGTTTTGCGTCTTCAACGCTCTACGCTCTACGCTCAACGCTACACGCCTAATCACCACCGGGCCTTCGACCTTGGCATAGATATCATCCGTTTTCCAGGTGATATAGCCGTCTGAGAGCCCGTTGAAATACCTGAACATGGTGTCTAATTTCGCCTTGGGTGGAACGACCAGGAATGTATCCGTTTGCGCCATCTTGAGCGCACAGACAACGCGGCTATTCCCGATTTTAAATTCGGCCTGGATGGCCTGCCCCGGCTTTAACAGATAAATATTCTCTGAGACCAGCGATTGCAGGAATGCAATGGCCCGCTCGCCGACTACTTCGATGGCATTGCCCTTTTGTGCCGCGCCCTTGGCTTTGCACTTCATGAGTTTGTCAACTTCAGCCCGGGCTTTTTCCATGACCTCAAGGGCAATCTTGCCCCGGACTATCTCGCCGGAATGGCTCATCACGGTAAAGGTCTTGATGTTGCTCAGGACATAGTGGACCAGCTGGGCAATCTTCTTCATCTCCGGCGCGCCCATACCTAATTGCGAGAGAACAGTCGTGCCGAAGCGTAAGCCGCGCGGCCGGGCGCCGGTCTCGTCACCGGGCAAGGCGTTCTTGTTGCAGGTAATCCCGCAGATATCGAGAATGTTAGAGGCGATATCGCCCTTGGGCGGAATGCCTGACCCGCCTTTTAAACTATCTAAATCAATCAGAACCAGATGGGTATTGGTGCCGCCATAAGCCAGCTGGAATCCCAGTTTGCGGAATTCATCAGCCAGTGTTTTGCAATTATCGGTTATCTTTTTCTGGAGCGCCTTGAATTCCTTGGTAGAAGCAATCTTAAAGGCCACAGCCTTGGCGGTGATATTATTCAGATGCGGACCACCCTGTTCGCCCGGGAACACGCCCAGGTCAATGCGCTTGGCTATTTCCTCATCAGAGGAGATTATTACCGCTCCGCGCGGGCCGCACATGGTCTTATGCGTGGTAAAGGTGGTGACATCAGCTACGCCCACCGGGTTATTGAATAATCCGGCTACGACCAATCCGGCCGGATGCGATATATCAGCCATGAGAATCGCGCCGGTTCGGCTCAGGCCGGTAATCTGGACCGGGACCTTTTCAGCGATGGACTTGAACCGGGACCAATCAATATTCCAAGGGAATGCGCTAGCGCCGGCAATGATTATCTTGGGCTTATGCTCCAGAGCCATCTTCTCCAGCGCTTCATAATCAAACTGGCCGGTCTTTAGGTCAACCGTATAAGGGATGACCTTGTATTGACGGCCGGAACGGTTAAAGGGACTGCCATGAGTGAGATGCCCGCCGTATGAGAGCGACATGCCCATAATCACATCGCCCGGCACCAGGAACGAGTTATAGACCGCGTTATTGGCGGCCGCGCCGGAGAGCGGCTGAACATTGACGAATATTCCGTCCACCGGGGCATTGGGATTAGCGAATATCTCCGCGGCCCGGCGCTGGGCCAGGACCTCGACAAAGTTGGAAAACTCCGCGCCTTTGTAGAATCTCCGGTCGCCGTAACGGCGGTGGAAAGCCAGGTAGCGCTCGGGTTCTTTTTCTATGCGGTTGCGTTCCTCTATGGTCATGCGCAGGGACGGATAACCCTCGGCGTATTTGTTGGTGAATACCGCGGTCAGCGCCTCGCGTACCGGCCTGGGGCATAAGCTCTCCGAGGCAATCATCAGAAGATTATTGCTCTGCCGCTGCTCTTCGGCTTGTATAAAGGAAACAATGTCCGGGTCCAGTGACGATAGTTTGGCGTCGAACCGGAAGTTAACACTCTTGCTCATAATCATCTCACTATTCTAATGTTACAGGATGTTACAAATTACCGAATTCATGTGAAACGCCCTTCTGTCATTCCCACGAAAGTGGGAATCCAGTAATCACGGGGGGTCTGGATTCCCCGCTTTAAGCGGGGAATGACATCAGGCCTTAATATTAGGACACCTTAGACCCGGGCGGCAGTTCTTTTTCAGGCAGGAGCAGAACGACCTCGCGACCCGCTAGCGTTTCGGCACTGGCGGCCAGAAGCATGGCTGTGCTTTCCATCCCACGCAACATAGCCGGCTGAAGATTGACCACCATCGCCACATGCCGATTCAGGAGCCGTTCCGGGCTGATGAAAGGCCTTAAACCCGCCACGCACTGGCGGATGTCCCGCCCGGCTGAAGCAGATTCGCCCGCCTTTTGTTCGGGCGCGCCAACAGCAGGGGTATCAACCGCCGGGCTGGCGGCCGGGCCAACATCAACCTTAAGAATGTAGAGCTTGTCGGCATTGGGGTGATTCTCCACCGAAAGAACCTTGGCAATCCGGATGTCCAGTTTCTTAAAGTCATCAAAACTAATCAATTCTTTTTCCATAAAGAGTGAATATAGAAAAATTATCGCCGGATATCAAATAATTTCTGCATTTATGCAATTTTGCAAACCATTCAAACATTCCATATTTAAAGAAAATAGCCTTGACAAATTGGTGATTTATGATAACATAGACAGAAATCGTGAGAATGGAGCACCGCCCTATGCGCAAATATCTGATATTAACCGTTTTATGCCTGTCCAGTTTGATATTAGTATCGGATAAATACCTGACCGGCGCCTGTCCCAGCACTGGGGGTGGAGGTTCCACATCAAGAGGCGGTTCGGGCACCGGCATACCCGCCGCCCAACGCCCGCCCTTGGGCGTAGGAATACAACCTCTGATTCAGAGCATCCAATCGTTAGCCAGCGTGGCCGACCCCTGGGAGGTTTGGTGGAGCCGTAACCGGGATAAGTATCTGACATTCCGTGAACAAATCCAATGGACTGATATCATCGACCAAGGCGGCACCAAATCATATGCTGTCTCCCCTATCTATGATGCGCTTATCAATACCCTGGCAGACAGCGTAGGTGACAAAGACCCTTATCTGGCATTCCGCGCGGCCATTGCTCTGGGCAAGGTTCAGGATTCACAGAATCCAGCGGTTAGCAGCCCCAAAGCTGTCGAGATTCTTAAGAAGGCGCATGAAACCGAAAAAAGGGATTTCGTCCGGAACAATGTTCTGCTTGGTTTGGGGCTGACCTCAGATGCCTCAGCCATCGCCATTATCAAAGATGTCCTGGATGAAAAGAAAAACTCTCCGCTCCAGCGCTCGTTTGCGGCGCTGGCTCTGAGTTATGTAGCCAATAACCCTGAGATATCATCAACGCTTAGGGATATATTATCAGCCGAGAAGGAAGACCGCGAGGTAAAATCATCCTGCTGCATTTCGCTGGGCAACCTCAAGGATGCTTCAGCTGCGCCGATTCTAGGCAAAATACTTAACGGCGACAACGGCAAGAAAGCGCAGGGAATGATTAGGGCGCATGCGGCCCTGGGCTTAGGCCGGATTGGCAGCACTGAGGCATTGGCCGAGCTGAAAAGATTTGCCTACGAGAACGAAAAGGAAAACGATATCCGCTCGGCGGTGATTATGGCCTTCGGAATGGCCGGAACGTCTGAAGTCAGAGATAATATACTTAAGTTCCTACAGGACAAAGCCCCGGTTATCAGAGGTTTTGCTTGTATTGCGCTGGCGCAGATAAAAGACACTCAGGCATACGAAACTATTTCAGAAATGCTCCAAAAGAATAAATCACCGGAAGCCGACGGCCTGATACTGATTGCCATGGGATTAACCGGCCATGAAAAAGCCAAATCGGACTTAAGAAGCATATTATCAGCCGACAGCCGGAAAACAAGGCCGCTGCTTAGGGCTGCCGCCGCTATTGGATTAGGCCTGCTCAAGGATAAGGGAGCAGTTGAAGCAACACTCAACATCCTCAGGGATGACAGGCAACAGTATGACACGACTCTAACACCATACCTTATCCTCTCACTGGCAATGATTAATGACCAGAAAAAAAAGGAGCCCATAAGCGAGTTATCAGACCTGGAAAAACAGGAATTGGAGGTATTACAAAAGATGTGGGCGCGAATTGATAAAAATATCAGCATTGTCGCCTATACCAATCTGGCCATTGCAATGATGAAATTAGCCTCAAGAGATTGGATTATAGAACAATTGCTTAAGCATACAACGGCCAAGGATGCCACACTCCGAATATACGCCCTGCATACACTCGGCTTACTCGGCAACCGGAACTCAGCCCAGGCATTCATTGATACGGCCAAGGATAATAATCCTGATGTCCGAAAAGCCGTAATAGTCGGCATCGGGTTCATGATGGATAAGAATCAGATAAACCCGATTGACAAGGTCACGGCGGATAGCGTTGATATCCAAATGAGGATAATGGACCACCTCCTGCCGATACCGGTCTGGTAATGATTATTTTAACATTCGATGCAGTTTTATAGCCTGCTCAAACATTCTATATTATAGAGGAATATTGTTGACAATTCAGCGTAGGGGGATGCTATAATAGCACAAACGGAGTTAAAGGAGTTGACTTATGAGAAAAATTATAATTGGAGTATTAGCCCTGGCAAGCATTATCCTGATAACCCAGGTTCAGTATGTCGAAGGCTGGTGCCCAAATCCGCCGAAGATGGGCGGTTATGCACCGCCTCCACCGCCACCTCCACCGCCAGGCTCGGCTGCCCCTGCGCCGATTCCGGGTCCCGGCGGCACTGTAACAAAAAGACCCCCAATACCGGGGCCTGTTATATCCAGACCGTCTTTAGGTATCGGCATACAACCTCTGATACAGAGTATATTGTCACTAACCGGCGCAGCCGAACCCTGGGAGGTTTGGTGGAGCAGGAATCGCGATAGATATCTCTTATTCAGGACCCCGATTGAATGGGCAAATATCTCTGACCAAGGCGGCACCAAATCATATAGCATCTCACCAATCTATGACGAGCTAATTAATATCCTATCCGATAGTGTCGGCGATAAAGACCACTATGTGGCATTCCGCGCGGCTATCTCATTGGGTAAAGCGCAGGATTCCATGAACCCGACTATCAGCAGCCCGAAAGCCATAGAGGTCCTCAAGAAGGCCCACGAAACCGAGACCCGTGATTTCGTTCGGAATAATGTCCTCTTCGGACTGGGGCTGACATCGGACAAATCTATAGCCGGCATTATCAAAGATGCCCTGCAAAACAAGGAAGACAATAAATCCTTAAGACGCTCCTACGCCGCGCTGGCGCTGGGTTACATCACCAACGACCCGGAAGTCCCTAAAATACTCCGCGATATATTGGCGGCTGATAAGGATGACCACGAAGTAAAATCGTCCGCCTGCATAGCATTAGGCAATCTTAAGAACCCTGAATCTGTTCCGCTCCTGAGTAAGATGCTAAACGGCGATGGCGTCAGCAAAAAGGAACGAGGAACTATCAGAGCGCATGCGGCACTGGGTTTGGGCCGAATCGGCACCAAAGAGGCGTTGACCGAGCTGAAAAAATTCGTTATCGCCAAAGAGAAAGAAAATGATGTCCGTTCGGCAGTGATTATGGCATTAGGAATAACCGGATTACCCGAAGCCAAGGAGACTATTCTCACCTCTCTCCAGGATAAAACCCCGGCTGTTAAAGGTATGGCCTGCATCGCGCTGGCACAACTAAAAGACGCTGGAGCATATGAAACCATATCCGAATTACTCAAGAAGAATAAATCGCCTGATGCTGATGGCCTGATACTGATTGCCCTGGGATTAACCGGTAATGAAAAAGCCAAGGCAGACTTAAGAAAGATATTAGCCGACAACAAGAAATCAAGACCTTTGTTGCGTGCCGCAGCATCAATCGGGCTGGGGTTGCTTAAGGACCCCGAAACAACTCCTTTAATAGTGAGCATCCTTAATGAAAACAAATATCAAAGCGACACCTCGCTGGCGCCTTATCTCATCTTATCATTGGCCATGATTAACGAACCTAATAAAGACGAGATATTTAAAAAGGAAGGTTTAGATAAGGAAGCCACCCATAAAAAAGAATTATCGGAGGCAGAAAAACAGGCAATTGAGATACTCCAGAAAATATGGGCAAAGACGGATAAGAACCTGACCATTACCGCATATACTAACCTGGCGATAGCGCTCGTCAGAATGGGTAAAAGAAGCGAAGTCATCGAACAACTGATTAAGCATATCGGCAGTAATGATAAAATGATTTGCACCTATGCCCTGCATACACTCGGATTAGTGGGAGACAAGAATTCAGCCAAAGCATTTATTGATGCCGCTAAAGATACTAATCCAGAAGTACGGAAGGCGACCATGGTTGGAATCGGATTTTTAATGGACAAGAACCCAATAAACCCGGTTGATAAGATAACATCGGACAGCCTTGATATTCAGATGACAATAATGGAACATATTCTGCCGATTCCTGTATGGTAAACCCTCACACCAATGTATTGGTGTAAGGGTAAATCCAGGCGCCAATCTCGCCAGAAAAGGTATGGCAAAAAAAGGAGGTCCCATTTATGAGAACGATTAAGTATCTAAGCATCGGGCTGATTCTATCACTCGGTATGTTCTTACTAACCGCAGATACAAACTATATCGAAAGTTGCTGTCCGCGGGGCGGCTCACCGCCGGCTTCAATTCCCAGCCCGGGTGCGCCGACACCTCCGGAAGGCGGAGCCCCCTCAATTAGGCCAACGGCACCACCACCAACCCCCCGCCCGAAATTAGACGCTGGATTGATGCCACTAATCCAGAGCATCAAGTCATTATTGGGCGTCGCCGAACCATGGGAGGTCTGGTGGACCAGAAACCGGGATAGATATCTGTCCTTCAGGGAACCGATTGACTGGGCCAATATCGTTGACCAGGGCGGAACCAAGTCATTTTCCATATCCCCGATTTATGATGAACTTCTTAATGTATTGGCCGACGGTGTCAACGACAAGGATACTTACCTGGCGTTTCGCGCGGCCATTGCCCTGGGCAAAGCCCAGGACGCCCAGAATCCCGCGGTCAGCAGCCCCAAAGCCATCGAGATTCTTAAAAAAGCCCACGAAGCCGAAACCCGCAGTTTCGTCCGGAATAACGTCCTCTTCGGACTGGGACTGACATCTGATAATTCCATAGCCGGCATTATCAAAGACACGCTGCAAAATAAAAATGAAAAGGCCGCCGCCCTGAGACGCTCGTATGCCGCGCTGGCCCTAAGTTATATGACCACCGACCCGGAAGTGCCCAAGATACTCAGCGACATAATAAGCACTGAGAAAGAAGACCGCGAGGTAAAATCATCCTGCTGCATCGCCTTAGGCAATCTCAAAGCTGCTTCAGCCGTTCTAATTCTGGGTAAAATCATGACTGGAGATGGCGGTAAAAAAGAACAGGCCATGATACGTTCTTATGCGGCCCTGGGCCTGGGCCGAATCGGCACTAAAGAAGCACTGGAGGAACTAAAAAAAATCGCCCCCGGCACTGAGAAAGAAGAAGATGTCCGCGTTGCGGCCGTCACGGCCATGGGAATGACCGGATTGCCCGAAGCCAAGGATGCCATCCTGGCCTTACTGAAAGACAAGGCGCAGCAGGTCAAGGGAATGGCCTGCGTGGCGCTAGCCCAGATAAAATACGATAAGGCCTACGAAACCATTTCAGAAACGTTACTAAAGAACAAGTCACCCAATTCAGACGGATTAATACTGCTCGCCTTGGGCTTAACCGGCCATGAGAAAGCCAAAGCAGACCTGAGAAAAATACTGGCCGACACCAAAAAATCACGGGCCTTACTGCGCGGCGCCGCTTCTATCAGCTTAGGTCTGCTCAATGATAAAGAAGCACTGCCCATAATAGTCAATATCCTCAAGGATGAGAAACAGCAAAACGACACCATTCTGACACCCTATCTGCTTCTGACTATGGCCATGCTCAATGAACAGAGAAAAGAGGAAATAGTGGTGGAAGGCGAAGGCCCGGGCACAAAATCAGCCCATTTAAAAGAACTATCTGACATAGAAAAGCAAGAACTGGAAATACTGCAAAAGATGTGGGCCAAGGCCGATAAGAGTCTGAGTATCACCGCCTATACCAATCTGGCCATTGCCCTGATGAAATTAACCTCGAGAGAAAAGATGGTCGAGGAATTAGTAAAACATGCCGGCTCAAAGGATGCCACCCTCCGCCCTTATGCGCTTCATACTTTGGGCTTAATCGGTAACAAGGAATCTGGCAAGACGTTTGTTAATTCCTATAAAGATAACAACCCTGAGGTACGTAAGGCTGCCATAGTCGGAATTGGCTTTCTGATGGACAAGCATGCAGTTAACCCGATTGATAAAGTGACCGCGGACAACATTGATCTGACGCTGGAAATAATGAACCATCTCTTGCCGATACCGGTATGGTAATAGGTTTAGCCGTGAAAGAATAATTATGAGGCAAACCAGATATCTGATAAGCATACTACTGGTATTAAGCGCCATACTTATACTACCGTCAAATATAAATTATACTGATGGGTGCTGTCCACGTAGAGGGTCGCCTCCCACACCTCCACCTCCGGCACCAAAGGAGGCCCCGCCTCCTCCGGGTGAGGTGCCAAAGGAAGCACTACCTCCGGGCGAAGCGCCGCCTCCGAGCGAAGCGCCACCTCAGAGCGAAGCGCCAAAGGAGACGCCGAAAGAAACACCGCCTCCGAGTAAAACACCGGATACGCCGAGTCAACCGACGCCACCTGCGCCGGCTCCAACTCCGCCCTCTCCAACGCCAGCGCCGGCTCCACAACCCGAAACACCGCCGCCGCCTACCCAGCCCTCAACGCCCGGAGACCCATTCCCATCTCCCAGAGGCGCATCCCGAGGCGCTCCGTCTTTTGTGCCACAAACCCCCATCCGCCCGGCATTGGGTATCGGACTCCAGCCGCTTTTCCAAAGTATACGTTTCCAATCCACGTCCTTCGTCGGCGTAGTCGAACCCTGGGAGGTCTGGTGGAGTAATAACCGCGATAAATACCTCTCTTTCCGAGAGCAGACCGAATGGGCCAAGATTACCGATGACGGCAACGGTTCAAGATCAGTCACCGTCTATCCCATCTATGAAGAACTTATCAACGCCCTGATAGAAGGACTATCCAACAAAAATACATTTGTCGCCTTCCGGGCCGCTATCTCGCTCGGCAAGGTTCAGGACGCCGTAAATACATCAGCCGGCAGCCAAAAGGCAATGGAAATGCTCAAAAAACTGGAAGAAGAAGAAACCCGTATATTCGTCCGCAATAATATGCTTCTGGCGCTGGGCTTTACCGGTGATGCCTCGGCCGGTGAACTTGCTAAAAAAGTCCTGATGGACAAGAAGAAAGAGATTCCGTTAAGACGCTGTTATGCGGCGCTGACCATCGGTTACCTGCCTACCGGACAGGCAGGCCTGCCGACCAACAACTCGGAGTTAAGCAAACTCCTCAAAGACGTCTTGGCTGACCGGGACGATGACCACGAAGTCAGATGCTGTGCGGCGCTTGCGCTCGGTAACCTCAAGGATGCCTCGGCTGTAACGCTCCTGGGAAAAATGCTCAATCTCGGCGAAGGCGGAAAGAAAGAACATCCGGCGGTCCGGGCCTATTCGGCGCTAAGCCTGGGCCGAATCGCCACCAAGGACGCGCTGACTGAGCTCAAG